>Ga0129299_1002042_pt1 | contig 13453 bp, 10 predicted proteins | sample ConPoolayeCmetaG_FD_94477 | JGI IMG/M metagenome (GOLD analysis project Ga0129299, IMG submission 94477) | Hot spring microbial mat communities from California, USA to study Microbial Dark Matter (Phase II) - Cone Pool mat layer C metaG ... | reverse complement strand
GGGTTGGGGGTGGGGGATGGTTTCCGGAACCACCTGGCCTCACCCGCCTGGAGGTCTGCCCCGCCTCCGGCCTGCTCCCCGGCCCGCACTGCCCTCATCGTCGCCTGGAGGTGTTCATCGCCGGTACCGAGCCGAAAGAGACGTGTGACGTGCACCGGGCGGTGCGCGTTTGCGCCGTCTCCGGCCAACTGGCCACCGATCACTGCCCGGCCAACCAGGTGACAGAGCGCGTCTATCAGGTCTTCCCGGCAGTAGCTCTGGACTGGGCGCAGGAACGAGGCATACCGCAACCACCCGTGGAGCCGTGCCCTGTTCACGGGGGATCGGCGGGACTGCCGGTGGGGAACGAGGGCCTGGCCGTGGTCGTCACCAGCCCGGATGAGGGGAGCATCTTCCGCATCAGCCCGGCGTTGCCGCGCCTGGATCAACGCATCGCTTTAGGAGCGCGCGTCGAGGGACCGGGGGCCTGGGTGGAGTTTCGCCTGGATGGCGCGCTGGTGGGGCGCGTGACCTCTCCCCCCTGGCGAGTCTTTTGGGTGCTGGAGTCGGGGTCGCATATCGTACAGGCCGTGGCAGCCGATGCCACTGGTCGGCAGGTTATAAGCGCACCGGTGCGGTTCACAGTGGAATGAGTTGACGCCGCCGGGCCAGGGGACGTGAGCCATATCTTCCACTGGCCGGGTCGCCGGGGACAGGCCGATGCACTGGCAAAATACCCCTCTGGCCATCCCGCTGGTTGTCACCACCACGGTAGCATTCGTGCTGGCGTTTTTCGCCTGGCATCAACGTCGCCTGCCGATGGTGACGCCATTTGCTGCCCTCATGCTGGCCGGCGGATGCTGGACGCTGGGCTATGCCCTGGAATTGAGCAGTGCGGACCTGGGGGCCAAGGTCTTATGGCTCAAGCTGAGTTACCCGGCCATCGTCAGCGTACCCTTATTCTGGCTGATCCTGGTCATGCACTATGCTGGCCCACTCAAATGGCTGGCTCCCCGTTACCTGGCCCTGCTGGCCGTCGTGCCGGTGTTGACCGTCCTCTTGATCTGGACCAACGAGGCCCACGGCCTGTTCTGGAGCGAGACCCACCTGGATACCAGTGGCCCGGTGGTGGCCCTGGCGGTGACGTATGGGGGCTGGTTCTGGGTCTATGCCCTGTATTCCAACATTTTGCTGGCCCTGGGGTCTATCCTGTTGCTCCAGGCCCTGATTCGCGCCCCACGCCTCTATCGGATGCAAATGACCGTCCTGCTGATTGGAGCTTTGGTCCCCTGGGCGGCAAATGCGTTGACCATGTTGGACCTGTGCCCCATTCGGCATCTGGACCTGACGCCTTTCTCCTTTATCATCACCAGCCTGCTCATCAGTTGGGGATTGTTCCGCTTCCAGTTTCTGGACATCGTGCCGGTGGCGCGGGACGTGGTCATCGAGAGTCTGGAGGAGGGCGTGTTCGTCCTGGATGCGCGGAATCGCATCGTGGACCTGAATCCGGCGGCGGCAGGCATCGTCAGACGCACGCCCGCCGAGGTCATCGGGCAATCGGCCGCGCGAGTGTTTGGCAGCGAGCCGGGGCTGGTGGAACGCTACCATGATGTGTTGGAGGCGCGAACCGAGATCACCGTGGGCGCCGGGGAACGACAACGCTCCTTTGAGCTGCATATCGCGCCCCTGCACAACCGGGGCGGCCAGGTCGTCGGGCGAGTGATCGTCCTGCACGACATCAGCCAGCGCAAGCAGGTGGAGGAGGAGCTGCGCTACCTGAGCACCCACGATAACCTGACCGGCCTCTATAACCGGGCCTGCTTTGAGGAGGAACTGGCCCGGCTGCGCCGCGAGGGACCGTTCCCGGTCAGCATCATCATGGCCGACCTGACCGGTCTGAAGGCCATCAATGATAGCCTGGGGCACGCGGCCGGCGATGACCTGTTGCGCCAGGCCGCCGGGGTCTTGCGCGCCGCCGTGGGTGATGCGGGCCTGGTGGCCCGCATCGGCGGGGACGAGTTTGCGGCCCTGCTCCCCGGCACAGACGAGGCGGCCGCCACGCGGCTGATAACTCGCATTCGAGAAGGTATTCAGGCTCACAATGCCGCCAGCATCGGGCCGACGCTGGTGATCGCCCTGGGCCTGGCTACTGCCGGGCGACCAGGGCGGTTATCCGCTGCCTTGCGCGAGGCTGATGATCGCATGTATCAGGATAAAAGTGCGAGCCTGACCCTGTACCCTCCCCGAAGTTAGAACCTCCAACCTGCGGGGAGCGTCATCCTCCTCCGAAAATAGACCCCGTTCGCGGCTGACGATCCGCCGCCGGGCCGCTGGATCTGGCGATCCAGCGGGAGCATCAGGTTTCAGAACCTGCGGGAGGACAGGCAGTTACGTGAACTTTTGCCAACAGGAGGCTGACCCATGCCCATGACCGAACGAGTAGCCCGGCTCCGCCAGCAGAGCCTGGAGGCCTTGCCCACCATCTCCAGCGAGCGGGCCGAACTGATCACCGCGTTCTATCAGCAGGACCGGGGCCTGGAATCCGCCCCGCTGCGCCGGGCCAGAGCCTTCCAATACCTGCTGGAACACAAGGCCATCTATATCGGCGCCGATGAACTGATCGTGGGGGAAAAGGGGCCGGCCCCCAAGGCCACCCCCACCTACCCGGAACTGTGCTGCCACAGCCTGGCGGATCTGGACATCCTCCACTCGCGGGAAAAGATCCCCTTTATCGTCAGCCCGGCGGTCCGGCAGGTCTACCAGGAGACCATCATCCCCTTCTGGCAGGGCCGGTCTATGCGCGACCTCATCTTCCGCGAGATGACGGAGGAGTGGCAGGCCGCCTACCAGGCCGGCGTCTTTACCGAGTTCATGGAACAACGTTCCCCCGGCCACACTGTGCTGGACGACAAGATCTACCACCGGGGAATGCTGGATTTCCAGGCTGAGATAGACCGCCGCCTGGCGCAACTGGACTATCTGAACGACCCGACCGCCTGCGACCAGCAGGAACAACTCCGGGCCATGCGCCTCTGCGCGGCTGCCCTGATCCGCTTTGCCGAACGCCATGCGGAAAAAGCCCGGCTGCTGGCGCAACAGGAATCCGACCCCCGGCGCAAACAGGAACTGGAACGCATCGCCCAGGTCTGCACCCATGTCCCGGCCCACGCCCCCCGCGATTTCTGGGAAGCGTTGCAATACTACTGGTTTGTCCATCTGGGCGTGACCATCGAGCTGAACCCCTGGGATGCCTTCTGCCCCGGCCACCTGGATCAGCACCTCTACCCGTTCTATCAGCGGGGCCTGGCCGACGGCACGCTGACCCGTGCTCAGGCCGAGGAGTTGCTCCAGTGCTTCTGGATCAAGTTCAACAACCAGCCGGCCCCACCCAAGGTGGGCGTCACCGCCGCCGAGAGCAGCACCTACACCGATTTCGCCCAGATCAACACCGGCGGCCTGTGGCCCGATGGCTCCGACGCCGTCAACGAGGTCACCTACCTGATCCTGGACGTGATCGAGGAGATGCGCCTCTTGCAGCCCAGTTCCTCCATCCAGGTGAGCCAAAAAAGCCCAGACCAGTTCATCCAGCGGGCGGCGCGGATCATCCGCACCGGCTTTGGGCAACCCTCGGTCTTTAACGCCGATCTGGTGATCCAGGAGTTGCTCCGCCAGGGCAAGTCCCTGGCCGACGCCCGGGCCGGGGGCACCAGCGGCTGCGTGGAGACCGGGGCCTTTGGCAAGGAGAACTATAACCTCACCGGCTATTTCAACCTGCCCAAGGTGCTGGAGATCACCCTGCACAACGGCGTGGACCCCCGCACCGGCCGCCGCATCGGGCTGGAGACCGGGCCGGCGGAGCAGTTCACGACTTTCGAGGAGTTATTCGAGGCGTATCGGCGGCAGTTGCGCTACTTTGTGGACATCAAGGTGCGGGGGAATAACGTCATCGAACGGCTATATGCCCGGCACATGCCGGCCCCGTTCCTGTCGCTCCTCATTGACGACTGCATCGCCACCGGCCGGGACTATCACGACGGCGGCGCGCGCTACAACACCTCCTACATCCAGGGCGTGGGCCTGGGCACCATCACCGATGCCCTGACGGCCATCAAATACCAGGTCTTTGATGAGCAGGGGCTGACGATGGGGGAGCTGTTGGCGGCCTTGCGCGCCGATTTCGCGGGGTACGAGCGGGTACGGCAGATTCTGCTGCACCGGACGCCCAAATACGGCAACGACGATGATTACGCCGACGCGGTGATGGTGCGCGTTTTCGACGCCTACTATGACGCCGTGGAGGGCCGGCCGAACACCAAAGGCGGCCGGTATCACATCAACCTGCTGCCCACCACGGTGCACGTCTACTTTGGTTCGGTCGTTGGGGCCACGCCGGACGGGCGGCTGGCCGGCGCGCCCCTCTCTGAGGGCATCTCGCCGGTGCAGGGTGCCGACCGCCACGGCCCGACGGCGGTCCTCAAGTCGGCGGCCAGGATGGACCACGTGCGCACCGGCGGCACGCTGCTCAACCAAAAGTTCACCCCGGCCCTGCTCCAGCGCGATGAGAACCTGGACAAGCTGGTACAACTCATCCGGGGCTATTTCAAGCTCGGCGGCCACCACATCCAGTTCAACGTGGTAGATGCGGCCACGCTGCGCGCCGCGCAGGCGAATCCCGCCGAGTACCGCAACCTCATCGTGCGCGTGGCCGGCTACAGCGACTATTTCTGTGACCTGGGTCGGGCGTTACAGGACGAGATCATCGCCCGGACCGAGCACCAGGCGTTCTAAAACGCCCGGTGTGAATTGGCGACCGCGATTGCGCCTGGCTGGCCTGGCGGCCGGGCGTCCCCCCGCTACGCGGGGATGCTCAAACCGACCGCCGCGAAGCGGGTGGTCGGCTGGCGGTTTACGCCCCTCAAGTGCGGTTTCAACCGCCATATCTCTATAGTCGGCCGCCAGGGTCTCCCGCCTGAAGGCTCGACTCCGGAGGAGACCCGCACGCGCGGGGCGCACCCCGTGGCACGAAAATACGACGGTGTGCTCGCGCGGGGTCTGCGACCCCGCGCCGGCGGCGGGTGGCACTCCCTACGGTCGCCACCGCCAGCAGTGGGCTATTTACGGAGTAGTGCCCACGCGCGGGGCGCACCCCGTGGCACGAAAATACGACGGTGTGCTCGCGCGGGGTCTGCGACCCCGCGCCGGCGGCGGGTGGCACTCCCTACGGTCGCCGCCGCGAGCGAGGGGTTATTTTCGGAGTAGTACGAGTTACGACGGACCAGCGGGACGTGGGGGCCGCGCGCCACGGCGAGTACCGGCCACATTGTCGTGCAGGAGCAGGTTCACCACAGCACGCCGCCGATCGGGGGCCGCCGCCACCATGGCCCGTACCCCCTGGGCCGTGAGCCGGCGCGCGATGATGATGGGCAAGAGGCCCAGCAAGCCCCACGCCACGACCGGCGATTCCCCGGTCAGCAGCGCGAGCAGCGGCAGAAGCACAAAGCCGGTCAACATACCCAGGCCCGTGTAGCCACTGAAGACACCGAGAGCGAACGGCACACAGGCCCCGGCCAGAGCCAGGGGGGCCAGGTTCAGGACCGCGCCAAAGCTGGTAGCATTCCCTCGCCCGCCCCGGAATCGCAGGTAGAGCGGCCAGCTATGCCCGATTACGGCGGCCAGGGCCGCGCTCACCGCTATGCCTTCGCCCAGGCCCACCATCTTGCAGCCCCAGGCCGGCAGCCAGCCCTTGCCCATGTCCAGCAACAACGCGCAGACAGCTACGGACCAACCAGCCTGGTGGGCCAGGTTAGTGGCCCCGACGTTCCGGGTGCCTGCCTGGGTGAGGTCCACGCCGCGCCAGCGCCCCAGCAGATAGGCAAAGGGTACTGCCCCCAAAAAGTAGGCCCCCAGGATCATGCCCATCGCCATCAGTAGATCCATGTTTCACCCTCTGTAATTGCTCAGCCTACCCTCCCGCAGGTTGCTGGGAACCGTGTTTCCCGTCTGCACGCCGTCCACGGGCTTGATAGGCCGCTGCGAAAACGCACGCACCTGCGGGAGGGTGAGCAGTTACCACTCTCTGTCCTATCACCTTCACCCTTCCACATAGAACGCCACCGCCAGCACCCCTGGTCCGGTGTGGACACCCATGGCCGGCGTGAACGGGGCCTCCACCAGCTCTACGCAACTCAGATTGGTACGCGCCCATTCCGCCATCCGCTGCGCGGCATCTGGCCGGGCCGCATGAGATATGCCCACATGGACCGGCCGCTCACCCACGTGCTCCTGCACCGCTTGCAGCAGACGCTCCCCGGCCTGGTGAGTGGTGCGGGCACTACCCAACAACCCAATCTGCCCCTGTCCGATGCGAAACAGCGGTCGCACATGGAGCAACGTATCAGCCAGGGCCAGGACCCGGTTCAGCCGCCCCCCGCGCCGCACATACTTGAGCGTGTCCAGGAAACCAAACATCTGCACCCGTCCGGCCACAGCCTGAGCCTGGTCCACCACCGCCTCTGCCCCTGCGCCGGCCTGCGCGGCCCGCGCGGCCGCCAACACCACCAGCCCCTGCGCGATACCAGCCGTCTGCGAGTCCACCACGTGAATCCGTCCATCTTCCAACAACCCTCGCGCCACGAGCGCGGCATTGTACCCCCCGGTCAGGCTGGCAGCAGCGTGGATGGAAACGATCTGCTCCGCCTGCCGAATCAGCCGTGCATAGACCTGAAGAAACTCCCCAGCCGAGGGTTGCGACGTCGTCGGAAGCTCATCAGTCTCCAGGAAACGCCGATAAAACTCGTCGGCTGTCAGGTCCACTCCATCGCGGTAGCAGTGCCCATCCATGATAACCCGCAGCGGCACGACATGGATGCCAAACTGAGCCGCCAGGTCCGCCGGCACGCACGCGATGCTATCGGTCACTACGCATACTGAGGTCATGTGATCTCCTTAGTTCTACTATTGGTGACTCCCAGCCGGTCAACGCTTATAACCTGTGGATGTCGCCAGGCTTAGTATAACTTGATTTTGCATCCAAGTCAATGCGCCCGCCTGACATCCGTGCGTGATTAAACGCATGAGGGCCCTGCCCCACTCCCCACTTTGTCGCCGCTACGCGATGCGGGGAGGGGAAGAATGCCTGGTAGGGGGTTTTTGCGGCGGCTTCGCCGCCGCAAAAACCCCGCTTTCCACCCCCTCGCCCGCCGCCCCAGGTGAGCGGGAGAGGGGAGTAGGCAGGGGGAGGGGTGAGGATTTTAACGCCAGTAAAAAGTGAAAAATTGAATCATTCCGCTGTCAGACCAACCAATTGACACATAAGGGAGTATAAGGTAGAATGTCTGTGCAAGGGGGGGCGACGGCGACCACCGGGAGTGTCACCCGCCGCCGGGCGCGGGGTCGCAGACCCCGTGTGAGCACATATTATACGAGCGAGGTAAATAATGAGGCGGACCCGGATCGTGGCCACCTTGGGACCGGCCTGCCAGGATGAGACCACTTTGCAGGCGATGATCCAGGCCGGCCTGGATGTGGTACGGGTGAACTTTTCCCACGGGACGCACGAGAACCACGCCCGGCAGATCGCCCTGGTACGGCGACTGGCCGCCGAGGCCGGGCGGGTGATCGCGGTGATGCAGGACCTGGCCGGTCCCAAGCTGCGCGTGGGGGAGTTGCGCGATGGCGCGGTGACCCTGGAGTCTGGCGCCGTGGTCACTTTAACCACCGAGGAGGTCGTCGGTGATGCCCAACGGTTCACCGTGCGCTATCCCGGCCTGGCCCGCGACGTGCGGCCAGGTGAGCACATCCTGTTAGACGACGGATTGCTGGAGCTGGAGGTGTTGGGGAGTCAGGGGACCGAAGTGCGGTGCCGGGTGGTGGTGGGAGGCACGCTGTTGCCGCGCAAGGGGGTGAACCTGCCCGGCACGACCCTGAGCACCCCCTCCATCACGGAGAAAGACCGGGTTGATCTGGCCTTCGGGCTGGCGCAGGGGGTGGACTATGTGGCGCAATCCTTCGTGCGCGCCGCTGCCGATGTGGAGGAGTTGAAGAGGCTTATCGCCAGGCACGGCGCGACGACGCCGGTCATCGCCAAGATCGAGAAACCGCAAGCCCTGGCCGACCTGGACCAGATCATCGCCGTCAGCGATGGGATCATGGTGGCCCGGGGTGACCTGGGGGTGGAGATCCCGGCCGAGCAGGTGCCCAGCCACCAGAAGACCATCATCCGCAAGTGCAATGACCAGGGCAGGCCGGTCATCACCGCCACCCAGATGCTTCAGTCCATGATCGAGAACCCCCGGCCCACCCGCGCCGAGGCTTCCGACGTGGCCAATGCCATCCTGGACGGCAGCGACGCGGTGATGCTCTCCGGCGAGACAGCGGTGGGCCGCTATCCCGTGGCGGCCGTGCAGACCATGGCGCGCATCGCCGAGACCGTGGACCGTGATTTCCCCTATCGGGAATGGTTCCGCCGCAGTCAGATGGAGACGGCCCGCACCATCACCGACGCTATTGGCCAGGCCACCTGCGAGATCGCCTACGAGTTGAAAGCGGCCGCGATCATCACTTCCACCCGCTCCGGGTTCACAGCCCGCATGGTGGCCCGGCACCGGCCGGCTGTGCCCATCATCGCCACCACAGCCGAACAGCGCACCCTGCACCAGATGGCCCTGATCTGGGGCGTGGTGCCGTTACTGGTCCCCCATTGTGTCAACACCGACGAGATGATCGCCTTGGGAGAACGCGCCGCGCTGGAAGCCGGCCTGGTCCAGCCGGGGGACGTGGTGGTGTTCACCGCTGGAGTGCCGCCAGCGGTCACCGGCCGCACCAACATGCTCAAAGTGCATGTGATCGGCGAGTAGGAGCCTATCCGAAAAAGGTGTAGGACAGCCTTTCCAGGCTGTCCAGGCAGGCTGGAAAGCCTGCCCTACAGTTTTTCGGATAGGCACCAGGTGGGCCTTTCTCCCGGGCTGAATTATAAAGATGCCCCGCAATAAGGGCAGATGTTCCACTCCAACCGCAGCAGGCGATCACATTCGGGGCAACGTTTCCTGACCCGGGTATGACAGGCGGGGCAGAACTGAAAATCAGGTTGCAGGCGAGCCTTGCAGGCCGGGCAACTTACCCGCTCCTCAATATCCTGGAGCAAGGCCTCGGCCTCCAGCTCACGCTCGTAAACATCCACCAGGGTCTCGCGCGGCCGCAGGATCAGATAGAGGCCAAGACCCGGCAGATTAAAGAGTAATACCAACAGCGTGGCAAAGAATTGAGCAAAGATGTCCCGGCTGCGAGCGCGAATGTCACGAAAGGTCCAGATGACCAGGCTGGCCCAGAAACCAAAGATGATCGCGCCCAGGCCAGCCAGGACGACTTCTAAAACCAGAACCAGTTCTTCAGGCATGATCTACTCCAGGTAAAGTTGAACTCGGCGGCGATCAAACGGGGCGAATTATACCATGTCCCACCTGATTTGTCACGTCGCAATGACTGGCATCCGTGCATAACTCCGTTAGGGAGGGAACAAGGGAGAGAAAGCCTTTCTGGGGGTTTTTGCGGCGTCTTCGCCGCCGCAAAAATCCCCTATGAGGCAGTCTTTCCCCTCCCCGCAGGGACGCGAAGCGGGGTGGGGGACCCCCTCGTGCGTTTAATTTACGCCCGCATGTCAAGCAATGAGCATCGGAGCGAGGTATGAGGTGCCCAGCTCGCGGCGGCGACCGCAGGGAGTGCCACCCGCCGTTGGACGCGGAGTCCCAGACCCCGCGTGAGCACATAATACGAGGAGGTTTGCTTTGATCACCATCTCTATCGATCCGGTCATCACACGCCTCGGCCCGGTGGCCCTGACCTGGCATGGGGTGCTGGCGGCGCTAGGCGCGGCTGTGGGTTTTGTTGTGATCCTGTGGGAAAGCCAGCGGCTCGGCTTCAAGTCCGACGAGGTGTATACAGCGGCTATCCTGGCTATCCCGGCCGGGTTCATCGGCGCGCGCCTGTTCCATGTGGCCGACAATCTGGAGACCTATATGGCCTACCCGGCGCTGTTGTTCTCATTCCAGGAAGCCGGCCTGGCCCTCTATGGGGCGTTCATCGGCGGGCTGGTGACGATCCTGGCCTATGTATGGTACAAAAAATACTCGGTGTGGCAGGCCCTCGACGCCACAGCGGTAGCTATCCTGGTGGGAGACGCCGTGGGCCGCCTGGCCTGCACGGTGAACGGCGACGCTTACGGCATCCCCACTGACCTGCCCTGGGGTTTCATCTATACCCATCCCGATTCGTTTGTCCCGACTCAGTGGCGGGGCATCCCCACCCATCCCTTCCCGGTCTATGAGATGATCTGGTGCCTGGCCCTGGCCGCGATCCTCTATTACCTGCGCACGCGCATCCCGGTGAAGGGCATCCTGTTCCTGCTGTCGCTGGGGGGCTATGCCCTGGGACGGTTTTTCACCTCCTTCATCCGCGATAATCTGATCATCCTGCACCTGGTCAAGACTGATACCGTGGACATTGGCCTGAACGAGGCGCAGATCATCTCGGTTATCATCCTGGCGGTGGCAGTGCCGGTGGGTGTCTATCTGTGGCGGCGTGGCTCAAGGTATCCCGGTCAGGCCGGGCCGGCGGTTGGACCGGGTGGGCCGGATGAAGGCAGCCCGGCGGCTCTGAGCGGGTAAGCGTAGGGGGTTGACCGATGGATTGGTTCACCTATATCCTGGTGGGGCTACTGGCCTACCTGCTCGGCTCTATCCCCTGGGGCTATATCGTGGTGCGGGTGACCAGGGGCCTCGACGTGCGCGAATATGGCAGCGGCAAGACCGGCGGCACCAACGTGTTGCGCACGGCCGGCCTGAAGGCAATGCTCCTGGTGGCGGCGTTGGATATCGGCAAGGGGCTTGCAGCAGTGCTGGCGGCCCGGTTCCTGGTGGGCACGCCGGCAGCCGAGGCGGTGGCGGCCTGTTGCCTCATCGCCGGGCACAACTGGCCGGTTTTCCTGGGTTTTCGGGGCGGGAGTGGGATGGGGACCGCAGTGAGCATCCTGCTGGTCTTTTCGCCCCTCACCCTGCTCATCTGCTTCAGCTTGTGGGCGATCATCATCGCCCTGTCGCGCTATGTGTCTTTAGGCTCCGTCACCGTGACCCTGTTGGCGCCCATGATCCTGGCCCTGTTGGTGGTTTATGCCGGGCAACCCTGGGAGCACCTGGCGGCGACCCTGGTGATCATGGTCCTGATCCTGCTTCGACATCGAGGCAACATCCGGCGACTGTGGGCCGGCACGGAAAGCAGGGTGGGACAGGCGGCGCAAAAGCTCGCTTGAAGGAGGGGTCAGGTTGAGTAAGACATTGCGCGGTCAGGTAGCCATCGTGACCGGGGCCTCCAGCGGGATCGGCCGGGCCACGGCATTGGCCTTGGCCGGCGCCGGCGCGCACGTGGCCCTGGCCGCCCGTAACGTCGCTGCCCTGCAAGACGTGGCCGGGGCGATCCAGTCATTGGGGGCAGAGGCCCTGGTGGTGCCAACGGACGTGACCCAGCAGGAGCAGGTCGAGCGGCTGGTGGCCGAGACCGTGAACCGCTGGGGGCACGTGGACATCCTGGTGGCGAACGCCGGGGCCTATGTGCGCTGTCCGGTGACAGAACTGACGGTGGACCAGGTGGAACAGGCCCTGGCGGTCAATTTTTATGGGGCGTTGTATGCCGTCCTGGCTGTACTGCCCCATATGTTGGAGCACCAGAGGGGTCATCTGGTGCTCCTGGCCTCCATGGATGCCAGAAAGGGGGTGCCGCCGGACGGGCCTTATGTGGCAGCCAAGTTCGCCCTGGCCGGCCTGGGGGAAGTCCTGCGCCAGGAATTGCGCGAGCGGGGCGTGTACGTCACCACCGTCTTCCCTGGCCGGGTGGACACGCCCATGATCGCGGCGATAAAAGTGCCCTGGGTCTCGGCCAAGATTCCGCCCGAGGCTGTGGCCCGGGCCATCGTGCGGGCCACGCTTCGCAGCCGCCCTCAGCCGGAAATCATCGTGCCCTGGCAGGCCCGGGCGCTGATCTATGCCAATACCCTGTCCCCACGCCTGGGAGACTGGTTCGTGCGGCGGTTCCGGCTGGCCGGCTGGGAGGAGCATGAGCAATAGCCTGACCCAGCGAGACCCGCACGCGCTGGGCACCGACGTTGATCTGCGGGCGGCGCTGGCGGACCTGGCCGGGTCCGGCCATCGGCGCGTCGGCCCCGACCAGCCGGTCCAGCGCACCTTTGAGCCGGCCCAAATCAGTGAGCGGTGGCGCGCGCGCTGGGGCACACGGGGTCAGCAGTTGTTGGGCCCGGTGTACGAGGGGGGCCTGCTCCGGCCGGCCGACGGAGCGAACCGACTGGCCTTTGCTCATACCCTACTACAGGCGGCCCTGGCGGCGGGGGATTGGCTGTCCACAGGACGCTTCGCGCGGCAGACGGACTGGCTGGAGCACCTGGACCCGGTCAAGGGCCAGCCGCCCTGGGCTGACGTGATCGTCTGTGCGGCGGCCCGGCTGGGGCGCGAGGACCGCCTGGACGCACTGGAGCAGTTGCTCCGCCGGCTATGGGCGTCCGAGGAGGGGGACGACCGGGAATCGCACCGGCTCCTGGCCGGGCGCTGCCTGGCTGAGCTGGATGAGCCGACCCGGAAGCGACTGGAGCGGATCGGCATCGGAGCACGTCTTCGATAGCAGTTAGAGGTAGGGTGAGCGACTGCGGCTTTGAACATAGAGCCGCTTGTTCCCCAATCAACGCCCGAACGCAAGCGAAAGGCCAGCAGATTCTTTGATCTGCTGGCCTTTTCCAATGCTGTGCCCGAGCTAACGAGAATCCACGTCCTATTTGTGGCTTTCATCCACCGGTTCCAGCCGCACCCCACCATACCCCCGTGGCGGCGTGGGGGTGCGGTGGAACGCGGGGCTTGCGACCGCGCGGCCTGGGGGCCGGCTCCGCCGCCTCGCCCCAGACGAAAAAGTCACCTGCGGACCAACTGCCGTGCAGGACTGCGCCCGATTCGGACAGAGTGTTCGTCGGTGGTTCGTCAGTCATTATACGGTATTACTCCGTGGCATTGGCGTTGCCCGCGAGAATCTTCACCACGAAGGGCACCAAGGACACGAAGAATGGAGACTATCACGACCCGGGATCATCCTTTGTGTCCTTCGTGTCCTTTGTGGTGAGAGAAGAGACTGGCCTGAGCAGATACTTTCCATCTACTGAGTCTGGTTGCGGGCCGCGCTATGTGATTCTACCGCCGGAGTGATCAAAAGTCAAACGGTGTTCCTTCCCTGACAAAAGTTATGCACGGATGTCAGACACCACGGTTGACAGCCAGGTTCACGTGTGATATATTCGCAACAGGGTAACTACCTACCCATTTCCCATTCTGCGGGAAATGTGCTAAACTATGGCTATGGCCAGACAATTGCTGGAAATAGAAGTCCTGCTTAGTCGGATCGCTTCTCTTGAAGCCCAAGTCGCCTC
>Ga0129299_1002039_pt1 | contig 13468 bp, 8 predicted proteins | sample ConPoolayeCmetaG_FD_94477 | JGI IMG/M metagenome (GOLD analysis project Ga0129299, IMG submission 94477) | Hot spring microbial mat communities from California, USA to study Microbial Dark Matter (Phase II) - Cone Pool mat layer C metaG ... | reverse complement strand
TGCTTATTCAAACGGTACAGTATTTAACTATAACATGAGAACTGGCGAAGGAGCTCCTCTAACTGGTGAAATCTCCATAAAGACCGAAGGCGATAGGTTCAGAATACAAATAAATCGTGATGTAGTAGATGCATTCATAATACTGCACGATTGGGCAAGTGATGCACCGATAAGCGGATTACCAAATGAAACTGGTATCATTTCTGTGAATCCAAATCCATTCACAAAATATACTCAAGTTGAGTTTGGCCTAATCAATAACGGCAGAGTAAAACTTGACGTGATTGACGCTCTTGGTAATGTAGTAGCAGTAATAGCTGACGCAGACTATGAAGCCGGCCAATACACAGTTAATTGGAATGCTGTTGATAGAAGCGGAAGCGATCTACCGAGCGGCGCATATACTTGCAGAATGACTATTGGAACCACAACTTCAATTTACAAAATGGTAATTGTAAAATAAACTAAATTAAACCTGTTCACACCTTCGGGTGTGAGCAGGAATATTATTAGGTATGAAAATAAATTCAATAATAAATATGGAGATAACAATGAAAAAATTTCTAAGAATTGCTGTGGGTTTGATAGTTATGCTGGGTATAACTTTAAGCTTGCAGCCATTGAAAGCTCAGGTTTATGGTGAGTTCGATACCATAAGAATCAAAACTGGTATCTCTTATCAAGAACTTGGTGACGACAGAGTTGTAATTCCACCTGCTACATTTGGTTTGCCACCTATGTGGACAACTGACTTAGATGATGGATATTCATCTCCGAGTGGAATTCCAATCGGGTTCCCATTCGAGTTTAATGGAGAGGTTTATACAAGCTTATGGATCTGTGTTAACGGATTTGTTACATTTACACCTCCTCCATTTGTTCCTTCAAAGCAGCCAAACGGGTTATTCATTGACGCTGTATCTTATCCAAAAAACGTGATAGCACCATTCTGGGGTGACCACGTTTTCAGACAGCAGAGCGAAAGATTTAATGGTTATATGCCGTCAGAAATTTCAGTTCTCAGAGCAGATACAGTTTTTGTTGTTCAATGGAAGAACTTAAATATTAATGATGGAACAGTTAAATCAAGCGTTGGTAATTTTCAGTTGAGACTTTACAAATCAAAAGATCCACTATCATTCCAAGGTGATATCGAATTTTGCTATGGTCCGGTAGCTGGAAATATTTATGATCCCGGAACAATAGTAGTAACAAAGGGTGCTTCTGTTGGATTGAAAGGCGAATTCAACGTAATGGGTGGTTATAGTGACTTTTTAAACGGATTATATTATAATAAACCACCACTCGAAGCAAGAACAAAAACAGATTTAACAAATCTCTGGCCACCATCTGATGGTGCCACGGACAAAAGAATCTGGTTTAGAGCACTCTCAAGATTCAATGTTGATGAATGGTGGGGAGATGGTGATGTTGACTTTTCAAAAGCCAATCCATTGAAACACCAAGGAATGGATCAGAGCCGCTGGGTTACAGTTAATGATGCAAGAATAATTATGAGATCAATTGCAACTTATACACCACTCGACAGCGTTAGAAGAAGACAAGCTTATCACGGCGATGTAAATCATAATGGCCGTTACTATTATAATAATAGTAATGTCAGGACTGACATTCCTTGGAGAGATAAATATTATGGTGATAATTTACCTGCAGAAGTCAGCTCAATTAAGAGAATATTCTTCCAGTGCAATGAATATGATGCAGCATTGATTCTTCATTATATAAGTGCAAGACTGCCTGAATTGCCATGGCTGCTCGATACAGTTCCACAATATGGCAAAATTGGTGCTGATGATATTGCAAATGGTTTCAAATTTGGAAGTGCTAATATCATATCAGAAAATACTTACAGAATCCCTGTTTATCTAAATGGTTATATGAAAGGCGCCATTGGAGGTAAATTCAAAGTAAACGGTGAACTTATTGATGCAGCAAGTGCAGGTAATTTACTTGTTGAATACTCAGGAAACACTGTAGTTATAGCCGGATCTGACGAATTTGACTCTCAAACACCTGTCTGCTATCTGACAGTCAAAGCCGATAAGCCTGAGATGTCAATTACCGATATAAGATTCAATGATGTTAAAGTTGATGATTACAAAGCTACATTATTAACAGTGGAAGAGAATGATAATTCAGTTTTTGTAAACAATTATCCAAATCCATTCAGCAATAAAACATCATTCAATCTGAATTTACCAAAATCCGGAAATTATAAATTGGTTGTTGTTGACGCATTAGGAAATACTGTAAAAACTTTACTTGATGGATATGCCGATGCAGGAAATTCAGTAGTTGACTGGGACGGAACAAACCAATCTGGCAATAAGGTTGAATCTGGAATGTACTTATTCAAACTGACTGGCGATAATGTTACCGTTTCTGGAAAATTGGTTATTACAAGGTAATAAATTAATATTTCTGCTAACTGTCTGGTTGCTCGTTTTGTGCAGCCAGACAGGCAAAGCAGGAGATACAGTTGACGTTGTTCTTTCTCAAGTAGGTGCAATAGATGTTTGCGGAGAAAAATCCGACAAAGATATAATAATATTAATATCAGTCGGGAGAGTCCTTCAAACAGATTCATTGTTCGGATTTAATTTTGAAATTAAATATGACTCGGTGAAGTTTAAATTTCATTCACCAGTTTACTTGAATACTTTAGCTGAGTTCTTTGACATTAAAGATGTAAACTTTGGAAAAAAAGGTTTAGTAAGAGGTTATGCTTCAGTTGGACTTTTAGGGAGTCAAATATCAGGCAATAGACCGCTGATAGGTATTTATGGAGACTATATAGACAAGTGTCCCGGTTCATCAGAAATAAGCTTGAACTATATTGAATTTACTGATGAGTTTAAAAAAGTAATAAGAAATTATGTTCCAACAACGGTTAAAGCGATAGAAGGTGATGAACCAAATAGGTTTTTAAGAACCGAATTTGAATTAGATTCAATTGTAAGTTTAGTGAAGGATACGATAATTGATTTACGAATAAGATTACAAGCAGGAACACAAATAAGACTTGATACGGCAGATTTTGAAATTGCAGCAAATAATAAAGATATTTTAGCATTTTTTGATTTTTCGCTTAGTGATGGATTGGAGCTTATAACTAAAGAATTTTCTGATAGCAGTGAATTGAAGTTAAAAACTGCAATTAAAAAGCTGAATGATCAATACATTGATTTAAAAGTAAGGATTAGAGAGAATAAGACTGATAGCTCAATAATAAAAGTGAAACCAATAAACACAAATTACTGCTCATGTGTTACAAGATTATACGAAGACTCAATATTAATAAAGAGTAAACAAAAAATTGACACATCAACAGTGGTTTGGGAAAAAGAAAGAGTAAAAAAGACATTGATCAATTATTATGATTATGTATCAGACTCATTTTTGATTGATTTGGATGACTATATGGACGGAGTAATAAAAGTATATGACATTTGTGGCTCGTTGCTTATAGAAAAGAAAATTGGCTGGAGCAAAAAAATCTCGATAGATGGCAAATATTTGAATAAAGGAATTTATTTAGCTATAATTAAAACAGAATTGAAAATTAATAAAATAATATTGATAAAAAATTAAATTAATCGTTTACCAAAATATTAGGGGGTATTCATGAAAATTAAATTATTACAACGCAGGGATTTCAGGATTCTGCTGGGATTGTTTCTGGTTATAATGACTATTATGTTTACAAATGTAAATATATATAGCCAAACAAGACCTAACATACCCGTTTTATCATTAACAGGAGCAAATAATAACTGGGATGAGTCCTGGTATCCTGACGGCAGAATCTGGATGCCGGCTTCATTGAATGAGCCAAGAGAGTTTTTAATGCCTGTCTTTATAGATAACAGATGGCATATCTACGAAGAAACAAAAGACATTTATCAACCAGATCCAATTAAGAGCTTTCAGTTCACAATCATGTATGACTCATCTGCTTTGAGAGTCGTAGGTGTTCAGAAATTTGGACCACGTGATGAAGAACTTGGCTATGAACCATTAGCAAAAACCTTTAACATATCCTGGATGGATGTAAAAGATTTTTCGTATAGAAAATATTTGAATCCATTTACACCAGAACAGGACTCTAAGAAAGGTCGTGCAATCAGAATTGTCGGAACTTCAACTCAACCATTACCTGTAACAAACTTAGATGGTGAAGAGTACAAAGTATTACTTTATATTAGATTCAAGATCATACCTAAGGATGGAGAACCATTTGGAACATCTGGTAATACTCCAATCTACATAAAGAATGATACAATCAAATACAATGATATGAATGTTTGCAAAGATGCACCATTTGCAAAATTAAGACCTTATTATCCATGGGTAATAAGTGACTATCCGGATCCGAATCCTTATACAGGTTTGGCAGGTGTAAAGAATGGTGATCCATACGATGCATCTCAAAATACAGCAAAATGGCCAGTTGAACCAATGCTGCCCGGTACAATTTATCTTAGATTGAGCGATAGGATTCCAGTTATTGCATATACTCTTGATAGAGCAATTGGTACTCAACCACCAATTTCTGAACTGGGACCAGATCTATGGAATTTATCTGATCCTATTACAATTGACTCTGGTTCATTCATACCGATTTACGGCAGAAGAGTATTTCAGCTAAGAAATGGTATTACAACTTCGAGATTGCTTGATGTAACACTTGAAAGCGATAAACCATGGCTAAAATTCAGAGCTTTGAACCTTGGATCAACCTCTAAAGTTCCTCGGGGATTTGGAGGACCAATTGATAAAGGTACTATTAACTGGCTTGACAATGGTATATTGGGTAACGACCAAATCGGTACACCAATTGCAGGTAAGTTAACAAAACCAGATGGAGATGTATGGATTGAAATCCGCTGCGATCCACAGGGATTACAACCTTCAGAAGGCGAAATGGCAGGTATTTATGTTGGATATATAACAATAAAATCCCATACGGCATACGTATCACCAATTAGATTAAGAGTTACATTTATTCACTTCAGAGTGCCTTATGAGCCAGAGCTTTATAATGCAAGTGGCAATCATAATGGTATAAGGTTAACAATAAGAAACTCATCAGGAGCTTCTGGTTTCACATCGAACTTAATTTTTGGAACCGGCCACAGAGCAACAATTGGAATTGATTCTTTATTTGGCGAATATGCTTATGAATTTGGCTTTACACCGGGCAAATTCGAAGCAAGATTCTTCCCACCCGACGAAGCACCGAATGATGTCAAATTAGCTGTTTCTAATGGTTATGGAGATTTCGCTCCAGATGATGATGACAATGATGGTTCGCCAAAGAGATCAAACTCGAGAGATATCAGAGATATAAATGATACATTGACTTCATTGATTTATAAAGTCAGAATTAATGAAGATACAGCAGCCAACTATCCGATTATGATTGAATGGGATCTCAATGACTTTCCAGAGGGAGCCCAATTATTCCTTAGAGATACTCTCAATGGTGCTTTGTTCCCAAGCATAGATATGAGAAAAGCAACTGTTATTGGCACAAGTAAAAGAGCCTATGCAATTCAGGATCCAAGAGTAAAATCATTCCTGATTGAATACACATTACCAAGAGTTATCAATTATGTTGATGAATATGGCAACCCCATCATCAAGAAGGGATGGAACTTACTTTCATTACCAGTTAGACCAATTAACTCAAAATGGGATGTATTCTATCCAAATGCAATTAATATACCTTACTTCTTCTCTCAAAACCAGTATCAGCAACCTGATGCAGGAATACTGAAAGTTGGTGTTGGTTATTATATTAAATATGATGCTCAGGTTGACAGACAATTTGCAGGAACATTTATAAACGATATTTCAAATCCAAGAGATCCAGTCAGAGTTTATCCCGGATGGAACACCATCGGTGCAGCATCTGCATCTGTCAATGTTCGTGAAATTAATTTCACAAACTTTAACCTTGAATTACCTACTGTTAACTACACAAGAACATTCGGTATCTGGGGTTACAGAACAGACAGAGGTTTTTACGAAGCATCAGAACTGAAACCGGGCTTGGGTTACTGGATAAAGGTTAATGCAAATGGTTATTATAGATTAGTTCTCGGACAAAGAGCTATTGACGTAGAAGCTGAAGTTAATCCAAAACAGGAAGTTATAAAGAAATCAGACATGCTGGTTGTAACAGATAATGAACAAAGCCAGAGTCAGGTTTACTTTGCAAACAACAGCGATGTTGATGTTAATGTATTTGAACTTCCACCAGTTCCACCTTCAAATCTATTTGACTTAAGATTTGCTGATGGTAAATATCTGAGCAATCAGAATGAGTCCATAATTCAATTACAGGGAGTTACATATCCATTGACACTTACAATTGATAATGCTTCAGCAAGATATACATTCTACGATGCAGCAACAGGCGAATATCTTGGAACTATTTACGAAGGTTCAAAAGGAAGTATTGAAATCAAGAGTGAGAAATCAAATGCTATTAAGGTCTTGAGATCAGTTGTTGCAACAGAAGGTTTCTCAGCATTAGCTTATCCAAATCCGATCGCTGACAAAGGAACTGTAGCATATAATTTACCTGAAAATGGTAATGTTCAAATTAGTTTGTTTGATGTGCTTGGAAACGAGGTTCAAAATCTCTTTAATGGTTTTGCAACTGCAGGTTATCATACAATGGACATTAATGCAGCTAACTTAGCTTCCGGCAGATATATTCTTAAAGTAACAGCTGGCGGACAGAGCTTGATACAAACAGTAACAATTGTTAAATAACTGAATTTAACAAAAATTATAAAGAGGCTGTCTCAAAAGGGCAGCCTCTTTTTTTTCTGTTTCCTATTTATAATTAGAATTAATCTCTTCCAAAGAGCTTCACAGCAGCAATTTCCTTTATGTATTGGTGATAATAAAGGAGCTTAATGGTTTCCTCGAGGGCTGGTTCAATCTCAGGATTCCATCTTCTGATAATTGAACCAGTTCTTGGTTGACTTTTCACATTTTCGGGTATTATCTCCGTGATAATTTCTTCTGAAGGTAGAGATGGATCTGCAATTGAATCAATTATTGAAAGAAAATCAATACCTTCGTGCTCGGAATTTATAACCCAAAATCCTAATATAAGAGGAAATTCGAATGTGTCGAACCAATCTTCGCTTATGTCAAGGATTGGTTTGTTTTCTTTGCTAACCTTTGATGATATAATTACATCAGAATTTTTAATTTCTATGTCAATTTCATTTGATAAAACTTTAGGTGACAGAGCGATATCATATTTTTCTGAAAATACTATTTTTGTGGCAATAGAAATAAAATCATCTGGATTATCAATCGAAGAGTTAAAGATATTAGTCAAATCGTTGCGAAAATAAACTGAAGAAAAACCAGTGTAACCCTTTAAAGCAAGGATGGGTCCGGGAACAATCCTGTAGTCGGAGACAGCAACTCCTTTGCTATAACCATAAGGCGAAAGAATTGCAGCTTCAACCTTTTTTGAAGATATCATTTCGATGCACTGTTTCTCTTCAAGTAGCATTATATCTATGTCTTGATTTGATCTTGAATAGTAGTCTTTAAAAATTGGATTATTAGGAATAGCAAATCTTAATTTCATAAAAGTAAAAATTTTAAAAATAAAAATAATTAATAATATTGAAACAAAGTTAATAATTATGTGTTATTATTGATGATAGTATTCCAAATTTTAATAGCTTCGAAAAGAACGATGCCAGTTGCAACGCTAACATTTAAAGAATGCTTTACTCCGTACATAGGTATTTCGATAGCATCGTCGCACATATCAAGAATTTGGTTATCAATTCCGGTTAACTCATTTCCCAAAATGAGACATAATGGGAAATCATCAATTTTTAAATTATCATAATTTCGTGAAGCATCAGTGATTTCAACAGCAATAATATTAATACCTTCAGATTTAAGCTTATCAATAGCTTCGATTGTGCTTTTGAAGTATCTCCAAGGGACGGTATCCACAGCTCCCAGAGCAGTTTTTTCAATTTCAGCCCTTGGTGGATGTGGAGTGAATCCAGCAAGAACCAATTCCTTTGCAAGAGCAGCATCACAGGTACGAAATATTGAACCAACATTATATAGGCTTCTAACGTTGTCAAGTAAAATAGTTACAGGATTTCTAAGTATATTTTTGATATCCGCGGGGTTCAATCTAATATTTTTTATTTCTGAGTTAAGTAATTTTCGCATTTTTGTTTAATTAAGATTAAAATAAGGTTAAGCAAAATATATTTAACTGTTTTATGTCAATAGTATCTAATTAAAATATCTTGAACTCATGATAAAACAAAATAAATACAAGAAAAAAGTTGAATTAAAAAACTTCAAATTCAAAAATAATATAAAATATATTTATATTATTATCTTATTTCTTGTTTTTTCTTTTTCGAATCTTTTATCATCAGATATAAGTTACGACAGCAAAGGGACAGACTTTTGGCTGACCTTTATGCCAAATTTTCATAACGGTAGAAGTGCATTCCCTCCCGAAATACCAGATGACAGCTTATATATTTTTATCACATCTGAAGTGCCAACAAAAGGGAAAATTACTTTTAGAAATTTCAATAATCAAGCATTTACACAGGATTTTACGATAACTGACCCTTCGAAAATCTACGTTTTCAAGCGGAAATATTATGATTTTGAGTTGAGAGGATATAATGACAGTGGTAATAGTTGGTCAAGAAACCAAAATGAAACACCAGCGGTACAGACCTTTCATATTACATCGGAAGACGAGGTAACTGTTTATGCTTTATCGCAAGCTGTAACAACAAGTGATGCCTTCCTTGTTCTGCCTACGGATGTGCTTGGAAATGAATATCTTGTTATGTCTTATAATTCAGATGGGCGAAATGCAACAGGTAATGGCAGAACACCCTCTCAGTTTGTAATAGTAGCAGTTGAGGATAGCACCAGAGTGATGATAGAGCCAACAACCGATACTTATTCTAATGGAATGAATATCCAAAACATAACACTCCAAAAGGGTCAGGCATATTTGGTTCAGGCAAGAATCACTTCGTCAAATAGTACTGGAGACCTAACAGGAACAGAAATTAAATCGGATAAGCCGATAGCTGTATTTGGAGGACATCAAAGGGCTACTGTTCCAGTTAATGCAAATATAACAAATCCATCGAGGGATTTTCTGGCGAGTCAGATACCCCCTATAAAAACGTGGGGAAAAAATGCGTTTCTTATAACTTATGTGCAGCCTACAAACATTATAAGGGAGGGAAACGATATGTTCAGGATTCTGGCTGCTTATGACGGAACCGACGTTTTTATAAATGGGGTTAGGGTAGTAACTCTGGATAGGGGTGGTTTTTACGAGGCTTCTTTGGTTACCCCGGCGGAAATACAGGCTTCGGCACCGATATTAGTAGCCCAATTCAAAAAGACTGCCGGTGGAGGTGGAACGAGATTGCTAAGCGATCCGTTTATGATGATTATACCACCCAAAGAGCAATTTATGAACACTTATCGGGTGATAAATGTGCAGGTTTACGAAGAGTTCTACAATCCAGTCTATACTGCTCAATATATTTGTTTAGTAGCACCAGATAATCAGCTAAATGGCATCACTATTGACGGGCAACCTGTTAATGTAGGTGCTTTTTCAAAAATTGCTTCTTCGGGGTATTCTTTTGCAAATATTCCTGTTTCTGATGGAGTTCATAGAATTGAATCAACAGCAGACATAGGTATATATATTTATGGTTATGGCAATGCCAATTCTTATGGATATGTCGGAGGAATGAGTTTCATACCACTTGATTTAAATCCGCCTCAAATAACTTATATTGATAGTTGTTTCACGGTAAAAGGAATCGCAACAGATTCAACTGCAAGTGATTTTGGAATTAAAGAATTATATTCCCCAATTAACTCTCAGGTTAATGTAAAAGTAAATATTGAGCCCTTTATACCACTAAAAAGAATTGTAAGTTTTTCAGCAAATTTAATAGATGACAGAAAGGATGGAAAATTCAAGCTGATTGCAACCGATTCACTGGGAAGAAAAACAGAAAAGGAGATAGCTATTCCCGGTTTTACAGTTTCATTAAGCTCAAATATTTTGGCTGATACTGTCAAGGTTTTTAGGGATCAAAGCAAGTTAAATGAGAAAATTTGTAAGGACTTTGAGATTAAAAACTACGGAGCTTTCAAACAATACATATCTAATTTATACTTTAGAAATAATTCAAAAATTCAAATCAATTATAATACTCCAAAAGAATTGCTCCCAAACCAAACTGATATTATAACAGTTTGCTATGAGTTCCCGAATGACACATTGATAAATGATACACTTATTATTGAAGGACCCTGTAACGAAAGAAAATTAATTGCATTCACGATAATTGTTGCTGGGGACAAGGAGCCACCTGCTTATGAGATAAGTTCAGATGATTGTGAGATAAATTTCCGAATCAATATTACTGATTCAGGTGCTTTTGATTATGGAATTGAAAAAATTGATATTCTTGAACAAAGCAATTGCAGGATTAGTCTTAATAATTTCGATTCGAGGATTGTTTCATATTTTCTTGATATACTTGACCCATATCAGGATGCAATTTATAAGTTTAATGCCATTGATTCAGCGGGAAATATAAGAACATTTACCGACACAGTTCAGGGTTTTACATTATCTTTCCCGGGTTTTGAGTCGAAAACCGGGAATATCCACCCATTCGGTAGATATTTCATAGGCAACCTTGGATGCGATACCCTTGAGCTATATAATTATGGAATACTTCCATTGAATCTCGAAAAGATTTATCTTTCAAATAATATTTTGTTTTCAATACCACAATCTCAACTGCCTCTAATAATTGAACCAAAAGAGACAAAAAAGATTATAGTTTGTTTTCAACCACTTTCTTCTGCAAAAGCAAAAATTTTTAATGATACATTGAATTTCGGATTTAAATGTAACAAAATCAATATTATTCTTAATGGAACATCCGAGGAAATTGTTCAGCAAGCCTCAAGCCAATGTGATGTTAATGTTATTTTAGTAACCGAAGAACTTTCGGACCAGTTTATAGTTGATAATGTTCGACCCCTTCCAATAACAAACGAAGCAAAATTTAGGCTAATTCAGCCGGATACTTCATTTGTCGAAATAAATTTATACTCTTATTCGGGTAATCAGTTAATACAATTATATAAGGGAGTTCTCGAAAAGAATTTTTACGAATTTAAACTTGACGCAAGTAATCTAAGCTCAGGATTTTATTTCCTTGTCGCCCGTTCGGGCAATCAGACAATAACAAAAAGTCTGGTTGTTACGAAGTAAGTCTTCTTGAACAAACTTTAGATATTTTTAATTACTAAAACCTTAAGACAGAGACTGAACTTTTTCCAGTAGTTTCTTCCTTGTAAAATTAATCAAACCACCTGCATCAATTATAGCCTGACGGGCAGGTGGATGAGGTATAATATCGAATACCCTACCTTTTGTTTTATTTATTATCTTGTTATTTTCAATTTCAATTTCATCATCAATATCAGCTTCGATATCGGGACAGGTTATTGTGTTTAGCCCTAAATTCACGCTATTCTGCAAGAAAATTCTTGCGAAGTTTTTCGCAATGATAATAAGTTCATGCCCTTTGATAGTAGAAACAGCCTGCTCACGGGAAGAGCCGCAACCGAAATTTTTACCTGCAATGATTATGCTGCCTTTTGGGATCTGTCCGGAGATAAGTTTAGAATTCAAGTCCTTGTTATCTGCAAAGGCATACTGTGGGGTTTCTGACGGAAGGACAGTAGCCATAAAACGCCCGGGATAAATAATGTCAGTAGAAATATCATCACCAAATTTATAAACAACTTTTGCCATTTTTTTCTCCATTATTAATTAATTAAACTCTCTTGGATCAGTGATAAAGCCAGTTATAGCGCTTGCAGCGGCAACTGCCGGAGAGCTAAGGTAAACCTCCGAATTTGGATTTCCCATTCTGCCCTTAAAGTTTCTATTTGTAGTCGAAAGTGCAATTTCGCCATCACCCAAAGCACCCTGATGAACACCCAGACAGGGACCGCAACCGGGATTAACAATGACAGCTCCGGCATCCATCAAATCAAGAAGATAACCGGCCTTCATTGCTTCTTTGTAAATTCTACCGGAAGCAGGGAAAACAAGCATTCTAACGTTTTTATCAATTTTTTTGTTTTTCAAAATGCTTGCGGCGATTTCGAGGTCATCTAATCTACCATTTGTGCAGGAACCAACAACAACCTGATTGATTTTAATTTTGCTAAGATCGCTTATTGGCTTGACATTATCAACTGTATGAGGACAGGCAATTTGAGGAACCAAGTCCGAAGCATTAATTTCGATTGTTTTTTCATATTCAGCATCTGAATCAGGATTGATGAATTCAATTTCGCCGGCAACACCAGCAGTATTTCTGAGGTAATTTAAAGTCTCTTCATCGGGAGGAACTATTCCGGAGGTTGCACCAGCTTCGACTGTCATATTGCAAATAGTAAGCCTTCCTGAGGTTGACATAGAACGAATAGCCTCGCCGTGAAATTCAATTACTCTGAAATTAGCTCCTTCGGCAGTCAGCTGACCGATAAGATATAGTATTAAATCTTTGGGTAAAACATATTTATTGAATTTTCCGGTTACGAGAACTTTTATGGTAGGTGGAACCTGAACATTCAAAATAGTGCCGAGAGTCCAAACTGAAGCCATTTCTGTTGCACCGATACCAAAGGAAAAAGCTCCCAAAGCACCGTGGCTGGTAGTATGGCTATCTGTTCCAACAACAACATAGCCGGGCTTTACGTAACCAGATTCTGGCAGAATCTGATGGCAAATTCCCATTTCATCCCCACGAATATCGTGAAATTTTGTAATATTTTGCTCTGCAACAAAGTTCCTTACTTTTTTCTGATTTGTTGCCGTTTTAGAGCTTTCAGCGGGAACTCTGTGGTCAAAAATAATTGCAATTTTCTCTGGATCCCAGACTTTGGGGCTTAAACCTGTTCCATTATAAATTTCAAGGAACTGATTTATAACCAATGCCGCATTTTCGTGGCTCATTGCAAGATTTACCTTTGGTTCAACCACATCTCCAACATTTAATGAAGAATTACCGGTAGCTTTTGATAAGATTTTTTGAACAATTGTTTGTCCCATTTTATCCCTGAATTTTTATGATTTATAATTAAAAATCAATACAAAAATATCAAAATAAAAGGACTTTTTTTTAGTTCCTAAAAAATCTGTAATCAAAATGAGCATTAATAATAAAGTTATTAATCCGTTAAATTTTATAATTCTTTTTATTAGAAAATTAATTACTAATTTTGTTCTTTCTTTAACAAATTATTTTAAAGATGAATCAGCAAAGAAATTTAGAATTCAAGGTTGGGATAGTAT
>Ga0129299_1002036_pt1 | contig 13479 bp, 7 predicted proteins | sample ConPoolayeCmetaG_FD_94477 | JGI IMG/M metagenome (GOLD analysis project Ga0129299, IMG submission 94477) | Hot spring microbial mat communities from California, USA to study Microbial Dark Matter (Phase II) - Cone Pool mat layer C metaG ... | reverse complement strand
GCCCCTATGTGGTCGAACGGGTTGCGCCCGGCAGCACCATTCAATATCGACGCAATCCGGATTATTGGCGCTGGCACGTGCCAATCAACCGCGGCCTCTATAATTTCGACACCCTCCGCTACGACTATTACCGCGACGCCAACTCGATGTTCGAGGCGTTCAAGAAGGGGCTGTTCCACATCCACAACGAGACCGAGCCGTCGCGCTGGGCCACCGGTTACGATTTCCCGGCCGTGAGAGATGGCCGCGTGGCGCTCAAGTCGTTCGATCTGGGCGTGCCGGCGGGCATGACGGGGCTGGTGTTCAACACGCGCCGCAAGATTTTTGCGGACGTGCGCGTGCGCGAGGCGCTCGCCATGCTGTTCGATTTCGAATGGATCAACCGCACCTTCTATCACGGGCTTTACACCCGCACCGACAGCTATTTCGCACGCTCTGCCCTCTCCTCCGCCAGCCGCCCCGCCGATGCGCGCGAGCGCGACTTGCTGGCGCCTTTCCCCGGCGCCGTCAGCGAGGACATCCTGGAGGGGCGCTACCGGCTGCCATCGGGCGATGGGGACGGCTATAACCGCAGCCTGCTGCGGCAGGCGCTCGCCAAGCTGCGTGAGGCCGGTTATGAAACGCGCGGCGGCCGGCTCGTGAACGCCAGCACCGGCGAGCCGTTCGCCTTCGAGATGCTGGCCATCACCCGCGAACAGGAGCGTCTGTTCCTCACCTACGCCAAGGCGCTGGAGCGGGCCGGCATCGCCGTGCGTATCGCCACGGCCGATTCGGCGCAATACCAACGCCGCAAGCAACAGTTCGATTTCGACATGATCCAGCATTTCTGGCCGGCCTCGCTCTCGCCGGGCAACGAGCAGAGCTTCCGCTGGTCGTCGAAGGCGGCGGACGAGGAGGGCAGCTTCAATTATGCAGGCGTGAAAAGTGCCGCGGTGGATGCGATGATCGCGGCGATGCTGGCGGCAAAGGACGAGGCCGATTTCACCTCGGCGGTGCGCGCGCTCGACCGGGTGCTGCTGTCGGGACATTATGTGGTGCCGCTGTTCCACTTGCCCAAACAATGGGTTGCGCATTGGACGCATTTGCGTCACCCTGACACCGCAACACTCTATGGATACACGGTCGATGCCTGGTGGTTCGAGGAACGCGAGAGCCTCAAACCAAGCCAGTGATGCGTCAAGGGGCGGCCGTGGCGCATCTGATTGGCCATGACCAGCCCCGACCCTCATAACGACGAGATCGCACAGCGCAAGGATGCCGCATCCGGCCGTCCGTTATCCCTGCTGGAGCACTGGGCACGGACCGACCCGGAACGGGATGCCGTGAGTGGAACAGCGTGCGCAGGCGCCGATGCGTGTCCTGAACCGTCGCGGCTGACCTGGGGGCAACTCGCCGAAACCGTCGGCAGGCTTGCAGCCCGCCTGCAGGCTCGCGGACTTCCGCCCGGCGCAATCGTGGCGGTCCAGCTTCCCCACGGCCTGGAAAGCGTCATCACGCTCCTTGCCCTCTGGCAGGCCCGGTTGCTGCCCGCGCCTCTGCCCGCAGCCTGGCGGGAGCGGGATATCGAAATCGCCCTCGACGGGGTTCCGGTCGCAGCCGTCATAGGCTGCCTTGCCAGCGCAAGCGGGCGCCCCAATTCGCCGCTCCTGTCGCTCAAACGGTTCGTTAGCCCTCACAGGCGCTTCGCCTTCGGCGCGCAAACCGGCAGCGCAGATGTGGAACCGCTCGATCCTTTCATAACGGCGGCAGCCCCGCCGGCTGGGCGGGTTTCCTCCACCGAGCCCGATCCACCCGCGGGTATGGCATCCTGCGCCAACGAAGATAGTGCTCTCCTGCATTTCATGACACGGCGGCAATGGCTCAGCGTCATCCCGCGCGGCGGAGAGGACCTGATCGCCGCCGGCCTGCATGTCAGCATGGCGCTTGGGCTGGGGCGCGACGAGCGCATCCTGTGCCCCTACCCTGTGTCGGGCATCACGGGGATTGCGGGCATGTTCATGCCGTGGCTAGTGACCGGATCGCAGCTCGTGCTGCATATGCCGTCCGAGATCGAAGCGCTCGGTCTGCGGCTTGAACGCGAGCACATCACCTATGCCGCCCTTCCCGCACGCCTCATCCCCCGGCTCGCCCTCGACGAGCACGATCTGAGCGCGCTGCGCATCCTCGGCGAGGTGAATGTTATGCCGCCTGCCAAGGGCGAGGCGCAGCATCGGCGTTCGGCCTTGCTCGAACACACGGGCAAGGGCCGCCACATGCTCAACATTGCAGACATCGTGCTCGCCGTGGTGCCCGATGCCGCGGAGGGGAGCCCAGCATCGCTGCCGATCGGCGTTGCGGCCGCCGCCGAGCTTGACGGGCAGCGCGCGGTGTTCCTCGAGACGCGCATCCAGGGAAGCGCGCATCGCCCCGGGACGGCGCCCGTGCTTTCGGGATATCTTGCTCTGAGCGGGCTTATGGTGCCCCCTGCCGGCGCGCTGGCGGCATTCAACCCGGCCGCTCAGCCCCTCACGCGCGATGGTTTCCTCGTCACAGGCCTGCCCTGTTCGGTCGGCAATGCGGCTATGACGCGGCTCGCCTTCCTGCCCGACCCGGGCCTGGCGCGCATCGGGGGGCTGACGCTCGACCTCGACGAACTGGACAGGCTTTACGCATCCTTTCCCTCATGCTGCGATGCAGCCGCCTTCACCATCGCCGATCCGCTGCTCGGCGAGCGCCTGTGCGCGGCGGTGGTGCTGAAGCCCGGGGCAGTGTCCTCGCACGAAACCTTCCTTGCCCATCTGCGGCGAATGCAGATCGCACCCTATCTGATGCCGCAGCACGTCATCACCGTGGGCGCCATTCCGAGAGACGCTGAAGGGCGGGTGCTGCGCGCGCAATTTCCGGTGCGGGATGTTGAAGCGGAGTTATCGTCGGAAAACGCCGATGCCTAGAGTGCTGCATGCTCAGGGCGTTTCAGAAGCGGCCGGTAGAGCGCGCTGTATGGATGGATCGCCTTGGTCGTGCCGCGGCCGTCGGTGAGGTCTAAATCTTGGTTGTGCCAGCCGAAAATACCGTGCCGCAAATTATAGACGGAGACAGCGCCGGCCTGTCTCAAGGACTCCTGAGCCGCGGCGGCATAATGGGACGAGCGGGCGCCGACGCTGCAATAGAATACAACGGTCTTGCCTTTGACAGCAGCCGCGTGCGTGGTCATGAAATCGGAAAGCGGCGTCTCCGGATCGAGACGGATCGCCCCCGCGATATGGCTGACGGCATATTCCTCGGCTTCCCGGACATCGAAGATGACGATCTTTCCGTCATGTCCCAGCCGCCGCGTGAGTTCGTCCGCGGGCATGTGGCGGACATCCGGATATTGCTGCCGAAGCACCTCATGGATGGCCCGTAACGTGAACGACTCTGCCTCACCGCTATCGCGTGAGTAAAGCCCAAGCACAGCCAAGGTGAGCAATGCCGGAACACTCACCCAAAGCCCAGCTCTCAACCAGGAACGCATCGCCGTTTCAGCCCGCTTTTGAAGTTATATCTTGCATCCGCACCCGTAAGATACGGTGTCCCGCGGCCTATTGTTACAGGCCCGCGAAAGGACAAAAGCGCGCAGGCTTGCGGGTTTTTTTGCTGCGCGCCGGCACGGTTCGTGCCAAGAGGGTGGGCCGTGCAGTTTGGCGTGGGCCGTGGCTCGGGGGAGATCAAGCGCGATGGGATTGTGGGACACCTTCATCCAGAATTTCGTGTCGCCGCCGATCCTGTTCTTCATCCTCGGCGTGTTCGCGGGCTTCCTCAAATCCGATCTGGAGGTGCCGGAAAGCATCAGCCGCTATCTTGCGCTCTATCTGATGATGTCGATCGGCTTCAAGGGCGGTGTCGCCATCGCTGGCGCCGAAGACGGGGACGGCAAGATGGTGATGGCGATTGCCGCGGGCATCGCGTTCGGCTTCGTGCAGCCGTTCATCGGATACTGGCTGCTAAGGACGACGACACGCCTCGACGTCGCAACGGCCGCGGCGGTTGCCGCGCATTACGGCTCGATCAGCCTTGTTACCTTCGCGACGGCGGCGGCCTTCCTCAATGCCAACGGCATCGCCTATGCGGGCTATATCGTCGCCATTCTCGCGCTGATGGAGGCTCCGGCGATCCTCTCGGGGCTCTATATCGCCCATCGCGGCGACCCGCGCACCCGCACCCATGACGCGGAAGAGAAGCGGCTCGCGCGCGAAATCTTCACCAACGGTGCCATCCTGCTGCTGTTCGGCTCGTTCCTGATCGGCTGGGCGACAGGCAAGCCGGGCATGGACAAACTTGAGGGATTTCTGGTGGAGCCGTTTCAGGGCATCCTTGCGCTGTTCCTGCTCGACATGGGGTTGCTTGTGGCACGCAACCTGACAAACCTGCGCCAGTTCACCCTTCCGCTCGCCATGTTCGGGATCTACATGCCGCTCATCGGGGCGCTGGCGGGCCTGCTCATCGCCCGCGCGATCGGGCTCGATGCGGGAACGGGGATGATGTTCACCGTCCTGTGTGCCAGCGCGTCCTACATCGCCGTGCCGGCTGCGATGCGGCTCGCCCTGCCCGAGGCCCGCGCCGAGATTTATGTGCCCATGAGCCTCGGCATCACCTTTCCGTTCAACGTGATGGTCGGCATCCCGCTCTATTTCGCACTGGCGCAGAGCTGGCTTGGCGGATGAGATGCGCTCGGATCAGGCAGCCTTGGAGGGCGCTGCCGCCAGCTCCGCCAGCCGGCCCGCCAGAGCACGCACATCGGCGAGCCGCGCGGCCGGGTCCGCCCAATCGGCCTTGACCAGCAGCTTGTGATCGGGCTGGACCTTCATCGAGCGGTGGTTCTCGGCAATGAATTTCAAGAGACCCGCGGGATTGCCGAAGCTGTTGTTGCGGAACGAAACGACGGCGCCCTTCGGTCCGGCCTCGATGGAGGCAACCCCCGCCTTGCGGCAGAGCATCTTCACCTGTACGACACCGAGCAGGTGCCGGACCTCGTCCGGGAGAGGGCCGAAGCGGTCCACCAGTTCGCCGGCAAAGGCGTCGATGTCGGACTGCTGCTCGAAGGCCGACAGCCGCCGGTAGAGCCCGAGCCGCACCTGCAGGTCCGGCACATAGGTTTCCGGGATGAGCACCGGGGTGCCGAGCGAAATTGTGGGCGACCACTGGTCCTCGCCGGTTTCGATGCCCCCCTCCTTGAGCGAGGCGATGGCCTCCTCCAGCATCGACTGGTAAAGCTCGAAGCCCACTTCGCGGATATGGCCGGACTGCTCCTCGCCGAGCAGGTTGCCGCCGCCGCGGATGTCGAGATCGTGGCTCGCGAGCTGGAAGCCGGCGCCCAGGCTGTCGAGCGAATGCAGCACCTTGAGGCGCTTCTCGGCCGCGGGCGTCAGCTTGGCATTGGGCGGGATGGTGAGCAGCGCGTAGGCGCGCGTTTTCGATCGGCCGACACGGCCGCGCAGCTGATAGAGCTGGGCGAGGCCGAACATGTCGGCGCGGTGCACGATGAGGGTGTTGGCGTTGGGAATGTCGAGCCCGGATTCGATGATGGTTGTTGCGAGCAGCACGTCGAATTCGCGGTCGTAGAAGGCGGCCATCACGTCCTCGAGCTGGCCGGCGGCCATCTGCCCGTGGGCGATGGTGACCTTCAACTCCGGCACGTGTTCGCGCAGGAAGGCGGCCACCTCGTCGAGATCGGCAATGCGCGGGCAGACATAGAAGCTCTGGCCGCCGCGATAGCGCTCGCGCAGCAGCGCCTCGCGCAGGATCATCGGATCGAAGGGCGTGATGAAGGTGCGCACCGCCAGCCGGTCCACCGGCGGGGTGGCGATGACCGACATCTCGCGCACGCCCGAGAGCGCCATCTGCAGCGTGCGCGGAATGGGCGTGGCCGTCAGCGTCAGCACGTGGACATCTTCCTTCAACTGCTTCAGGCGCTCCTTGTGCTGAACGCCAAAATGCTGTTCCTCGTCGATGATGAGCAGCCCGAGGCGATTGAAGGCAACCGACTTGGCGAGAAGGGCGTGCGTGCCGATGACGATGTCGATCGCGCCCGATTTCAGGCTCTCGCGGGTCGCCGCCAGTTCCTTCGCCGAGACCATGCGGGAGGCCTGAGCGAGGCGCACGGGGACGCCCTGGAAGCGTTCGGTGAAGGTCTTGAAATGCTGACGGGCGAGCAGCGTGGTGGGCACCACCACGGCGACCTGATAGCCCTCCATCACCGCAACGAACGCGGCCCTGAGCGCCACTTCCGTCTTGCCGAAGCCGACATCGCCGCAGATGAGCCGGTCCATGGGCCGGCCCTTGGCCAGATCGTCCAGCACCGCCTCGATGCTCGTCATCTGGTCCTCGGTCTCTTCGTATGGAAAGCGGGCGACGAATTCCTCATAGGCGCCGGCGGGCGGCGTCATCGCGGGCGCGTCCTTGAGTTCGCGCGCGGCGGCCACCTTGATGAGGCTTGCGGCCATGTCGCGGATGCGCTTCTTCAGGCGGGCCTTGCGCGCCTGCCAGGCGCCGCCGCCGAGCTTGTCGAGCGTTGCCGCCCCGTCGCCTGCGCCGTAGCGGCTCAGAAGCTCGATGTTCTCGACCGGCAGGAACAGCTTGTCGCCGCCGTGATATTCGAGCTCGAGGCAATCGTGCGGCGCGCCCATCGCGGTGACGGTCCTGAGGCCTAGGAAACGGCCGATGCCGTGGTCGGCGTGGACCACAAGATCGCCGGGGGTAAGGCTGGAGGCTTCGGTGAGCACGTCCGAGCCCTTTTTCGGCTTGCGGCGGCGCACCAGCTTGTCGCCGAGGATGTCGCTTTCGGCGATGACCGCGAAACCCGGCAGCTCGAATCCGGCCTCGAGCGGCAGCACGGCCAGCGCCACGGCCTGGGCCGGCAGCGCCTCGACCTCGTCGAACCGCGCAACCTCCACCCCGGACTTGAGGCCATGGCTGGCAAGCAGGCCGGCGAGCCGTTCGCGGCTGCCCGCGCTCGCGGCGGCGATGATGGCGCGCTTGCCCTCTCCGCGCAGCTTCGCGGCATGGGCGATCACCGCGTCGAACAGGCGGTCGGCCTGCTCGGCGCGTTCGATGGCGAAGCTGCGTCCCGTCTTGCCGCCCATGTCGATGACGACGGGGCCGGCCTCGGCCGCAGGCACGGCGTAGGGCGAGACGGCGCGCACATCGCGCCCGGCGAGATGCCGGTTCCAGTCGTCCTCGCTCAGGAACAGCATGTCGGGGGGAACGGGCTTGTAGGGTGGCGCGCCGAAATTCGACTGTTCAAGGCCCTGCAGCCGGGCCCGGTAATGATCCGAGATCTGTTCGAAACGGCGCAATCTGGCATCTTCGGCGAGCGGATCGATGGTCACGGCCGCGGCGGGCATGTAGTCGAACAGCGTCTCGAGGCGCTCGTGAAACAGCGGCAGCCAATGCTCGACGCCCTGATAGCGCTGGCCGGCCGAGACCGCCTCGTAGAGCGGATCGTCGCCCTTCACTGCGCCGAACAGCTCGATATAGCGCTGGCGGAAGCGCTTCACCGCGGCCGCCCCGCTCGGCACCTCGCTCACCGGCAGCAGCACGATGCTGTCGCGGCTGCCTTGCGTGCGCTGCGTCACCGGGTCAAAGACGCGGATGCTTTCGATAACGTCGCCGAAGAAATCGAGGCGGACGGGGCGCGCCTGGGCGGGCGGGAACAGGTCGAGGATGCCGCCGCGCACGGCATATTCGCCCGGTTCCATCACCGTGCCGGTGCGCACGAAGCCGGCCGCCTCCAGCCGCGCGACGATCTGGTTCATGCCGATATGGGCGCCGGCTGCCACCTTGGCCGCGGATTTGAGGACGTAATCCCGCGGCAGCGTGCGCTGCAAGCAGGCATTCACCGTGGTCAGCACGATGAGCGGACGCGACAGGGAGCCGAGCCGGGCGAGGCGGGCAAGGGTTGCGATGCGGCGGCTGATGAGTTCGGCATCGGGGGCAACCCTGTCATAGGGTACACAGTCCCAGGCGGGATAGCTCAGGATTTCCGCATCGGGCGCGAAGAAGCCGAGCGCGCCGCGCAAAGCGTGCATGCGTTGGTCGTCCCGTGCGATGTGCAGCACCGGGCGCAGCGCCCCAATCGCCTCGCTGAGTGTTGCGGCAAGTCTGGCGAGAAGGTATGCATCGGCGCCCTCGGGCACGCTTGCAGCAAGCGCGAAGCCGGGCTGCCGGCAGAATTGCGCCAGCGCGTGGGTAAAACCTGCCGCGTCTCCCATGTCCTTGATCGCGAGATTGGACTTCATCGGGTTACCATGTCGCTTCGTGCCAATGGGCTATGAGGCGTTCAGGCCATGATGCCGCCGCACCCGCTCGATCATGTCCGCCACGCCATCGCCCGGCCGGTCGCTGCCCCGGATCATGCGGTCGAGGACGGGATCGGGCAGGCTGAGCACCTCCTCGAAACAGGTCAGATCGGCCTCGGACATGGAAGGCAGGTGGGTTTGAGCGAACTGGCCCAGCAAGATGTCCATCTCCTTCGTGCCACGGTGGCATGCCCTGTAATAGGCCCGCTTGCGTCTGATGTCTTGCTCGTTCATATCCGCGCCTCAGGTTGTGTATGACTTGGGGATCGCGCGCGCGATCCGCCATATCCGATGAAACCGTGTTAATGTAAAGCCCATGCGGCAGACGCAGCACGGCAGAGCGCCAAACGGTTGGTTTGTTTCACGCAAGAATGCCTCAGCACATCCTCCGATGCCCGCAGTGACCGACACTACGCACGACAGGCCCCTTCCGATCCGCTCGGAGCGGCTTGACCCGTTGTTTGCGCCGGTGCGCGGCCTGCCGGGCATCGGGGCGCGCACGCAAACGCTGCTCGGCAGGCTCATCGGCACGGATCCCGGAAAGCCAGCGCGCCATATCGACCTCCTGTTCCATTTCCCGACCGGGTTCACCGACAGGCGGTTCCGTCCGCTGTTGAGCGATGTGGAGCCGGGCCGGATCGCCACCCTCAAGGTCATGGTGAAAAAGCACAAAACCGCGCCAGGCAGAACGCGCGCGCCCTACCGCGTCACCTGCGAGGACGAAACCGGCGAGATCGACCTTGTCTTCTTCCATGCCGAGCGCAACCTGATCGAGCGGCTGCTGCCCGTGGGCGAGGTGCGCCTTGTATCCGGCGCCGTCGAGCGGTTCGGCAAGCGCCTGCAGATGGTTCATCCCGATCACATCCTCAGCGAGAGCCAGGCTGCGCAGCTGCCGGCGCTTGAGCCGGTCTATCCCCTCACCCAGGGGCTGACGCAGAGGCTGCTGCGCAAGGCAGTTCTGCAGGCGCTTGCGGCCATACCGCCGCTTCCCGAGTGGATCGAACCGCGGCTGCTCGAGGCCGAAGGCTGGCCCGCGTTCGGGGAAGCGCTGCGGCTCGTGCATGCCCCGCGCGATGATGCGGAGCTTGCGGCCAGCCGGATCGCGCGCCGCCGCCTTGCCTTTGATGAGCTGTTCGCCAATCAGCTCGCCATCGCCGTGCTGCGGCGCAATTTCCGCCGCCAGGGCGGGCGCTCGATGACCGGCGACGGGCGCATCGTTAGCAAGGTGCTTGCCGCCCTGCCCTATCGGCTCACCGCAGCGCAGACCATTGCCCTTGCCGAAATCGAAGCGGACATGGCCGCGCCTGTCCGCATGCTGCGCCTGCTGCAGGGCGATGTCGGCAGCGGCAAGACGGTGGTCGCCCTCCTCGCCATGGCGCGCGCGGTCGAGGCCGGCTGCCAGGCGGCGCTGATGGCTCCCACCGAGGTGCTCGCACGCCAGCATTTCGAGACCATCGGCATCGCGGCGAAGGCTGCCGGCCTGCGGCTTGCCATCCTCACCGGCCGCGAGCAGGGCCGCACCCGCGCCACCATCCTGAAGGCACTGCAGGCGGGGCTCATCGACATCATCATCGGCACCCACGCCCTGTTCCAGCCCGATGTGACGTTCAAGCGGCTCGGTCTTGCCGTCATCGACGAGCAGCATCGTTTCGGCGTGCACCAGCGCTTCGCGCTTCAGGCCAAGGGCGGCGAGGAGGGCGCCGACGTGCTGGTGATGACGGCCACGCCCATTCCCCGCACCCTCATCCTCACCCATTACGGCGACATGGACGTCTCCCGCCTGACCGAGAAGCCGGCGGGGCGCAAACCCATCATCACCCGCGCTGTGCCGTTCAGCCGGCTGGACGACGTGGTGAGGGCCATTGCCCGCGCCCGCGCCAAGGGCGCCCAAGTCTATTGGGTGTGTCCCCTGGTGGAGGCATCGCAGAAGACCGATTCGGCCGCCGCCGAGGAGCGCGCCGCGCATCTGCGCGGCATTTTTGGCGACAGCGTCGGGCTCGTCCATGGCCGCATGCGCGGGCCCGAGCGCGACGCGGCCATCCGCGCATTCGCCGAGGGGCGCACCGGCATTCTCGTTGCCACGACCGTCATCGAGGTGGGCGTCAACGTGCCGGGCGCAACCGTTATGGTGATCGAGGATGCGCAGCAATTCGGGCTGGCGCAGTTGCATCAGCTGCGCGGCCGAGTGGGCCGGGGCGATGCGCAATCGACCTGCATCCTGCTTTATGAAGGCCCGCTGTCGGAAACGGCGCGCGCCCGGCTCGAAATCCTGCGGCAGACGAATGACGGCTTCCGCATCGCGGAAGAAGATTTGCGCCTGCGCGGGGGTGGCGAAATCCTGGGCGCGCGACAGAGCGGCGAGCCGGGCTTCCGCATCGCCAGCCTGCCCGCCCACGAAGTGCTTTTGCGCATGGCGGCGGATCAGACGAAACTGCTTCTGACGAAAGCTCCCGGCCTTGAGGGTGCGGCCGGTCGCGCGGCCAAGTTCTGCCTGTCGATCTTTGAACGCGACGAGGCGGTCAAGCTGCTTGATGCGGGGTAGGCACGGTGCTGTCTAGCGCGCAACCACAACGCAGCTGACCCCTTTAGTCTTCATTCCCTCGCAGAGCGCGCGAGAGCGGACACTCCCTTCATATGGGCCGGCGATGATGCGGTAGAACGTATTGCCGCCGCGCTCGATGCGCGTGATCTCAGGTGTTTTGCCTTCGAGGAATTCGGACAGGCGGGTGGTGAAACGAAGCACCTCCGACTGGGCGTCCGCTTCCGTCGAGACGGTGGCGAGATGGATGTCGAACAGCCGTCCGTCGCCGGCGGGGGCGGCCGGCTTTGGCTGGGAAGCGGGGCGAGAGGGCGCAGCCGCTTGCCGGGCCGGAGGAGCATCGGCGGCCGGTGCGGGGACCGCGACCCGGGCGGTACTTTCGAACGATGGAACGGCGGGCTTCGTTTCAGGCTTGGCATCCGCGCTAGTGGGAGAATTGCTGAATAGCCCGCCGAAAAAGCCGGAGATGCCCCCGCTGCTCGCCGTTCTCTCGGGCGCCGGGCTCGCGGTTTCGGCCTGGGCGGGCGCAGCGGCGCGGCCCTCACCTTGCCGCGGCGAACTGCTGGCAGTCTGGTCGCCGCCGAGCCCGAGCGCTGCGCGCATGCGGCTCTGGCCGTCGGTCGCCACCTTGCTATCGGTGTTGGACAGGGACTGCATGAACAGCGCGCTCGTGTAGTCGGCCAGTGCGAGCGCCTGCTTGCCCTGCTTCTCGTGGCATTGGGCCCGCATCACATACGCCTTGGCGCTGGCTTCGAAGTCGAGATCGCCGGCACGGAAGGCTTCCTCGATCTTCTGGAGGGCCGAGCCGTAATCGTTCTTCTCGATGAGTTTTGCGGCTTCGGTCAGTAATTCCGTGCCGGTCTTGGCTGCGGCCATGCCGGGGTGAGCCCACGACAGCAGGATAGCAACGGCCAGCAACTTGCAGTATCGACGAATCATCCCTGCCAACGGGTTTTGTTACGAGTCGCCCCCATAGCAGCATTCCACACCCGCATCGTCAAGCAAACGAATAGGGCAATTTGGAGACCCCCACAATGGCGGCGACTATTCGACCGTCACGGACTTCGCCAGGTTGCGCGGCTGATCGACGTCGGTTCCCATGGCGACGGCGGTATAATACGCAAGCAATTGCACGGGGATGGCATAAAGTATCGGATTGGTAAAGTCGTGGGCGCGAGGCAGGCAGACCGTCACACCACCCGGGGCGGTTTCCGGCGGCACGCCCTGACTGGTGAGCAGGATGATGCGGCCGCCGCGCGCCGCCACCTCCTGCATGTTCGAAACGGTTTTTTCGAACAGGGCATCGACAGGCGCGACGACGATCACCGGCACGGCCTCGTCGATAAGCGCGATGGGCCCGTGCTTCAACTCGCCCGCGGCATAGCCTTCGGCGTGGATGTAGGAGATTTCCTTCAGCTTTAGGGCGCCTTCGAGGGCCAGCGGATAATTCTGCCCGCGCCCCAGATAGAGCACGTCCTGGGCGTGCGACAGGCCGGCCGCCAGCTTCTCGAATCGATCCTCCTCGCGCAGCACCTGGGTCATCAGCCGGGGCAGTTCCACGAGCGCGTTGACGAGTTCGGCCTCCTTGCCTGCGTCAATGGTTCCGCGTGCCCGGCCCGCGGCGATGGCAAGGCAGGCGAGCACGGTGAGCTGGCAGGTGAACGCCTTGGTGGAGGCAACGCCGATTTCCGGCCCCGCAAGGGTGGGCAGCACGGCGTCGGCCTCGCGAGCGATGGAGGATTCGGGCACATTCACGATGGCGAGGATCGTCTGCCCCTGCGAGCGCGAATAGCGCAGGCCGGCGAGCGTGTCGGCCGTCTCGCCGGATTGGGAGATGAACAGCGAAAGCCCGTTCTCGGGCAACGGCGCCTCGCGGTAGCGGAACTCGGAGGCAATGTCGATATCGACGGGCAGGCGGGCGATGCGCTCGAACCAGTATTTGGCGACAAGCCCCGCATAATAGGCCGTGCCGCAGGCCGAGATGGTGAGCCGCGTCAAGGTCTTGAAGTCGCAAGGGATTGCGGGTAATTCCACCGTGCTGGTCGAGAAGCGCACATAGTGCGACAGCGTGCGGCTGACGACCTCGGGCTGCTCGTGGATTTCCTTCGCCATGAAATGCCGGTGATTGCCCTTGTCGATGAGCAGCGCGGCCGCGGCGGTCTTGCGCACCGGCCGGGTGACGCGCTGGCCGGTTTCGTCGCGGATATCGGCGCCAGAGCGGCTGAGCACGACCCAGTCGCCCTCCTCGAGATAGGTGATCGTGTCGGTGAAGGGGGCGAGCGCCATGGCGTCGGAGCCGAGGAACATCTCTCCGCGTCCGTGGCCGATGGCGAGCGGGCTGCCGCGCCGCGCGCCGATCATCAGGTCGTCGGCGCCTTCGAAGATGATGGCAAGGGCAAAGGCGCCGCTCAGCCGCCGCAGCGCCGCCTCCACCGCGTCGATGCGGGATTTGCCCGAAGCCAGCTCGCGCCCAATGAGGTGAACGATCACCTCGGTGTCGGTTTCGGTTTCGAATTCTGCCCCTTCCGCCTCCAGCTCGCGGCGCAACTCGCGGAAGTTTTCGATGATGCCGTTGTGGACAACGCAAACGCCGCCCGTCATGTGCGGATGGGCATTGCGCTCCGT
>Ga0129299_1002029_pt1 | contig 13502 bp, 13 predicted proteins | sample ConPoolayeCmetaG_FD_94477 | JGI IMG/M metagenome (GOLD analysis project Ga0129299, IMG submission 94477) | Hot spring microbial mat communities from California, USA to study Microbial Dark Matter (Phase II) - Cone Pool mat layer C metaG ... | reverse complement strand
GCAGATTGCCCGTTTTCGACAATCCCGAAGGGTTTGAGAATCGGCTCCTTTCTCTTCAGATGTGGCGTTCACATTTCGGTGCAAAAGATGGGCAACTGCATTGCATTTCAACTTGTTTGCGCGCAGCGCGATACAAATGCCTGCCAATTCTCAAACGCAAAATCTGGGTTCAACTTCTTCGCGCAGCGCGATGTAATACCACCCAATCCTCAATCGCAAAATCTGAGTTGAAAAGAAGTGGATTTTTCGAAGGGGGTTAGTTTACATTGGGCGCTTATTTAAACCGCTAATCACAGGAAGCATGGACGTGCCGCCGGTATCATATGGAAAAGTGCTCGTAGGTGACGCAACAGCCGTGTCCCGTGCTTTCGCGAATTGGCAGGATCAGCCCGTCGACCAGGACCTGGAGGAAGGCGCGACGGACCTCGGCGATCTGCCTGTCCAGCAAACAACCCTGGGAAATTGTACAGAAGTCACGGGACCGGGAACTTTTTTGGGACGGGCTCAGCGCACGTTGCGGTTCGAACCTTCGCGAGTTCAGGGGTGGCGTTTTAAGCGCAACGATTTGCCGGAGTCTCTGCCGATAAATGTGTCGGTGGCCAATGTTTGGACTACCGCCAGAAATATTGTGCTGTGCAGCGGATCGCCTCATAACTACATGCGCATGGTCGAGCACATTATCGCGCTTAAAGTCGGTTTGGGCCTCGATAACCTGCTGATTCGCGTGGACTCCGGTGATCCGCCCCTCTTCGATCGCGGAAGTCTGGACTTGGTCGAAGCGGTGGATGCCGCGGGTATAGTCCCGCAAAGTGATCCGGCGGTGTATTTGACAGTGCGCGAGCCGGTCACTGTAGCCGGGGCCAACGGGAGTTTCCTCACTTTTTTACCAGCCGAGGACGGCCGGCGGCTGCTGTTCGTGGACTGCGCCGTAGATTTTCGCAACGCGATTGGCAAACAGAGGATTCGTTTTCCAGTAACCCCCAAGGTTTTTCGGTACGGCGCCCAGGCACGGACCAACACGACCTTGTGGATGATGTTGTACTGCAAAACCATCGGCATGATCTTCGCCGATGTCCGCAATCTTGGTTACACGCGCCGCAACATTTTGGTGGCGGGTCCGCATTGCTACTTCAATCGCCCGAAACTTTGGCACCAAGGCAAATCACTCGAAGCCGTGTGGCACCGCGCCACCCTTGATTTGCTGGCAGCCATCGCGCTGATCGATCGCGGCCGGTTGGCTGGGAGGGTCATCTCGTATAAATCCGGGCACACCTTGGACGTAGTAATGATTCGCGAGCTCTATGAGCGGGATCTCTTAGTCCGACTGTGAACAGAACGGTGCGGAGGCAGATGAACAGGAAGAAAGCAGCACCTGTGTACAGAGTCTCGAGGTTGGCACAACCTCCGGTCATTGACGCGGTCTGGGATAAGCTGACCTGGAAGAACATTCCAGCGTTGAAAGTTGTCAACTACATGGGGGCAAAGCCAGATCACCTTCCACTCACCCAGGCGAAGCTGGCCTATGATGGAATCGCTTTGTACGGCATCTTCAGGGTGCAGGACCGTTACGTGCGGGCTGTGGCCCGGCAGCACCAGGATTGTGTTTGTACCGACAGTTGTGTGGAGTTTTTTTTCTCTCCGGGTCCGGACGTCGAAAAGGGTTATTTCAACCTGGAGATCAACTGCGGCGGCATTGTGTTGTTTCACTTTCAGACTGTTCCCCGTCAAGATCAACGTGCGCTGCCCGCGGCAGATTTGCGCCGGGTGCAAATTGCGCACAGCTTGCCGAAAAGAGTAGATCCGGAAATAAAAACGCCCACCACATGGACGGTCGAGTACCGCTTGCCTGTGGAAATCCTGAAGCGCTACCGGCCGGTGGCGGTTCCGGAGCCAGGCGCAATTTGGCGGGCGAATTTCTTCAAGTGCGCAGACGCTACCTCTCATCCGCACTGGCTCACCTGGGCACGTGTGCACCGCCCCCGTCCTGATTTTCACGTGCCAGAAGATTTTGGCATCCTCGTCTTTGAATAAGCGCGATTTTGATCCCGTGTTTTTCCTTCTGAAAAAACTGGATTCAAAACACTAATCGGTCACGCACACTTGGCAACTCCCCCGGCAACGCAGATGGCTGGGTTTCCCCAATCCCGAACGCGAAAACTGGATTCAGGAGTTCAGGGCTAAGAATACTTGCCCCAGAAGATCTTCCGGCTTGAACGGTTTTGATAAGATGCGCATGTTTGGGCGCAGGAGGCCGTGAGCGGCAATTTGCTTGTACGAGTAGCCAGACATATAGAGCACTTTGAGGCCCGGGCGGAAGCTGCTGAGAGCTTCATGCAGTTCTCGACCGTTCATTCCCGGCAGAAAAATGTCGGTTAACAACAAATCGATCGTTTTGTGGCCGTTGCAAACAAGGTGCAGCGCGTTTTCTGCGGAGTCAGTGACGACCGGTATGAACCCCCTGTCGTGAAGGATTTTGGCCACAAAGGTACGAATATTAGGATCGTCATCGACAACCAAAACCGTGACTTCAGCCGTATTCCCTGCGTAAGCAGCGGCGGCGGGATTTGCAGATGAAACAACCTCGGCAGGCATTGCCGGCGGCGGTCCGCTTGACTTTAACAGTTCGCTTATGAACGATTGCGCCCGTTCTGCGGATCGGCGAATTTCGAGGAATATCCCATGCCACTGGTCGTCGGCGGGAAGCTGGCGCAGCGCGAGGTCGGCATAACCGAGAATGGGAGTGATGAGGTTGTTGAAGTCATGGCGGAGACGCCGGGCTTGTTCGTGCGAAAATGCTGCGACAGGTCGGCCATCGGCCGGCGATTCAGGGGCTTTGAGCTTTTCTTCCGACTCACGGTTTTGTTCTCCCTCAGCGCTTTTGCGGCTGAAGAGGCGGCTGCCTGCCACCCCCAGACCTGCGCCAATGGCTAGCATTATGACGCTCTGGGCATACAGAAGAAGACGCCCTTCCCTCCCGTTCAAGCCGTTTGCTTGTCCAAAAGATTTTTTTGCAGGAAAGCCGGCCTCTCCCGATTCTGTTCCGAGCATTTGCGGTTGAGCACCGAGCAGCGTGGTATTTTGACAGGTCCAGAGTAGAAAAGCCGCGGTGCATGCAAACGCTCTTGACCATCTACATTCGCTGACGGGAAGGACCATAAAAGCGTCTCCCTGTTCCACATGCCAGCGGTTCTAATAATGTGGCAGAGCATAAATTGTGCCCGGTAGCGGGGGTGCTTGCCGGGCCAATCGCGAAATCTGCGTTCAAACTGAAAATCTGGGATTATTTAGGTGAACAGCGGATTTGCCCTGGCAGAATGAGCAAATTCACAACTTGATGCTGAAAGCCGAAATGGCGCGAATTTCCTTGCTGATCTCGGCCACCAGTTCCTCCGACGGACGTCGGTTGATCTTCATAATGGCAAGCGAACGGTTGGTTCTCGGATCGTGGGGATTCCGCACATCTTCAATGTTGATGCCGGCGGCAGCTAGTTTCATGCCAATAGCACCCAAGACCCCGGGACGGTCATCGTACAAGAACATGACGGAATTGCCGGTCGGTTCAAAGTAGAGTTTGTCAAATTCGTTGATTCGAGCGATCATCTGGATGCCTTCAGCCACGGTTCCGCGCACACTGACATGGCCGAGACCTTCCGGGCCGACATCGGAGGTCAAGTCCAGGGTGATGGAGCTTTCGAACCGTTTTGACGGATCAATTCTGCGGTTGACATATTCGATGCCCATTTCTTCCAGAAACCGCCTGGCTGCGGCCGGCTCCAGAGATGGGTCAAACTCGTCGCACAGACCAGCCACGATTGGCACAAGGAGCCATTCCGCGTAGGGCTGCAGGGCGCCGTACACGCTGGTTTCGACCAGTTTCAGCGGTGTGGTGCGTCCTATGATGCAGCGGCAGAGCCGGGCGATAACATTAGCCAGCTCGCAATACGTCCGATCCAACCCCTCGGGGATGTCCCGATTGACAATGAAACTGGTGATTCCTTTGTAATCGAGATCGATGAGTTGTTCCGCAGCGCGTTGGGCCGCCTTGTAGTTGGCTTCAAACGTGCTCGCGCCGATATGTGGCAACATAATGTCGGCAATATCCGCCACACTCTTGGGACCTTCCCCGTCTTTGTCGTAGACGTCGGTAAGAAAACGCAGTTTCTTTTCCCGCTTGAAGTTTCGCAAGGCCTGCTCATCAACAATCGCGGCCCGTGCGCAGTTGATAAGCGTGGCGCCCGGTTTCATCAAGGCCAGCAAGTTGGCGTTCACCATGCCCCGCGTCTCGTCATTCTCCGGTACGTGCAGAGTCACATAATCGCTAAGCGCAAAAAGATTTCGCAAGTCGGTCAACTCTACGTTCATTTCCGCCGCGCGTTCGGTTGAAATTACTGGATCGTATCCCAGCAAACGGACTTCAAACCCGGAAAGACGTTTGGCCACCAAACGTCCGATGTTGCCCAATCCCACAATACCAATCGTTTTGCCGGCGATTTCGCGCCCCATGAATTTGTTTTTTTCCCATTTGCCGGCGCGGGTTGAAGCGTCCGCCGCAATGATATGCCGGGCATCGGCCAGCATCATCGCCAAGACTTCCTCGGCCACGGCATTGGAATTGGCCCCAGGCGTGTTCATTACGTCAATGCCGCGCTTGCGAGCATACTTGGTGTCAATGGTGTTGTAACCGGCGCCGGCGCGCACGATTACCTTCAGATTGGGCAGCAGATCAATGATCTCCGCGGTGACTCTCTCGCTGCGCACGATCAGCGCGTACGTGTCAGGATGTTGCTGCGCCAGATGGGACAAATCCGTTTTTTCGTCTTGAACAACTAAGTAGTTGCCGTTGGCAGTGAGAATGTCGGCAGCAACACGGTCGAGTTTAGTGGGAATTAATACTTTCTTTTTCATGCCTGAACTCCCGGGGTTCACACAGTACTACACTGTCCCCGCCGTAAAGATAAACAGCATAAGCCCCCCCTATATGGCAAATCATATGGCAAATCAACCTTGATTTTAGCCGCATCCGGTCAAAATTCATGCTGCGGAGATGCGCACCGCGCATCGGCCGCACGCGGCCCGGTCGAATAACTGGGATCAAGGCTTGACCCACACGCAGGCCGTCTTTAGTGTAAAGTCCCATGCGAAACACCGTTTGTCGGGTATGGATAGCCGTGGCATTGGCAGGATGGCTGGGGCTGCCCACGCGGGCACAGGACGACTTTTCCAGGGAGCCAGAGTCATCCGCCAAGGACGTAGTTCCTCGGCGGAAAAACCCCAGCATTTTCCATCGGCCCGCCAAGAAGTCACCCCCTGAGCAGTGGCAGTACGCCGAGGCACTCCGGCTGGTGGGAAAAACACGCCGCGCCATGAAACAATATAACGCCCTGATGCATGCCTGGCCGGCTGCCAAGGAAGCCGCCCCCGCGCAGCTTGCCTATGCGACTCTGTTGATGCAGCGCGGCCGCTTTGAAACCGCCTTCGAGGAGTTTCAGTATTTGATAGCATATTATGCGGGGCAATTCCCTTACGAAGATGTTTTGAATCGGCAGTATCAAATAGTCAACTACTTGCGCACACGGCGCTACGCGCGGTTTGGCATTTTTCCGGGCTATACGGCGCCTGAGCGCGTCTTGCCCTTGATAGAACAGCTTTTGCGCAATGCTCCGGGTTGGGAGAAGGCGCCCGAGTTACAGCTCCAGATCGGACAGATCCAAGAAGCGAACGGCGAAATCGAAAAAGCGATCGAGGCTTACGAGAAGGTTTTGCTGCAGTATCCGGACAGCGCCGCGGCGGCTGCGGCGAGTTACGGGCGGGCTTATTGCCGTTACCTTATGGCGCGCAAACGCCCCCGCGATGAGGAAGCTTGGCGGCAGGCCTTCGCGGACCTGAGTGCTTTTCTGCGTGATTTTCCTCATGATCCGAACGTAGCGCAAGCCACCTACTATCAATACGCAGCGAAAGAACATTTGGCCGCGCTCCATTTTGAGCGCGCCGAATTCTATGATAAAATCGCCAAACGTCCGGAAGCCGCGCGAATCGCGTATGCTGATTTTGTGCGCCGTTTTCCGGCGTCGCCTCTCCGGCAGAAAGCGGAAGAAAGGCTGCGGGCGTTGTGGACTGACAAACAGGAGACCTCCGATGACATTAAGTAGCGCCTTTCGTTTTCTAGGGAGCATCTGCGCGGTGACCTGCCTGAGCTGCGTGTCGGGTTGCGCAGGATATCGGCTGGGCACAACTCTGCCGGCTGACATGCGGACCATTTACGTGCCGACTTTTAAGAACCGTAGTGCCGAGCCGTCACTGGAAGCCGAAGCCACCCGCGCCACACGTCAAGAATTTCAGAAAGATGGAACCCTGCGGCTCGTCGACAGCGAAGAGAACGCCGACATCGTGCTCGATGTCGCCATCCTCCGTTACAACCAGGAACCTTTGCGTTACCGTCGGGACCGGCCCCGGAGTACTCAGGAGTATCGTTTAAGTATTACTGCAGAAATTACCGCCGTGCAGCGACGTACAGGGGGTATATTAGTGAAACAGCAAGTCGTGGGAGAAACCTCGTTCGAATTGCAAGGTGACTTGGTCACCAGCAAATCATCAGCACTGCCCCTCGCTGCCGCAGACCTGGCCCACAAAATTGTCAGCAGCGTGGTCGAAGCGTGGTAGGCTGACCCAAAAACTTCAGGCAGCTAGCTTCGCGAGACGTCGCGCCGCCCGCGACTTGCGGCGAGCGGCGTTGTTGCGCTTGATTACGCCACGCTTGGCAGCCTTGTCGAGCACCGAACAATAAGCGCGAAATAGGATTTCGCTTTTGTTTCTGTCGCCCGCAGCGACGGCCTCGAAGAACTGCCGGCGCAGGCGGACTATTCTCGTCTTCACCGCGCGGTTAGCCAGCCGGCGCCGCTCGGCCTGGCGCGCCCGTTTGATTGCGCTCTTGATATTTGCCATGCAAATGCCCCGTGTTTAACTGTCGTTCGTCAGCGTTTATCGAGCGCAATCATAATCAGCCCGAGCTGCTGGTCAACCGTAAAGTGCGCTGCGGCCCTGATACAATGGGCCCGCTGCAGCGGGACATCCTCCCTGCGGAACGGTGCTGCCCGCGCGAGAAAACACCGGCGAGCGTGGGTGTCTCCCGGAGGGTAACGTTGCATGACGTCCTGTCTCCGAATTGCCGGCAAAGTGAGTTTCGAAAACTTTCCCAAATCAACGTTCCCAGTTGCAGTAACGTTATCGCCGAGTCACAATCTTCACTCTGGTGTAGTTACCATCTCCCGAGCCCTATCTTCTCCTGGTGTAGTCACGTTCTCCGCGAGCGAAGCGAGGGGGAACGTTTGTGGGGAAACGTTGTTCTCCGGCCGTCTCTCAAACGCAACATCCGGGGTGAATATCACGCCGCCTCTGTTCCCCAGAGAAGTTGCGCCCGTTCGCCGCATCGGTTACATTGTCAACGAACGGACAAGAACGGAGGCTCATTATGTGGGACGTCAAGCGGATTCGCGAGCACCCTGATGATGTACGCCGCGCGCTGCAGGCTCGCGGCGAGGACCCGGCCGCGGTTGACGAGGTGCTACGTCTGGATCGCCAGCGCCGCGCGGCGATCACTGCGGTTGAAGGGCTGAAAAACCAAAAAAATGCCGCGTCGCGTCGGATTGGGGAAATGAAAAGACGCGGTGAGGATATAGCCGCAGAGCAGATCTCGCTGCGCGCTCTGGGCGACCGCATCAATGCGCTGGACGCCGAGATTCGAGCCCTCGATGCCGCGCTGCAGGAGAAACTATTGCGCCTTCCGAACCAACCCCACGTGTCCGTGCCGGTAGGTCCCGACAAAAGTTTCAACGAAATCGTGCGTCAGCACGGCGAACCGCGCGTGTTTGATTTTCAGCCGAAAACCCACGTGGAAATCGGACAACGCCTGGGATTGTTTGATTTTGCCAGAGCGACCCGTCTCGCCGCCTCGGGCTTCCCGCTTTTTACGGGATGGGGCGCGCGTCTGCAGCGCGCCTTGATCAACTTCATGCTTGATGTCCACGTCAAGGAGCATGGCTACACCGAGGTGTGGCCGCCGGTGCTTTGCAATCCCGCTGCCATGACCGGAACGGGGCAGCTTCCGAAACTGGCCGAAGATATGTACCACCTGGCCGCTGATGATCTTTATTTGGCTCCTACCGCCGAGGTGCCGGTGACCAATATCTATCGGGAGGAAATTATCGAGCAACCGCTGCCGATCTACCTTACCGCTTACACAGCATGCTTCCGCCGCGAAGCCGGCGCAGCGGGACGGGAAACGCGCGGACTGATCCGCGTCCACCAGTTCGACAAGGTCGAAATGGTTAAATTTGTGCATCCGGACACCTCTTATGAAGAATTGGAGAAACTTGTGGCGAATGCCGAAGATATTCTTCAGCGCCTTGGTCTGGTCTACCGGGTCGTTTTGCTATGCACCGGCGACCTCAGTTTTGCAGCTTCAAAATGCTACGATTTAGAACTGTGGGCGCCTGGTCAGAATGACTGGCTGGAGGTTTCGTCGTGCAGCAATTTCGAGGACTTTCAGGCGCGTCGCGCCAACATCCGCTTCCGTGATGCGGAAGGCCGGGTCCGATTCGTCCACACCCTCAACGGGTCGGGCGTAGCATTGCCGCGCTTGGTGGTGGCACTCCTGGAGAACGGTCAGCAGGCCGACGGTTCGGTGGTGCTCCCCGAAGCGCTTGTGACCTACATGGACGGTATTCGTCGCCTGGTACCGCCAGGCCGAAACGGCTAGCAGGGAAGTAGTAGGGCACGCGTCTGCCGCGTTCGGTTCAACCGCAATATCCGGGTTGAAAGAGAGTGAGATCATGGGACGTGACAAAGAACGACGACAGGCAGACCTGCGCTGGCGGTACTTGAGCTTGGGCGTCGGTATACTTCTCTTCCTGACGGGTTGTGTTGCGCCCGACCCGAGTTTGTTGTTTGTCCAGATCACCGATACCCACTTCGGCAGTGGGGAAAACACGGCGCGGTCCGCGGCGGCGGTCGAACAGATCAATGCCCTTTCCATGCCCATCGCCTGTGTCATTCATACCGGAGATCTTCTGGCGGATAATATTGTCAACGAGACTGTTCTGATAACCGCCACTTCCACGCTTGGTCGCATCCAGGTGCCGTACCATGTCCTGCCCGGCAATCACGACATTCTTCGGCGTAATCTCACGGCGACGCTCAACATTTACACTAACCGCGTCGGCCCGCTCTGCGCCACTGCCGAATATCATGGCGTCGTCTTCCTTCTTCTCTACGACGATCCCCTGCGCCTGCAGTTCAACGTCGAAGGCTATGATCCTTTGAACTGGCTCAAAACGGCCCTCAAGAAGGCCGGACGCAAGCCGGTGATAGTCTGCTTGCATTCGCCTCCCGTGGACGATTTCTATAACAACGCGGTTCATCCGGGTTGGCCGCCAGAAATACGCGCCCGGTTCGAGCGTTTGGTCAACGCAGCGCGGGTTAAGGCCGTCATAGCTGGTCATTTTCACCGCGATGAGCTGCGCTGGCTCGGTCGCGTGCCGATCTACGTGGCGCCGGCCATCGCCGATTATTGGGGACGCCAGGGCGCTTTTCGGATCTACGAGTACCGACGGGGACGCCTCAGCTACCGTACGGTTTACCTTGACGACACTTTGCCCGCCAAGACGCCGTCCGTCGCGACGCAAGCGCTGGACGTCATTCAACCCCAGCACGTTCCCTGAAGTCCTCCAGGAGCAGCCGCGTGAAACTTCGTTCCCCCTCGCTTCGCTCGGGGCGAACGTAACTACACCAGCGAAAGATAGGGTTTGGGGCGAACGTAACAACGCGAGGACAACATTGGGGCGCGGGGAGAAGGTAACGACAACTGGGAACGTTGATTTGGAAATGGTTCCGTAACCCCAAGACCGCAAACGTCTGGCGCGCCATATTAGCTCCGGCCGCATCCTTATCGGGCCTTGGTTCACGATGCCCGACGAAGCACACCTGAGCGGTGAAAGTATTATCCACAATCTGCAGCTCGGCCACCGCCTCTGCCGCGAATGGGGAACCAAACCGATGCCAATAGGCTGGCTGAGCGACATCTTCAGCCATATCTCGCAAATGCCGCAGATTTTGATGGGTTTCGGTCTGGACTGCGCTTTTGCGCACCACGGCACCCCCTGCACCGAGGACGAACGCACCGAAATGGTCTGGGAAGGCGCGGATGGCACAACCATCCTGCTGATCAAAGCTTACCCCTGGTTCGGCTACCAGGACTTCTTGCAAATGCGCTATCGGACTCCCGCGGAGCTGCGGAACTACGAGGCCAAAAAAATAAAACTGGCGACCACCAACATCCTGCTTGGACTCGATGGCAACGACCATGAACCCGCAAAATGGGACACGCCGGAAGTCATCGCCCGCGTAAACCGGTTTTTCGCCCGCACCCGCGCTGTTCATTCTTCCATGCCCAAATTCCTCGCCGCTTTGCGCCGTGCTCTGGGTCCCGACTGGACGCGTGGCCGCCCGCGGTTCGTCGGCGAATTGCGTACGCCAGCGAAAGTGGGCAACTGGGACGGACTCACCAATGGCACCGGTTCGAGCCGGCTGCCTTTAAAACAAGCCAACGACACCGTCGAAATTCTGTTGAGCCGCCTGGCAGAACCCTTGAACGCTTGGGCTACCCTTGTGGGGGGCGAATCCCAAGCGCCCGTACCTTGACCAGGCGTGGCGTTACCTGTTGCTCAACCATCCCCACGACTCCATTTGCGGTTGCTCGATCGATCAGGTCCACCGCGATATGCTCTATCGCTTTGACCAGGCCCGGCTACTGGCCGAGGACGCGCTTGACGCCGCCGCCGAGGAACTACTGGATCGGGTTGTACTCCCAGCCTTCCACGGGGGCGACTACGCCGTAACAGTTTTCAATGCCGGCATTGCGCCCACTGGACCGGTGACCATTCTTTCGTTCGAATTGCCAACGGCCGTGGCAGCGCGCAAGGCCGCCGAATGGTTGTCTCCATGTTTGCTGGACGAGACGGGTCAACCCATCAACTACCAGACGCTCCAGATTGAACACGCCGCGCGTGCCCGCCCCTTCCTTTACAAAGACCGCGGGGTAAGTCCGGCCATCTGGCGGCGCTCCTATCCTGTCGACCGCTACACTGTGGCAGCGGCTATCAGCGTGCCGCCCTTGGGCTACAAAATTTGGCGGCTCGCCTTCCGACGATCACCGAGCAACGCGGCGGCCCGCGAGTGCGCTCCCGCGCCGGTCAGAACCGATTCGCGACATGGCGTCATGGAAAATGAGTGGCTGCGCTGTCGCTTCCACGCTGACGGGCGCCTGGATCTTTACGACAAAACGACCTGCATCTGGTTCAGAAACCTCCACGCGTTCGAAGACTGCGGCGACGCCGGCGACGGCTGGAACCATGTTTATCCCACGCACGATGTGCGGGTGCTCAGCTCAAATGCTGCCGCCCGTCGGCGGGTCCGCGTACGTTTCTTGCGCCATGGTCCCTGGGTGGGCACTGTGGAGGTTGCCATGACGCTGCGCGTCCCCGCTGACCTGGTGGGCGCGGGGTTCCCTCATGGCTCCGACAAGTCCGCTACTGCGCGCAGTAACCGTTTGGTTCCTTTGCCGATCACCACGGTTTTACCCTGACCGCCGGCAGCCGGCGCCTGGATTGCCGCACCCGCATCGTCAACACCGCGCGCCGTCAACGCTTGCGGGTGCTGTTCCCAACGCAACGCCAAACCGCCTACTGGTTCGGCGACACCGCCTTCGATCTCGTGCGCCGCAATATCCGCCTGCGCGAGATCCACGGTTGGAAAGAACACGACCGTGAGGAATGCCCCATCAAGAACATCGTCGCGGTTTGCGATGAACGCGCCGGTTTGGCGGTGCTGACCAAGGGACTGTACGAGGCCGCCGTCCAGGACAATCGCACCCGCACAATAGCGCTCACTTTGTTCCGCGGGTTTGTGGAGAACCTGGTGCACGAAAAGACGACGGACAGTCTGCTCCTGGGTGAGTTGACAGTTGAGTACGCGCTGTTGCCATTCACACCAGAACGCGGCGCGCCGTCTCCCCGCCTTTGGGAAGAAATTGACCGCTACAAGCTGCCGCTCCCGTCATACACACGCCCTGCCAGCGGTGCACCGGTCGAGTCGGTATCCCTTCCGCCTTTGAGCGAGGAATCGCCTCCGCAGCCGGCGCCCTCCGTGGGCACCGATACGGTCCCTCTTTCTAAGGAACTTGCCGCCATTCTGAATTCACGGCCTGCGCCTTGACGCATCCTTCCGGAATGTGCGGCGCTCCTGGAACTTAGCGGTGCGCCGCTTCCTGTTTCCACGATCACGGTTTCCGAGGACGGCCGCAGCTTGATCGTGCGGGTCTGGAATCCGGCCGACCACGCCTGCGCGGTGAGTGTCAGGCCGCGGTTTCCCTTCAAACGCGCGGTGGTTACAGATATGCTCGAAAGACCACGCCGTCATCTGCCAGCACGGGGCGGCGTAATCCGCTTCAACCTTCGTCGGAAGCAAATCTTGACCCTGCGCGTCGAACATTGACGAAGGTTCCGCAGCTTTGTTAGCGTGATTCCACAGGACCACAGTTCGGCCGTCAGGTCGTCGCCGGTCCCGGACAACCGTGCGGGGCGTAGCGCAGTCCGGTAGCGCGCCAGCTTTGGGAGCTGAAAGTCGTGGGTTCAAATCCCACCGCCCCGACCAGCTTGGTCCGCCGCTTGACCAGTGCCTGCTTCTTCTGCCGCCGGAGTTCGCCAAGGTCCGCAAACGCCGACTGGATACTCGCTCGGAACCACTGCGCGATCTTCCGCGGCATGACGAACTTCTTGAACTCCTCCACCGCCATGGCCGTGAGGTGTCCCACCGTATACGGGCTTCGCTTACAGCGTCGTGGCACAAGGCGGCCTGCATGTGAAGGAACCCCGAGTTCCCGCGTCCTTCACAAGGACAGGGGAACGCCGGACGTCGACGCGTGGCGGCTGATGCATGAGTACCTATGCTATGAGATCATGTCGGAACTGCTCGTCTACAAGTGGGAAGTGATTCCGAGCGAGCAGCGAGCGAGCTTCTTTTTCGGCCTTGGCAGCGTTCCGGGCGAGAGCCAGCGGTATCTGGCCGACGGATACGGCATCAAGCACCTGATCGAATGCTATGCGCCGGTTGCGGAGAAGATCCCGGGCAGGGGCGAACGAGGCCCTTTGGCGGATCGAAAACCTCGCGGAGCATCATCCAAAAGAGCTCTTGCGCCAAGAAACCCACGCCGAACAGCCAGCCTCTTGGCGATCAGTCATCGGACTGATCATGGACCAGAGCTTCCGCTGTTTCCGCCAGCCGAGGATGACGGCAATAAACCCGGATTTTGCGATTGGCCAAAACAGGCAAGATGCAAGGCGCGGGAGGTGCAGGTGTATGCGCATACTGCGAACCTCCCGCAACGCAGCAGATTGCCCGTTTTCGACAATCCCGAAGGGTGTGAGAATAGGCTGTTTTTCTCTTCAGAT
>Ga0129299_1002028_pt1 | contig 13504 bp, 12 predicted proteins | sample ConPoolayeCmetaG_FD_94477 | JGI IMG/M metagenome (GOLD analysis project Ga0129299, IMG submission 94477) | Hot spring microbial mat communities from California, USA to study Microbial Dark Matter (Phase II) - Cone Pool mat layer C metaG ... | reverse complement strand
GTTGAGTTCCTCGCCGCCCATCGAGTCCGCGCCTTCCAGACCCTTCCGCCGGGCCACCTCGCGCTTGACCTCAAACAGCCGGCGCTCAAACTCGTGATGCTCGAGTCCCATCACCACATCGCCGAACATCTGGATAAAACGCCGGTACGCGTCCCACGCGAATCGTGGGTTGTCCGTCTTGTTGATCAGGGCTTGCAGGCTGTCCGGGTTCAACCCGAGGTTCAGCACCGTGTCCATCATCCCCGGCATCGAGGACGCCGCACCCGAACGCACCGAGACCAACAGCGGGTTTTCAGCCCCCCCCAGCTTCTTGCCGGTGAGCCGCTCGAGCTTTTCGAGGTTTGCTTCCACCTGTTCTGCCAGACCCGCGGGCCATTGTCCCCCGTGTTTGCCGAAGTAGTCGCAACACTCCGTGGAAATCGTGAACCCCGGTGGGACGGGCAGACCGATGTTGGTCATCTCGGCCAGATTGGCGCCCTTGCCCCCGAGGAGCGCCTTCATGTCGGCCTTGCCTTCCGCCTTACCAGCCCCAAAGAAAAATACGTACTTCGTCTTGGCCATCGAATTCGTCTCCTTCGTGGTTCTAGCTACTGCCGGCCACTCGGCGGGATGGGGGACCAAGCGCGGTTCGAGCCACCCCATTGAACCGAAGTGGGTACACCTTATACCGGTCGGAATGCCAGGATGTCAACGAGGTGACCCAGGCCGACCAGACCTGTCAAGCCGGTGGGAGTGGACTCAGGCGGCCGGGCTACACAGACCATAGCGCCGCCACGGGCCATCCGGTGTCCTCCAACGACCGTTCGGACGAACGTCTGATTAGTACGAAACGATCCATCGACTAAGACGCGTTGGGCGGTCCATCATTAATAACATATCTATGTCATCCGGAATTGTATAAAGATCGTGATGTACGATAGTATCGTACGTATGTTGGTGTTCGCTTTGGGTTTGCGTCAGGCTGCAGCCTGTCTGCCCAGCTAGCAAGATGAGAAGGACGATCAACAGTCCGCTGATGAAAGCGGTAGTCTTCATGGGAGTTCACCTCGGCAAAGAGCCCTCCATTGAGTCCTCGTGCGCTTGATGGCAGATGCTTATGTGATCCTTAACGGCCCGTTTGGACCGAACGAACCCAACCCATCCCGGCAGATCGGTCATCCGCCCCTGCCGTACGAACATGCAGGCGCAAGATTACCCCAACCCAGCGCCTATTCCTAACTTCGGCAAGTACCGCCGACCTTCTGAAGGGATTCCGAGAAGTGACCTTCGTCAACCCAAAGTAACCGCGCCCTATATTCCGGCAGGACCTGATCCGGACTCGATCTGGGGCACTTCGGTGGTAACCGCCCGGTCCACCTGGACCTCCTGCTTGAGAGTTGGCTGGGCTTGCTTACCAATCAGATCGGCAAGGTTCTTGCCGGGATGGAATACAACGACCGTCTTGGCCGGCACGTTCACTTGCTGATTTGTACGGGGGTTACGGGCGACCCGCGGGGCTCGGTGCTTCACCTCGAATACGCCGAAGTTCCTCAATTCGATACGCCCCTGTTTCAGCAGTGCCGTCACGATCGAGTCGAGGACGTCCTGGACTACCCGCTTGGCCAAACTTTGGTCGAAGGAGTACTTGGCCGCGACCTCTTTTGCTATCTCTTTCTTGGTCAAGGTTGAAGCTCACCTCCTTTACCGTGGACATGGACCCGCAGCCCGGATCTGCGGAGAGGAGCTCGCATCCCCTCGGTACGGCTCCATCTGCTCCTAGGCGTAATTCAATCCACCTCAATACCCTCATACCGCCTTTTACGGGCGACGTCAATGCGCAAACCGATGCGGTTTGGTAAAATTCACCGCGGGTTTTCACGGGAACTTGACGAAAGCCTGGCGCAACCTTCATCCAGTTGGTACCGTCGGTTGCGACGAGTCCCCCTTGTGAAGGGGGCTGGTGGCCGCTGCCAGCTGGCGGAGTCCTTGGCCCCATTCGACATACCGGTAGGGGACGTTCCACCTGCGATGGAGGAGGACCAGACCCCTATGCAAGTTCTGGCATGGTTCAAAAACGGGGGCAGGTGCCTCGCTGGAAGGCGTTGGGGTCGTGGCGGCCAACGGTAGGCTCGGAGCCCGTTCCCGTTTTTGAACCCGGCGCACGTTCTCGATTGAGCGGTCGCTTCGTTCGAGACGGCGCGGCTTGCAGACAAATGCCCGGCAACCGAGCGGGCGATGCGGGTGAATGGAACACCGCTGCGCGACTTGGTAGGGACACCGCGCCGGCCATGTGGGCACGTCCGGGAACGTGGGGCCCACAACGGCCAACAGGTACCCCAACTCGATGGAGGCGACGAACAGTCGATGGTCGTGCTGCGCGAAGTCGCAGCATTGTCCGCATTGCTCGCAGTCCGAACCACCCTCTGACAGTTCGGCATCCGCCCGTTGGTAGAAGCGGGAGACGGCTCGAACCACCTTTGGGTTTCGGCTGCTGGCCCGGATGGCTTCTATCGGCAATGTGGTCCGTGGAAACGTCATCATCGCTATGCGTTGGCTTCGCGGATCTCCTCGATCCTGCTGGCCTCGAAGAACGCACCCTGGTTCATGCCGGGGCACGTCGCGGCCGCGGCGGCCCAGTGCTCGGGAGATTTCAGGTTGATCTTCCAGAACGGCCAGGTTCGACACTGCATCGGCCGGACCTCGTAGATCCGGCAGTAGGCGCGATCACCGGTGCGATGCAGGAAGACACAATCGCCGTTTGGCTGCTCCGTCAGGCTCGTGCGAAAACAGACCCGCCGGACGTACCGGCACGGCAACCGGGCATCTGCGAATCCGAGGGCACGGGCGATCTGCTGCTGTTCCTCAACCGTGACCCACACGTATCCCGGGGCGCCGCTGCAACAGTTCCCGCACTGAGTGCACGAGAAGAAGAGCCCCTTGCGATACCACGTGTAATCGGCCATCAGCGACTACCTCCTGCCGCGGGTGCCGGCGGGTCCGTGACAACCTTGGCGGGTGCCCATTTTGCCCCGTAGGGGCACGAGGCCGGGGCCAACGGCCCCGGTAGCAGACGACCCTTGCCTGCCCAATCCTGAAAGGGCGTCATGATGTCGCCCGCGTGATCGGCACGCGCCTCGCCCCTCTGGGGCCCCTTCAGGGCTTGGGGGGGAAGGCGCCCCTGTCTTCCGGGGGTTGCGCCCCCGGCCATTCTCTTGTGGCCCTTCGGGCCGGAGAGCATCCCGAGGCGGGCCTTTGGCCGCAACCCCAATGGACCAATGGGGCGACCGCCACTCGTTTCTTGAATGGGCGTTATGCATTACGGCCAAGGACATGCGCGCAGAACTCTCGGCCTTAAAATACTCACCTGTCACCCCGGCGACCCGTCCAATCCGTCCCGTACCCGGTACCCGCAAGGGCCGGTCTCGAAGCCACCGCACGCTTGGGGTCCAATTCTCCGGTGGGTGGGTGCCCCACATCGACCCGTGGGATTGTGTCCTTTCGTAACGAATCGACGTGCAGGACACCTCGTCCACCGTTTAGGAATTCCGGCGTGGCTGTCGATTGCTCCTCTATGGTAACATGTCGAACTGTTGTCGGCACGGGACGGTGTTCCGTTGAGGGTACCATTATCCCCACCCGGGATGGACATCGCCGGATCACATGGCGGTTTGCACACCGCCGGGTCGGGTATGCCGGAACTGGACATCGTCCCAACGGACGGGTATCGCAAAAATCGCGCGACGTTACCGGCAGGGAGACACCATGAGCGATCCGCAAGCCTTCTCGTCCCCATCCGAGACACCTCCGCCGTCGGTCGCAGAACGTTTACCCGAGCAGGACCGGTTGGCAGAGGGAATAACCGAACCGATCGGCGAGTCTTGTTCCGAAAGGCCTTCTCCTCCTTGCCGATCGCGGGGGAACTTGGCGGCCATGATTGTCGTCGCGGTGGTGACGCTGATCGCGTTCATGCCGACGGTCCACAACGAGTTCGTGTACTGGGACGACGACATCAACTTTCTGCGCAATCCGAACTACCGCGGGTTCTGGCCGCTCCAGAACATCCGATGGATGTTCTCCACCACGCACTTGGGTCCCTATCAACCGCTGGCCTGGGTCACGTTGGCGGTGGACTACCTGATTTGGGGGATGAACCCTCGTGGGTATCATCTGACGAGTCTGCTGCTTCACACCGCCGGTGCGGTCGTTTTGTTCCTGGTTGCGTTGCAGTTGCTGCGACGGGCGCTGAAGCTACCTGCCGGGCAGGGGAACGCCGCCTTGACGGTTTCGGCGGCCACCGTCGCGCTGCTCTTCGCCGTGCACCCGCTTCGGGTCGAGTCGGTCGCGTGGGCGACGGAGCGCCGAGACACGCTCAGTGGGCTGTTTTTCTTTCTGGCCCTGTGGACGTATCTACGGGCCCGCAGTCCGTTGCCCGACGGGTCCGAGCCGCAGGAGCGATCCCTGGGTTGGACGTTCATCCTGTTCGTGCTGGCGGTCTTGTCCAAGGGGACCACACTGGTTCTCCCGCTGGTGATGGTCTTGCTGGATTTTTATCCCCTTCGCAGGGTGCGGGGTGACTTCCGGACGTGGTTCGCCCGCCCGACCCGCGAGGTCTGGATCGAGAAGGTGCCATTCCTGGTCGTGGCCGTGTTTGTAGGCATCGTGGCCATCAAGGGCCAACAGCAAGCCGGCGCCCTGCAAGGCCTGGCCGAACGCGATGTAACCGCCCGGATCGCCGCAGCGGTGTATGGACCGGCGTTTTATCTGCTCAAGACATTCCTCCCAACGCGCCTGAGTCCGCTCTACGAATGGCCGATTCCGTTCAGTCCGGTGGCGGCCCGATTCCTCATGAGCGGTGTGGTCGTGGTGGGCATCACGGTGCTCGTGGTGCGGTTCGCCGGGCACTGGCCCGCCGGTTTGGCGGTGTGGGTTTTCTACCTGATCATGTTGGCGCCGGTGTTGGTTCCGTTTCAAGCCGGCAGGCACCTGGCGGCGGACCGCTACACCTACTTGTCCTGCACGGGGTGGGCCTTATTGGTCGGAGGGAGCATCGGCTGGTGTTGGGTCCGATGGAGGAGGGCGGGCGGGGTTGCGCTCGCGAGCTTCCTCTGGTTGGTTGTGATTCTTCTTGCCGGGCAAACGTGGCGACAGACGACCGTATGGCGGGATACATGGTCGCTCTGGTCCCACGCAGCGGAGGTGGACCCCAAGTCCTGGCACGCCTATGCGGGGTTGGCCGACGAGTTGGATCGGCGCGGAGACCGGGAGAAAAACAAGGTCCCGGCGAACAACCCAAAGGCCGAAGAGTACTACCGGAAGGCCCTGGAGTACTACCGGAAGGCCTTGGAGATCAACCCGGATTCGGCGGTGGTGTACAACAACGCAGGGTCCGTCCTGATCGACATGGGCCGGGTCCCGGACGCCCTGGACTGCTATCGTCGGGCGGTCCGGCTCAATCCGGGACTGCCGGAGGCCCATTACAACCTCGCCACGGCGCTGGTCAGGATGGAGCGCGACGAGGAGGCCATCGACCACTTCCTCGAGGCCATCCGTCTGATGCCGCAATTCGCCGAGGCCCATTACAACCTGGCGAACACCTACTTTCGGTTGGGGAATCTTCTGGAAGCCCGCAAACATTACCAGCTCACCCTCCGCTACGATCGGCAGCACGCCAAGGCGCTGGATATGTTCCGGCAAGTTGAGAACAGGCTGTTGCAATCGCCGCGATGACGGGTCGCGGTTCACCAAGAAATGGACGGACAAACACCCAACGGCCGAATGCGGAAGACGGGCAAACCCGCACGGCCGTCTTCCGAGGTGCCGGAGGGCGTTCGCGCGGACGCCGGACCCAGAGAAAATCCGTCCCCCTTCGGGAGTTCGGACGGGGTCCTCTTGGGTGTGTTGATCGGTCTGGCGATCGCGGTGCGGATCCTCTATTACGTTCAGTCGCTCGATTGGCCTTACCTCGACCAACCGGTCTCGGACGGGGCGATGTACCTGTCGCGCGCCCAAGGCGTGCTGGAGGGCACTTGGCCGCCGCCGCACACGGCACACTCGCAAAGCCCTCTTTATCCCTACCTGATTGCCGGCAGCCTTCTTCTGACGGGGGGCCACCGCTTTCTCTTGCTCATCCAGTTGGCACTGGGATGCGCGAGTGTGGGTCTGGTCTATGGGATCGCACGGCGCGGAGGCGGGCGAATCGGTGGGGTCGTGGCAGCGGGATTATGCCTGGGATACGGACCCATCGTTTCCACGGAGGGCAAACTGCTGACGGAGCCCATCGGCACGTTCCTGTCTCTCCTTGCGGCCTACTGGACGGTGGGCATGGCCGAGCGTCTCGGGGCGTTGCCCGAGCCGCGTAATTCATTCCGCACGGCGATGCGAGGTGGCGCGGCCGGACTGTGCCTGGGGCTGGCCAGCGGACTTCGCCCGTCGTTCCTCCTGGCCGTTCCGTTGCTCGCGATTTGGATGGGGTGGCGGGGGCGGCGTGGAGGCAAACGGACCCTGGTTTCTGCGGGTGTTTTCTGCGGCTCGGCGGCGGCCGTTATCGCCCCGTTTACCTGGCACAATCTTCGAGCGGAAGGCGACCTGATTGCTTTGTCCTCGGCCGGTGGAATCACCTTTTATCTTGGAAACAACCCCACAGCCGCTGGAACGTTGAGCCTCGGGGGGGTCATCACCGGCGAAGTCGCCACACAGCATGAAGAGCAATTGTCGATGGCGGAACAGGTGCTTGGCCGCCGGCTCACGAGCGGCCAGGCGTCGGCATTTTGGTACAAGCGCGGCCTGACTTTCATCCGCAAGCACCCGCGGTGGTGGGCCTGGATCCTGTGGCGGAAGTTCCGCTTGTATTTCAGCAACGACGAGGTTGCCAACGTCTACGCGTTCTCCGCGGAACGGCAAGACATCCCGATCCTTCGATGGCTCGCCTTGCCCTTTGGTGTCATCGCCGCCTTGGGTCTGGTTGGACTGGTGCTCTCCGCGCGGGAGCACCGCGCGGAACCGATCCTGTTGCTGTTCGGCGTGGGGTTCCTTTCCTGCATGGTGTTTTACACGTCGTCCCGGTTTCGCCTGCCGATGGTCCCCCTGCTCGCCGTCTTGGGAGGCTGGGGGATGAACCGCATGGTGTGGTGGTACGGCTTGGGTTCGCGCCGTCGGCTTGTTGCGGCCGGGCTGGTCGTCGTCGTGCTGGCGGGGTTGATGGCGTTGCCCGTGGGAGGCGACTGGCCTTCACCGGAGCGATTCGGCAGGCGGCAACTGGCGTCGATGTTCGCGAGGAACGGTCAGGTGAGTCGGGCCATGGCGGTCCTGGAACCTCAGCTTGACCCGAACATCCCGGCCCCCGACCGTGCCGAAGCGTACCTTGTCCTCGGCCGCATCGAAATGGAGCAGCGGCGTTATCCGCAGGCGGTCGAGGCATTGGAAGCCGCACGGCGGCTCAATCCGGAGAACCACGCGATCTTGCGCGATCTGGCCTTCGCAAACCATGAGCTGGGGCGCTACGCCCAGGCCGTTGAATACGCCCGAACCGTCTTGCGGAAAAATCCGCGCTACGTGGCATGCCGCCTGTTGATTGGGGACAGCCTGGTAAAGCAGCGGAAGTGGTCCGAAGCGATCGAGGAGCTGAGCGCGGTGCGGGCGTTGGAACCCCAGAACGTGGTGGCGCTGTCTTTGCTCGGGCAGGCCTACGCGGGTTTGCATCAGTACGACCGCGCGGCGGAACATCTCAACCGGCTGGCGGAGCTTCGCCCGGAACCGGCGGTGCTGATGAACCTGGCCTTTTGCCTGGTCCGGGTCGACCGGAAGCCCGAAGCCCGCCGGGTCTTGGCGCGGGTCCTGGCGGCCGATCCTCATCATGCTCAGGCCAAGGCGATGCTCGCCGAACTCGGGGGGCTGGACGGCCCGTAGATTGCCGCGCATGGGCTGCGGACGGCGGTTGGGGACCGACGTCCCGACGCCCGCCGTTCCGGGCGCGGGTTCCACACGGGTGCGGTCCATCCGCGGACTATGCCAACCACATGCCGCCGTTGATGTCGATCGTCTCACCGGTGATGAACCCATCCCGTTCACCCGCCAGAAAGACGACAGCCCTGGCGACGTCCTCAGCCACCCCGAGCCGCCCCACCGTAATGGTCCTGCTCAGTGAATCGAGGATCTCCTTGGGCGTCTCGGCGTGGAAGGCCGTCTGGATCACGCCGGGTGCGACGGCATTCACGCGGATCTTGAAGGGGGCGAGTTCCTTGCTGAGCCCGCGAGCCAAGGTCATGGCGGCCCCCTTGGCGGCGGCGTAGGCGACCGCGCCCGCCGTCGCGCCGTTCCTGGCTGCCACCGACGACATGAGGATGATCGATCCCCCACCCGACCGGCGGAGGTGCGGTACGGCCGCCTTGACCGTGCGAAACAGACTCGTCACGTTCAGGTCGAAGACCGCCTGGAACAGTTCCTCGTCCATGTCCGTGAGCGGGCATCGACGGATCAGCCCGCCGGCGTTGGCAAAAACGATGTCCAAGCGTCCGAGGAATTCCACCGCCTCATCGACGGCCCGTTCGACCTGGACCGTCTTGCATACGTCGCAGGGCAGCGCCTTGGCCTTGCGACCCAGCTTGGCAACCTCCGAAACGACCTGTCGAGCTCCGGCCTCGTCGGAATGGTAGGTGACGACCACGTCACACCCCGCCTTGGCCAAGGCGATCGCCGACGCCGCCCCAATCCCTTTCGATCCCCCGGTGATGAACGCCCCTTGTCCCGTCAAGTTCGCCGTGGTGCTCATGTTTCGCTCCCGACTCGTTGTACGCGAACGCCTCGTTCCCTCCTCCGCCCTCAAGGATGGATCGGTCTGACGCAACCGATCAACTCATTCATGTTGGTGATGAAGACCCCACAGAGGACCTTTTGCCCCGACGCCCACCGCCCTTGATCGTCCAATGCGTCAATCACCTTGCGAACCGAGCGGGCATCGACCCGAGCAGGTTTTTGCGACCTTTTCTTGGCCATCTCCAGGGCGACGGCATGCCATTGATCCCGCGGGACTCGGGTAACCCGTTGGTACCAACTTTCGATCTCGGCGGGGTTCCAGGCTCCCTTGAAGGCGTAATGCTCCGGCGTGCTGCGGTCGTCGTAGGTCAGCTCGTATTGGCCTCGGGTGAAGTACAGGGGCGTGTTGGTCTTTAGTTCGTAGAACCGGGCCCAACGTCCGTCCGGCAAACGCGACCGCTTGTACCAGGCCAGCGCACGGGGCAGCGGCTCAATGTACGTGGGGTCACCGGTGGCCTGGAACACCGCTCGCAGGGCCATCATCGCACCGATCGACTCACCGGCCGTGACGGCGGGGGGCTCGAACTTTCGGGCCCAATCCGGTTCCATGTTCGCGTTGTACTGCTGGGCCCAGACGGGCTGAGGCTCGGGCATCTGCGCCAGGAGAATGAAGTCGCCGCCCCTGCGGGCGGAGGCGAGGTACTCCGGTTTGCCGTACAGGTCATGGGCCAACAACATCGTGGTGATACAGTCTGGAATCGTGTTGTCGTTGAACGTATAGAAACTGCCGTAGTCTCGCTTCGGATAGGTCCGCGACCAGTTCTCGGGGTAGCGGGCCCGGAGGACCGGAAATTTCTCCGGTGGTTGTTTGGCCACGTATCGCTGGGGCCAGGCCCCGTTGGGATATTGGGCCAGTAGAAAGTGCCGTAGTCCGTATTCAACCGCCGTGCGGACGGTGGGGTCTTGACCATCCAGCGTTTTGTCCACCCTCATGAGGAACCGCAAAGCGCTTTGCGAGTTGTCGTCGTCGAATGTCGTGACGCAGCGGCGACGGCCCGCCTGGGTATCTCCCGCCTCCACGTCGCGTCGGTAATGCCAGGCCTTGCTCTTGTTGGGATCGAAATCGATCAGATAGTCCCACCCCCCGGAGGAAAGCTGACCCCAGGCCAAGGCGTGGGCGGCTTCCACGGCGCCGTCCAGGTAGTACCGATCGCCCGTGGCGCGGTAGGCCTCCAGGAAGACCTCACCCACGGAGGGAGTCCCCGGAGGCTGGACCCATATCTGCGTCGGGATGGCTGTGCCCTCGCCCGCCCGGTGTTTGAAGTCCAGCGAGTACTCCCACAGATACCCCCCCCGTGTGGCCACCTGGGTCCGAAAGAAGACGGCCGCCCGCTTCATGGCGGCCAATGCCTGATCCCGCAGGGCCGAACTCGTCGCCGGCTGCGTTTCGGCGCTGCCAAGGAAAACCACCGACATTCCAGTCAGCATCAAGCCGTTCATACGGTCCTCCGATCCTGCTCGAGCGGCATTGTCCGTGTCTACTCCTCCGGCGCAGAAGCCGGCTCGACCACGATCGTCCCTGCCAATACGTCACCGAGCCGTTGGCGGTTCTTCGTCAGCACGATGAAGACGAGCAGGGCGATCAGGTCGGGTTGGAGCTCCAGTATCTTGATGAGGTTGCGTATGGCGATCTGCTTGGGCGTCGGGCGGGTCATGTCCGCACTCAGCGGCCACAGGTGCATCAACCGCTTGCCCAGCGTGGTGCCCCAGCGGTACTCCGCCAACCCGCTGCTCGCCGCATAGATGATCCGGATGTACAGCCAAGGCCAGAGCAGCACCGCATACCGTTCGGCGATCTCGTTCTGGGTTACGTTCTCGGATGTCACCTCGTGTTGCAGCCTGATCACCAGGGGCAGCCAGTAGAACGCAGTGATCACCAGCGCGGGGATCATATCGACCAGACACGCGGTCAGCCGTCGCCAGAGATCGGCCAATCGGATTTGCGAAGGCAACGGGATGGGCCGGGTCAGGCTCTCCTGGCGCCACCAGATGGTCAGTGCCATCACGGCGCCGAGCACGACGAAGACCACGACCTGAGGCAGACGGGGTTCCAACGGTGAGGACTTCGCTTCAGGCCACTTGGGCAGCGGTCTGACAGGTTCTCGGGCCGATCCGTCCGTCGGAGACCAGAGCCCGACCTGGAGCGGGCCTTTCTTTCCAAACTGACCGACCAATGCGATCGCGTCGTGATAGGGTGCCGCTTGCAGCCGACCCGGCAGGACCTCGATCGGGGTGTCGCCGGGCATGCGGAGTTCGGTCTGACGCCACTGCCCGCCGGCCCACCACACGGACATCACCCCGGCACGTCCTTTTCCGACCCGACCCGTCGTCACCAGAACCGGGTAGGTGTTCACGACCATGGCCGCCAGGGGTGTGGCATCGGATGGAAGGGGGACAACTTCGGGCTCACTCCATCTCTCCTTGGACCGGCAGTGGTAGCGGACGGGTGCCTTTCGATGCGGTGACCAACTAAACAAGTGCACCTGTCCCTCGTCGGCGCACAGGACATGCTCATCCGTCGGGTTGAACCAGTTGGGCATCGATCCCACCACGGCCCACTGATTGCGATGGAATCGGAACAGGACGGACGGCGGGGTCTCTGCCCTGCCCGTCTTGGGATCGGCCCACCGGGGAACCCGACCCTCCGGATCACCGGACGGAGCCGACAACGGACGGGTGCTTGCGTCGGAGGGTCGAAGAGAAGCCGGGGCAGACTCCGGTCGGAGCCCCGCAGGACGCGTCGCGGGAAATGAGGTCGGCAGGGTCGTCGGCTCGGCGTACTCTGCGATCGCATAGAGCGATTCGGCCACCGTATCGCCCGCCAAACAGAAGGGCTTGGCGCGCCCGGGCAAGTTCAGTTGGGGGTTCGCCCGTTGACGGCCGATGCGTCGGTGGGACCCGTCTTCAAAAAACAAATGCACGGAGCTGCCGCATGCCGCGGCGGCCACCACACCGGCAGGTTGGCGATCCGCCTTGCGAGGGTGGAAGTACCCCTGATCGATCTGTCGCGCCCATACCCGCGTCTCCAAGCCGTGTTCGCCGTTGGCCTCGAACATCACCCACAGCGAGTCCTTCCCGCCCGCGGCGCGAAGCCCCGGCCACTGGGCATGCAAGGCGGAGACCATGCACCCGACCTGGAGCACGATCGCACATAGGCATCGCTTTGTGGACGCAAGGCCGGGCGACCGGGAGGGAAAGGGAAAAGGGGACAGGCTGCTCTTCGCTCGTGCCATTCGAGGCATGCGACTACCCTATCATCAACGCGTCTCTAACCGACAGAAAAAAGCGGCCTGTTCCTTTTCCTCTTGTCCATCGCCTCCCCCTACCTGCCTGCGGAACCGAGCAGGTGCTCGTCCAACCACTTGTAGACTCGGTCACGGACCTCGTCGGGGAAATCGTGCCCGCCGTCCGGATGGACGACCGTGATGGCGTGCGGGGCACCCAACAAGCGATAGACCCGTCCGGCGGCCTCGACGACCTCGGTCACGCCGCGAACGTCGAAATTGTCGTCTTTCAACGGCGCGTTGACAAACAATGGCCGGGGGGCCAAGGCCGCCACCACCTCGTGGAAGTCAAAGGGCATGTTCCGCCAGCCGCCATAGCCGGAAATCTTCGGCATGTATCCCTTGTGCGACCAACCGGACAGGTCCCCGCCCTTGTAGAAGCGGAACGCGTTGAAACCGCAACTGCTGACGACGACTTTGATCCGTGGGTCAAAGACGGCCGCGAACAGGCTGTTGTGACCCCCAAGCGAATGCCCGATCGCCGCGATTCGCTCCGGGTCGACCTGCTCCTCCGATTGCAGCACGTCGACGGCGCGCATGTGGTCCCAGATGCCCTTCATCGTCGCGCTGGTGTATCCGTGGGCGTACGCGTCCCACCGGTATTCGCCGAACCCAACGTAGTCCGGGGCGATGGTCACATACCCCCTCTGAGCCAGTTCGAGGGCGTAATGGCGAGACGGGGGTCCGTCCAGCCCGGCCACCCGTCCCTTGCCGCTGCTCGCCGTCGGATGGGGACACAACACCCCCGGCACCTTGCCGTGAAGACCTTTGGGTAGGAACAGATAGGCGGGCACCCGGCAGTCTGCCTCGGTCGCATAGGTGATCTTCTTGCGGACGAACTTGGCGTCCTCATGGATCTCGAGTGTCCTGACATCGAGCGGGACGCGGCGGCTTTCCGGGGGGAGCGGCCCCATGACCTCCTGCATCCCGGCGAGGATATGCCCTCGCCGGATGGTCCAGTCGGCAAGCGTCGTAACGGCGTGCTCCCTACCGCCTGCGTCGAGGTAGATCGTAACGTTCGAGTGATCGACGTACTTCGGGACAACGGCACGACGAGTGGAGGCGATCGGATTCCCGACGGCGGTTGCCATCAGGCCCAACGGCACCAGGAAGCACACCGTGCCACCCGTAGCAGTCATGCGCCGAGGTCCTCCGATGCCCGGGTGGCGGGACCACCCGACTCATGCCGACCGATTTGGCGCAACCCTTTGAGATCGCGCGTTACGAGGGTCCAGGTTATGCGCTTCGCGCGACATGGATGTCGCGGCTCGGGCGCCGCACACCCGCTTCAGGGTTCCGCCCGAGCCGTAGGATTCATCCCGCGCGTCGTGGTTCCGTCCGGAACCGGCATCGGTCGGCATGAGTACCTTACCATGTCGTCCACGCCCCGACCACTCGTCAGGAAGCGCGGGTACTGATATAGTTACAGC
>Ga0129299_1002025_pt1 | contig 13515 bp, 11 predicted proteins | sample ConPoolayeCmetaG_FD_94477 | JGI IMG/M metagenome (GOLD analysis project Ga0129299, IMG submission 94477) | Hot spring microbial mat communities from California, USA to study Microbial Dark Matter (Phase II) - Cone Pool mat layer C metaG ... | reverse complement strand
GTCCTTCGCCATTGACCACTTCGTACATATTCGAGAGGAAGAGTTTCGTCTGTTTGGGAAGGTTACAGCCGGCGAAAAGACGAACTCCCGCTGATGAGTATTTAATGAACGTATCGGCACACTGTTTGTCTTTCAAATCAAGAGAAGAGAGATGCTTCTTTTTTCCGACATCATGAAGATATGCAGCGAGAATGAGATCATTGAGGTCAACCTCGTTGAATTTGAGCGCCTTCGCCAACTTGATGCAGAGGCTAACGACCCGCTGGGTATGATTTTTGAATCCCCCCTCCCGTATAGAATCTATGATGGAAGTGAAGACTTTTATTGCTTCAATGAACTCCTCGTGTCCAGTAATAGTAATGCCGTTTTGAAGGCGGTTGATACGGTTGGTGATGGTCGTTTCGTCAGTGGAGGACTGGAGGACCTCTCCCTGATTGATAATCTGGGTAAAAGATGTGTTCCCTTGAGTCTTCTTAGTAGGAGAAAGAACCTTGCGAGGGGCATCTTGTTTGAGCATATCTTTGTCGAGTACCGGCTCACCCACTGGAATGAAACCTTTCATCTCGACACTCTTAGGGAAAAAACGGTCAAAGGCTATGAGATCGCCACGGTACTGTTTCGCGATGAGCGCTTTTATCGCCTTCGAATACGCAACAACTGGCGTTATCTGTTTGATGTTATCGAGAATAATCCTCAGTTCTCCAAATGCTTGGGTATTTTGCGGCTCGTAGGTAAGGAGGGTAAGTTTCCCTTCATTGAAATTGTACTTGAGAGGAAAGATCGTTTTCGATTCTGCAATCTTCTCTGGGATAATTTGAGCAATGTTCGGTTGGATGGTCATCTTCTCGAGTTTTTCACTCGAAATATATTGGACACTGAAGAGACCGGCAAGGTAAGAAAGGAGATCGGTTTCTGTCAACAATCCTTCGTTTACCAGCAGTTCACCTAGGTAAATGTGTTCTCTGCTGCTTTTCTGCTGCTTAAGTGCCTCATCGAGCTGCTCTCGGGTTATTTTTCCGAGATGGACGAAGTATTCGCCTGTTTTGACAGCCATGAATTTCTCTCGTGCGCCTAACTAAAGAACGAAAGTTATTCTATTACTTGACAGTTGCAAAGCAACTAATTTTTAGACATTTTATTCCAACGAATAAAAGAACAGAAAGTGTGTTGACTTTTGTCTTTGCCATGTTATAGTCATCAACAAAGAAGAACCTTGAGTCAGTGGAGGCTGCAATGTTCAAGTATTTCGTGGGCTTGGTTATCATTCTGCTCGCAGTGGCGAGTTGCAACAGTTACGATGTCGAGGGACAGCCAGAGATAACGGCGACCCCGCCACGCTGGTCGGTGGACTATATTCTCCGAGATGCCGATTTGAAAGACAATGAAAAGACATGGCAAGAATTTGTCATCAGCAACAAGGCGGAGACAGGCGAACTGCAGATATTCGCCATCAATCTTCTTACTCCCGATGGTCGTATTATTGGAACCACAGGGGTTGACCCGGACATTTCCCGTCTCTTTTCATTCGAATACTCGAATATTGCTTCGGGGAGGAATGGTGGGATAACAAAGACTCTCGTTGATGCAAACAATAATCCTCAACTCGACGCCGAAGGAAACTATCAAATCGAGGGGTACACGCCGGTTACCGATGTCAATGGAGACCCTGCTTTTACCTTTGATAACTACAGCAACGCAACCGGTCGCTTCCAGATTGCACCGATTTGCCCCATCAAGGACCCCCTTCATCCTACAGCATACAGTTATCCCAAAACGAAGGAGAATGCCGGTTATTGCCGCCCTGTCCCCGGAGATCCGACCCGCTGCCTCAATGAGTGCCAGACAGGGTATGGCAGCGGAGATTACAATCGCTTCATCAAAATAAAAGTGAACTACAAACAACTGGAAACAGCGCTCTATAAGGATATGATCCAGCGTGACATCAAGGATGAGGGGAACTTTGCAATAGAGTTTTGCACCAACGACCCCAACAAGGACACCACCAGCACAACCTGCCCCGAAGGAACATCTTTCAAGGTGCCTATCTACCGTTTCCCCAACCTACCTCCTAAGCCTTTCATCGGCCTTCGCTATACCCTGCCTATTAGCGGTTACAAAGATCATCGTGTTATCAAAGACCCCATCAACATGGATGTAAGTCTCTCCTGTCCGCGGCGGGATGATCTCGATGCTGCAACAGAGGAGAAATGCGAAAAGAGACTCATCTCCGACACAGTCTCAAGTGACGAAACTATGTCGGCGAACGAATTCTCAAGTACCTGTTGTCTCCCCGGCTGGCAGGATTTCTACTGTCTCGAATACCGCTGGGAACTCATTGAAACTCCGACACCGCTCGCTACTGAAACCCGCATCTCTCTCGACAACATCATAGATGGCGGCGAGGGGGCGTGGTACTCGGCGTGTGGTGACGAAGACCCAACGCTTGCTTCTTTCAAGGGATACATGATTACGCCGACACCGGAAGGGAAGTACTATAAAGTGAAAGTATCGGCAGTGACCGTTGACAAACAAACTCAGTTGAAGAGTGATATCGTCAACAAGATTGATATCCCCAACATCATTCCGGCAGCCCGTGTTATGGTACAGTTGACATGGAAAGAGGGTATCCCGACGCCGGCTGGACTCGACCGTCAAGAAGGCGTCGCTGTTGACATTGACCTACACCTCGTGAAAAAAGGGAGGATGAACTCCTGCGGAAACTCTCTGCCGGGAGACGGACTCCTCTGTACTGCAATGACGACTCCCACCCTTCCCGGGTCAGAAAGCCACGATGATTGTCACTTCAATGACCTTGGCTGTAATGGGAAGTGGGGAGACTGCAATCTTTGTAGCGGCGGATCCCCCGTATCCAACTTCCAGACAATCGGGTGGCATGCCTCGCTCGACCTCGACAACACATGGGGCGGCGCCGACTTCACGAGCCCTGAAACGATAAACCTCGGTCCTATAGAAGACACCAGCCCCAAAGACGGGAAACCAGACGTATGGCCATACCCGGATGACTATCTCGTTGTAGTAAACTACAACCGATGTCAGAATCTCAAGGAGGGGGAGGACCAGTCAACATGCGAACCAGGGGGCGCACATTACACTGTTCACGCGAAGGTTGAGATTTTCGTTGATGGGGAAAAAGCGCCACGCCCTGAAGAAACCGCCGGCGGAACCACCCGCCCCGCAGACGACAACTTGAGACGCATCGAATTCGTCATCCACCCCCGCGAGTGGATCGTCCTCTACCTCATCACGTGGGATCAAACCTTACGGACAGGCAAATGGGATGGCGATGCCATTGTGAAGAATCCGCCCTCCTACCTCGAAGAAATATGCAACTTCGACCTCTCCTACTGCCACAATGTTCCTATCTGGGGAGAAGGAAACTTCCGCCAGTGGGTAACGACCAACGGCGACTCAGGCGGCAACGGTACCTGCTATCCATACACCGGGCAGTGATCTCGTGACCGTAGCCCGGATCGCCGGACCCCATTCTTCTTTTTCCTCTCCTTCCTTTTTCTTCGTGCCTATCCTCTTCTTTCTTCTCATTCTACTCTCTTCTTCTCTCCTCCCTGCATCTTCCCCCGAGGAATACCTCTACGATGTTTTTATGGCCGATATTCCCGCAGGGACGATCCGGGAGGTATGGGAGGAAACGAAGATTGCCGGATCCTGCGCTATCCGAGTCACGAGTGAAATGCGCATCACACTTCCGCGCGGCGAGTCGGAACTCGCTTTAGGAACAAAGAGTATCGTTGAGGCTGACTGTGGCACTTATCGTCCACGCGCGCTTCGTATCGAACGTGACGAGGGGGGCGCCATCGCCATTACCACTGCCCAGCGAGAAAACGATCGCCTCCTTGTCACTACCGAAAAAAATGGTGTTACCGAAAAGACGACTCTTACTCTCGGAGAAGATGTCGTTTTCTTTTCTATGCTCTTTAGGAAGTACCCCAACGATTTCTTCGCCCGAAAGGGATCGGTCGCTGCAATATCGGAAGAGGGGATGACCATGCGTACTCTCTCTTTCGAGGGGTACCGCATCAACGATACTGTAGAAGTAAAAGTACTCTACGAGGGGGTTCCTGTCACTTTTACTCTGCGTGGACATGTCATACTTTCGATGACTATGAACAATGGCTTCATTACCTACCGCTTGCGGGAGAACAAACAAACGCAGCCGCCATCGCTAAAAATACCGCCACGAGATATCCTTTCTCTTACTGCCATACCTAACGAGGGGATACGGGTTCTTCGTCCACGGGATGCACGGCGAATGGTTGTTCGGGTAATCGGTAATACCGATGGAATACCCTCTTTTTGCTGGCAGTCAACAACGACAACGCAACGGGATGGTGCCACCGTAACCGTTGACTCTGCCAATGTCCCTTGTAAAGAACCTCCCTCTCTTACAGACACCGCTGCCACACTCTATGAAGACAGGGAGTCCCCCGCGGTAAAGAAACTTGCTGCTCAGTGGCAACACATTACTGATCGGGGAGTACTCCTCCGCGAAGTAACGCACTTCGTGTTCCGCTATATTACCGATAAGAACTATCGTCATGGTACCCTTTCGGCAAGCGAGACGATAGCAACCCGCTCCGGAGACTGCACTGAACATGCGGTGCTTGCGACGGCACTACTCCGAGCGCTCGGCGTCCCTGCGCGCGCCCTCTACGGACTCGTGCTTTCCGATGATGGCCGATTCTTCTTCCATCACTGGATAGAGGCGCACACAGGGGTCGGGTGGGTTCCTGCAGACCCCACATTCGGCGCAACGCCAGCCGACGCCGCTCGTATTGTGATTGCTCGCTCATCGAGCGGCGGAGCAGCAGAACGCGAAGAGATTTCTCTTGCTGTCATGAGATTCCTCCAGAGAACTCGCCTTGCGGTGATGGGAATTTCCTATGAGTGAGCGATGGTTCGCCGTCGGTGCCTTTAGCGATACGTCGTTTGCAGAATATGCCGACACCCTCTGCGATCGCAGCGCCTTCGATCCCCAGGTCCTTTTTGAAACCGATATTTTCCTCGCCAATACTCATGACCCCGACATCCACTCGCTTCCTTCCCACCTTCTCATTCTCGATACGCTGCTCGATGCAAGAGAACTGGAGCAGCGGTTGCTTTGCTTCGGTGGACGCGACTTCCTCTCGCGGCTCGGTCATGAGATCACGAACCTTTTCACTCCTCTCGCCGAATATCACTATCTTTCTCCTCAGACAATTACCTCTCGGGTCGAGCGTGGGCTACGGTTGGGCACACAATTGAACCTTACAGGACACATCCTTCAGCGTGACCTCGCGTTAGACAATCCTCTACCCAGCGACGAACTTCTCGAACGTGTCATTGCCACCGCACGAAAAAAGCACCTCTCTGTCTCTGTCGAACAACGAGGAAATCGTCTCTTCTCAACCCTCTCCGAGCGGCTCGCCAATGCCTTCACATCTGAAATTGTGGCCAACTGGTCCACTCACTCGTGCGGAGAACAATCTGTGACGGTAGAAACCTCGACGAAAAAATTCATTTTCCATAACCATACCCGCTACTCCTTTCCCTACCGCCGCCTCAAGGCGGTACTCCGCCGTCCTTATCAAAAATTCGGCTCAAGCGATGGAAACGGGTTGGGGCTTTTTCTGATAGGACTCATCGCATACGCTGGAGGTTTTTCGTGGGATATTACCGCTCAAGACGGGCTCTTTTCGCTCTCCTTCTCTTTTGGCGCATCGCAGTAGCCGAACAGGAACGAGGAGAAATAGAAACACTCTCCATAGATACCCGCAACGCGACGCAGGGTGGCGGGGCGATCCTTACTATGTTTTCCTCGTTCTGCGGGAACCCTTCCTTCAGTGCTATTGACAAGAAGTTTTACGTTGGCTCCTCCTACTTCTTCGTCGAATCCTTTTCTTTGGCTGTTTTAGACAGTAAAACAGGAGCGTTCGCGGGCGGACTCATCTACGACCGTCACAGCCGTCTCGATACGATAAAAACCAACTCTGCATTGCGCCTCGGCAAAAACTTTTTCCTTGGGTTTAATTTGAAGTTTCTCTCGGGACATTTCTTTCCTCTTCAGCGCAAGGTGCAGGCATTTACTGCCGAGGTCGGACTAGCAGCACAGATAAAGGATATTCTGTATTTCGGCGCAACATTCTCCGACTTCGTACCACTGGGTGAGAATCTGCCGATGAAAATTGGAGGGCAGTTTTCGTGGGACATCTACAAACGAATGTTCGTTGTCAACTTCGCGGGGACATACCACATAGACCACCATGAGGAGCAGGTCCCCAACCGTCGGTCATTCATTGCTTACACCGACTTTTCGACCGGATTGGAGTTTCGCTACTCATGGTTCTCGGCACAGATAGGAGTGAATACCAGTTCGTTCGCCCGTGATCTCACCTTTGATGATCTCCTCAAAACGGTGGGTGTTGGCTTTTACAAAGAGCGATCAAGAAAAGTGAAGAGGCTCGTACAGGACGAGAGCGGGAAACCAGTCGAGAAAGAAGTAGAAGAGGAGAAAGAAGAGGACGGGGGAGGAGTCTACGCGGGTCTCTTCATCACTCGCACCTTCATTTCGTTTGGTGTGACCTTTGTCTGGGAACCGAAATGATGGAAAACTACTCGCTCCCCTCCTCTCTCCTGTTCACCAACCTGAAGGAAACCAAATGCTGGTAAGAGAAGGAAACGATCCTACTCAAGCCCTACGAGTGCCTTGATGTACTGGTGACGCTCCCAACTCTCTGGGTCCTCGCTTTTCTTCTGGGCAAGAAGTCCGCGAAAGTCGCTCAGTGAAGCAAACTGATGCTTTTTCATCCACTCGGTCAACTCATTAAGCATCACGCCGAGGTGATCTATGCGGTTCCTATAGAACGCCGAACAAACCTCAACCGCATCGGCTCCCGCAAGAAGATACTTGGCAACATCCTCGCCACTGTAAATCCCGCCGGTTCCTGCAAGAGATATCTTCACACGCCCTGAGAGCAGGGCAATCCAGCGGAGTGCAATGGTGACATCTTCGCGCGGCGTAAGGGCATAGCCCGGCTTGAGTTCAAGGGTGTCGGCATCAATGTCAACCTGATAGAAGCGGTTGAATAGAACGACCCCAGCCGCCCCCTTCTGCTGTATTTTCTTTACGAGACGCGCCACATTGGTGAAGTAAGGCCCTATCTTGACTGCTATCGGTAAAGAGACTGCCTGTATCACCGCTCTGACAATAGCAAGCACTCGCTCTTCTATCTCATCGGATGCGTCATCAGGGTCGTGTGATATGAACGATACATTGAGTTCCAGTGCATCAGCGCCCGCTTTTTGAATCCGTACTGCGTAATCGGCCCACCATTCTTCAGAGATGCAGTTGAGGCTCGCAATGACCGGTATCTTCACCGTCTTCTTGGCGCTCCGTATGAGCGATAGGTAATCGTCAGGACCGAAATTCATGCCTATCTGCCTGATGTAATCAAGCGCTTCCGGATGGTATATGGCAGGGAGTCCATTCTCCGCTTTCTGTATTCTTTCTACATAAATCTGTTCCTCAAAGAGCGATTTGAGCACTACTGCTCCTGCGCCGACCTCCTCACAACGAACTATCTTTTCGACAGAGTTGGTGAGGCCCGAACTTCCCACAATAATCGGGTTTCTGAGGGGAATACCAAGGTAAGTCGTCGTCGCATCCGCCATGATTTTCTCCTTCCATAAGATGGTAATCGCGTCTCTTCGTACTATCACTGCATCATAACACCCGCGAAAGGAATTGCAAGTCACACATCTACTCACTATACTAATCGCTTGATTCATAATAATGAGCTGCTGCGATCATGCGTCTCCTTTTCGAGGGCATCGTTCTCGGGCTTTCGCTCGGAGTGACCTGTGTCGCAACCTGTGCTCCGGTCTATGCGCCAGTCCTCATGCAGAGAGAGCACAGCGCCATCGGCGCGGTGGGAGCAGTGCTCCTCATGAGTCTCGGTCGGTTTCTCAGTTACGCGGCGGTTGGCCTTGCCGCCGGTGCAACCGGTGCAATCGCTGCCGAATCCTTCCGCTTGGCTACCGCCACTGCCGTTTCCTATTTTGCCATCGCCATGTTCCTCATCTACTCCGCCCTTGTCCGCAACCACGCCGAAAGACACGGCGGTTGTTCAGCGGGACTCATCGAAAAGACGGCTGGGAACCCATTCCTTGCCGGAATCGTCACCGGCTTTTCGGTTTGCCCCCCTTTCCTCGGTGCCCTCACACGCGGCTTCGATGCAGGAGGCGCACTGGGAGGAATGACGCTGTTTACAGGATTCTTTCTCGGCACTACCGCCTATTTTTTACCTCTCGCCCTTCTCCCTCTTATCGCTCACCGCCGGATCGTGCGCCTCGTTGGCATATTCTCTTCATTCGTTGCAGCACTCTGGTTTACCTTACTTGGGATCGACCACTTTTTCGATCTGCGATTCAAAGTGGAGATGTGCTTCGAGGATGCCTACCTCGTTGATTATGCACAAACGAACCTCGTGATGCTCGATACCAGCGCTAATACTACCAAAGGACGCTACCTCGCATCTCTCTTACCCAATGCAGATTACCACGCTGTCCGCCCCCAAGAGATCCATTCTGTATTGAGGCGCACTCCTCCATACACCGCTATTCTTTTGCTCACCGATACCCCGCCCGATGATACAGTACGGGCGATTGCCGTCGAACAGCGGATCAATGTGGTATGGACATTTGCCCCGCAAAACACAAAAGATGCAGAAGAGATTAGAGATTTCCTGTCCTCGTACGTCCTCAAGGCACGCAAGAAACGTGGCTTTCTGTTTCAGATACCTCTTCCGCCGCCCGATCAATAAAATTAATAAAGAGGTCAATCATGCGTTTCATCGGAATGTTCCTTGCTCTTCTTCTCATTGCCTTACTTGCCTACTGGCTCACCACTGGCTCCTTTTCTTTCTCTCCAAGTTCTCCACTAAATCAAGCGGCGCGAGAATCCGGCGTACCGGGGGGTTCTTTTACAAGCGGCAATGAGGTCAAAAGACGTGTCGAAGGAATGCTACAGAAAAAAGTAGAAAACCAAGAAAAAGCCATAAACGAAGCAGCACCGTAACCCTCATTCCTGGGCGCCCGCCCGCATCATCTCAATGTATCGCACCGCCTCAGATGCCGCTTTAAGAGGGTTATCAGCACTGATCACGGCAATGATTTCTTCGTTGCCTTTGATGCCCGGTTTGAGCAAATAAATGCTGGTGAGCAGTGACAGGAGCCTCCGATGAGCACGCACCTGGAGCGTCGAGTTCTCATACACGATACTTTCACCAGTATCTACGATACACTCTGCTCCCCGATCCGAAAGGAGTCGCACCATTTCGGCAATGGCGTCTTTCTCCTCCTGCGAATTCACCGTTTCGGTGTAAAGATACACCTTCCCGAGGTTGCTAAAGTTCCATGTCTTGTCACGGATGTCAACCTGAACATCTTTTTCTCCCGGGGTAAATCCCACCTTCGGAGAACTCGCACAGGCGATCATCCCTCCTACAAAAACCAACACTCCTACGAAGAGCACTCTTCGACTCATCCTTGCCCCCTTCTCAAAACGTGTATGTGTCAGAAACGTTTTCCCCTGTCGCGACGTGTGCTTGACAGGGGAAAGGTATAGTATCTTACCTGGCATTGTCAACTATATCCTCTCGCTTTTTTGTGATCTCTTTTTACAGCCAGAAACCCCTTAAGGGTATATGCCTTGCTCCATCCCTTCGGTGTTCACAAAGTTTTCCCAAAAATTGCTTTACCATTTTCGACACCGTATAATAGGTGTTGATGTCTCACATCCCGGCTGTCTTGGAAGAAGGAGGTTCTCATGGAGATTCTTAGTGACACCATTTTCAACACATGGCAGTTTTGGGTAGTTACCGCGGTGGTTCTCTTCATCGTGGAGATATTCACACCCGGTTTCTTTATTGCCACTTTTGGCATCGGCGCCCTCTGCACCGTTGTTGCGGCGCTCATTACCGACAATCTGAACATACAACTTCTCGTTTTCGCCGTGAGCACAACTCTTACCTATGTCTACATCAGGCCTCTCGCAAAAAAATATTTCTTCAAGAAACAGCCGGAAACGGCAACCAACGTGGATGCGCTTGTTGGCAAAAAGGCAAAAGTCATCGAAACAATTGACCCAATCAACTCGAAGGGACGCATCAAGTTGATCGGCGGTGAGGACTGGAAAGCACTCTCGAACGACGAAAGCATCATCGAAAAAGATGCTATCGTAGAGATTACCGCGGTGGACGGTGCAAAGGTCATCGTAAAGAAAATACAAGAATAGCAACAACCTCACGAAGGAGGCACCCATGGGTACTATTGGTTTCATTCTTATCGTCCTCATCGTCTTGGTCATTGTCATCGGCGCGAAGGGCATTCGTATCGTGCCGCAAGCACACACCATGATCATCGAGCGGCTCGGTCGTTACCACGAAACGCTCACGAGCGGTATCAACTTCATCGTTCCCATCATTGACAAGCCGCGCGAGATGGACTGGAAGGTGGTACGAAAAACTTTCGACGGACGATCCATTGTCGAAATGCGCAAAATCACACTCATAGACTTGCGCGAAGCAGTGTATGACTTCCCACGACAGAATGTGATTACCAAAGACAATGTCGTCATCGAAATAGATGCCATCATCTATTACCAAATTACCAGCCCGATGAAGGCGGTCTATGAGATACAGAATCTTCCCGACGCCATAGAGAAACTCACCAAGACGACACTCCGTAACATTATCGGTGAAATGGACCTCGACGAGACACTTTCGAGTCGCGACAAGATAAATCACAAACTGCGCGACATTCTCGATGAGGCAACCGACAAATGGGGTGTGAAGGTCAACCGCGTCGAGATACAGGACATCCAGCCGCCCCATGACATCCGCGAAGCGATGGAAAAACAGATGCGCGCCGAACGTGACCGCCGAGCCGTGATATTGACTGCCGAAGGCGAAAAGGCGGCGCGTATCCTCGAATCCGAAGGTTACCGACAGAAGGAGATAAATCAGGCCGATGGCGACAAGCAGGCACGTATCCTCAAAGCCGAGGGAGAAGCGCAAGCGAAGATACGCATCGCCGAAGCCGAGGCACAGGCTATCAAAATCCTCACCGAGGCGCTCCGGACGACCAAGAGCGACCCCGCCAGTTACCTCATCGCTCTCAAGTATATCGAAGCACTCCGCACCATCGCCGACGGACAGAAAGACAAAGTAATCTTTATGCCTTACGAAGCAACCAGCGTGCTATCGAGTATCGGCAGTATCAAAGAAATATTCACCGTTCAAAAATAAAATACCTACACCGAATCGCACTTTTTTCAAACGCTCCTGTTTCCTTGACCAAGACTGTCCGCTTGGTATAGTGCCCTGACAAAAAAGAGGGAGGATACCTATATGACTGTGGCTATCGAACAGCGAGCAATCAATACCATCCGTGTCCTTGCAATTGATGCAATAGAAAAGGCAAAATCCGGCCATCCCGGACTTCCTTTGGGGGCCGCGCCGATGGGATATGTCCTGTGGCGTAACCACCTCGTAGTTGACCCCACTGATCCGGCATGGCCTAATCGCGACCGTTTCGTCCTCTCGGCAGGACACGGAAGCATGCTCCTCTATGCACTCCTTCATCTCTCCGGATTTTCGCTCACCCTCGACGACATCAAACAATTCCGTCAATGGGGAAGCATAACCCCTGGTCACCCAGAACAAGGGATTACTCCCGGTGTCGAGACAACAACGGGGCCTCTGGGGCAAGGGTTTGCGAATGCTGTGGGGATGGCTATTGCTGAACGGATGCTTGCCGCCCGATTCAATCGTCCGGGACATACTATTGTAGACCACTTTACCTACGTCCTGTGCGGCGACGGTGATCTCATGGAAGGCATAAGCTACGAAGCGGCATCACTCGCTGGGCATCTCGGACTTGGCAAACTCATCGCACTCTACGACGCCAACGATATATCGCTCGACGGTCCGACCAATCTTACCTTCACCGAAGACATCTCCCAACGATTCACCGCATGCGGGTGGCAGGTGCTCAGCGTTCGTAACGGCGATAACGATATTGTGGCAATAGATCATGCCATTACCGCAGCGAAAGAGGAAAAGGAACGTCCTTCCCTCATAATCATCAAGACCACCATTGGTTTCGGCGCACCAAACAAACAAGGAACATCCGCAGCCCATGGTGCCCCGCTTGGCGAGAAAGAGGCAACACTTGCGCGCGAAACTCTCGGCTTTGCCAGCGCCCCTCCCTTTACCATCGAACCAGCAGTGTACGAGCATTTCCGTTGTGTTTCCCAGCGTGGCAAAGAACAACATGCTACATGGCGTGATCGTTTCGCACACTGGGCGCAGACGTTTCCCGACCTCGCCGATGAATGGCACCAAGGAATTCGGCTCAACGTCCCTCTCCCCCTCGATAACCCGATTACATCTTTTGCTACAGGAGAAAAGATAGCAACACGCAAGGCAAACAGTAGTGTGTTGAACGCTGTCGCTGCGAAGGTGCCATGGCTCGTCGGCGGCGATGCGGACCTCAGTTGCTCGACCCTTACTGCGATAGAGAAAGGCGGCTCTTTTTCACGCGAAAACCCGGCCGGCCGCAATATCCACTTCGGGGTTCGCGAACATGCAATGGCTGCCATAGCAAACGGTATTGCCTATCACGGCGGCTTACGCCCATATGTCTCGACATTCTTCAGTTTCGTCGACTACCTGAGACCTTCTCTCCGTCTTGCAGCACTCTGCAAACTCCCCGTCATCTTCATTTTTACCCACGATAGTATTGCCGTCGGCGAGGATGGCCCTACTCACCAACCTATAGAACATCTCGCCTCGATCCGTTGTATACCCAATCTCATTGTTCTCCGGCCGGCAGACGCTGTCGAGGTCGAGGCGGCGTGGCGGTTTGTTCTAGGTTACCTCCATGGTCCCGTGGCACTCGTGCTGACCCGCCAGCCAGTTCCTGTCATACCTCGTACTTCGCCGGCACAAGCCGAAGGTCTTTTGAGGGGAGCATACACGATCGCCGACACCCCATCACCTCAGGCAACCATCATTGCAACCGGGTCGGAGGTAAGTCTTGCGTTAGAGGTGAAAGAACTTCTTGCCCTTCGGGGAATTACACTGCGTGTTGTTTCCATGCCATCGTGGGAGATTTTCGAACAACAGGAACCATCGTATAAGGAGAGTATTCTTCCCCGCTCCATTCCTGTCATTTCGTTGGAAGCGGGAGTTACGTTCGGATGGCACCGATACACGGGAAGAGAAGGGCTTCTCATCGGCATAGATCACTTTGGACGCTCTGCACCGGGGGAGGCGGTAATGGAGCACTTCGGTTTCTCACCAAGAACTATTGCCGATCGCATTGTTTCTTGGCTTAGTTTTGAAAACGAAAAGCATAGAGACCATTGATACAGGTCGAAATACGCTCTCTAAAAACTTGATTTCTTACTAGGTTTATCCTTTATTTCCTCTATACTAT
>Ga0129299_1002024_pt1 | contig 13516 bp, 9 predicted proteins | sample ConPoolayeCmetaG_FD_94477 | JGI IMG/M metagenome (GOLD analysis project Ga0129299, IMG submission 94477) | Hot spring microbial mat communities from California, USA to study Microbial Dark Matter (Phase II) - Cone Pool mat layer C metaG ... | reverse complement strand
GTGGCGACCCTCCAACCGACGCTGACGCCTTCCCCTGCTCCGACGGCCTCCCCCACCCCCATTCCGCTGGCAGATACCCCGTCGGATGTTTCCTACCGCCTGCCGCTGGTTATCCAGCACGTCACCGACACGAGCGCAACGTTGTTCTTCGAATTGGACAGGCCGGCAGACGGGAAGTTGATCTACTGGCCTGCCGCCCCGGACACGGGCGGGCAGATGCAGGTTGACTTCACATCGGAGACTGCCCGCCATCAGATCACGCTGAGCGGCCTGCTGCCGGACACAGATTACGAGGTTGAAGCGGCGCTGATGAGGGAAGACGGCCTCTTTCAGCAACCCGGCTTCATGGGACAGCCATGGGGGCCGATCCGCTTTCACACCACATCCGGCCAGCGGCCACTGCGGATCGGCGTGATCGGCGATGCCGGCTTCGGTGATCAGGTGACTTATGCGCTGGCTGAGGAGATGGCCGGCTACGACCTCGACTTTGTGCTTCACACGGGCGATGTGGTGTACCGCATCGGCGAAAATGCCGGCCCGTATGAGGCCTACGCCCTGAAGTGGTATCTGCCTTTTGCGCCGCTTTTGCGGCAGATGCCGGTTTACACGGTCGTGGGCAACCATGATGTCGAACCCGCCGCCCTGTGGCAGGGAAGCCCCTTTTATTATCAGGTCTTCCCGCCCTTCACAGACCCCCGTTTTGACCCATCAGACAACGAGGGGCGCAACCAGTGGTATGCTTTTGCCTACGGGGATGTGCAGTTTGTCCTGCTGGACACGCAGACCTTCTTCGGGGAGGGAGGCCGGGCCGAACAGGACGCATGGCTTCGGGAGCGCCTGTCCGACCCGCGTTTCGCTCTGACTATTCCGGTCTTCCATGTGCCGCCTTACACCAGCGGGCTACACGGTTCAGACGGGCTGGCTGTGCGCTCGATATGGTGTCCGCAGTTCGTAGAGGCGGGAGTGCCGCTGGTGCTGTCAGGACATGACCACAATTACGAGCGCCTGATTGCAGACGGCGTGACCTATATTGTCAGCGGCGGCGGATCGGCAGTGCTGTACAGCCTGACCGCCCCCCTGCCAGAAAGTCAGTTCTTTGCCAAAGAACATCACTTTGTGTTACTGGAGATCACCGACGATCGGATCGAGCTACAGGCCATTGCGCTGGGGGGGCAGGTCATTGATCGGGCTGTTCTGACGCTCCGTTAGCACGAGGGGGGCAGAGGACGCCCCCCTCGATTCCTACCATCAGTGATCATCCTGCTGATCATCATCCTGCGCGTGGCCGCATTCATCGCTGTTATTGTCATTGCCATGACCGTTATTGCCGCCGGGATGGCCGCCGCCGTTGCCGGGGTGATCATCGCTGTTGCCAGGATGATCATCATTCCCGCCGGCATGAGGGTTGCCGTGGCCGGGAGGGCTGGCCCCGCCGGGCTGATGAGCAATGCCCTCCAGTTCATGCTTGATCTGCCCCCATCCCATTCCGCCTGCCTTCATGGCAAACACGGCATCCACCGGCAGGCCGCTTTTGAGGCTCAGGCTGTAGGCCAGATCAATCTCACCGAAGCCAAAGCCGGAGCAAAACCAGCCCATGATCTCTTCATAAGGCACATCATACTGCCCGGCAAGCGCCACGCCAGCCGGATGCGGATTCGTGCCGGTGCAGATCGCCGCTCGATCATCCTCAACCGGCTCTTCGGTTGCGTCTGGTTCATCCGCAGAGGCCAGCGCCCGTTCGACCTCGCCCCAGTCCATCAGTTCGGCATAGAGAGCAAACACATCGGCAACCGGCATATCCTTTTCAGCCGCAAGGGAGTAGGCAATACCGATCTCACCGAAGCCAAAGCCGGCGCAGTACCAGCCCATGATCTCCTCATAGGGAACGTCGAAATGCTCGGCCACCGCACTGCCGACCGGATGCGGTTCAGCCCCCGCGCAGTCAATGGACTCGGCAGACGCAACGGCAGGGGTTTCCTCCGGCGAAGCGGTTTCCTTTTCAGGGATGGGAGACTCTTCGGGGGCTGGTGTCTCCCCCAGCATGCCAGCCGCCGACGCTGTATCGCCAAGAACGGCAGACGTTGACTCACAGGCCGCCAGCATCAGGCCTGCCAGCACGACCGATAGGATTAAGCAACTTCTCCTGAGCATAACAGCCTCCCCGTCTGCTAAACACCCTCTGCCAGACAGGCCGCTGTCCGGCAGGGCACAACCTGCATGAACCGCCTCGAAGCAGTCTACCTCCTTATTCCAGTGTAAAACCGTCCTGCCGAAAGAGGAATGGCCTTTAAGTCCTACAGCAGGCATCCGCCTGCCTGACCTTTTACCAGCATACGGGATGAATCAAAGAGGCCCGCCCCGCGCGGGGCAGGCCCTCGGCTGATAACCGCTTCCCGTCAGGCCTTCAATGGAGGGGACAGACCCCCTTCTCAAGATGATATTCAAACTCCGCCCGGAAGTGCTGAATAGCAGAGCGCGGCGGGTTGACCAGGGCCGCTCCCATCGGGCAGAAGGTCAGGCCGTCAATGCCCCTTGTCAATTCCAGCACCGTCTCAATGTCGCCGGCGCGCCCCTGCCCCTGCTCGATGCGATCCAGAAGCTCATACAGGCGGACCGAGCCAATGCGGCAGGGCGTACAGCGCCCGCACGACTCATGAGCAAAGAACTTAGCCTGCCGCCGCGCCACTTCGACCATGCAGGTTGTCTCGTCCATCACAACGACTGCCCCTGTCCCCAGCTCACTGCCGACGGCTCTGAGCGTCTCAAAGGCCATCGGGACATCAATCTGCTCAGCGGTCAGCATAGGGGTAGAAGCGCCGCCGGGAATGACTGCCTTCAGCTTCCGCCCGCCGCGGATGCCGCCGGCATGTTCATAGATGATCTCGCGCAGAGAGACGCCCAGCGGCAGTTCATAGTTGCCGGGACGGTTGACATGGCCGCTCACAGAGAAAATCTTGGGGCCTTTGCTCTCGGCTGTGCCGATGCTGGCGAACCACTCCGGGCCGCGCTCAATGATATGGGGGACACAGGCCAGTGTCTCCACGTTCTGGACAAGGGTCGGCAGGCCAAAGAGGCCGGTCTGGGCCGGATAAGGCGGCTTGATGCGCGGCTGTCCGCGCTTGCCCTCCAGGGACTCGATCAGGGCAGTCTCTTCCCCGCAGATGTAAGCGCCGGCGCCGCGATGCACTTCCATATCAAGGCTCATGCCAGAGCCGAGAATGTCACGTCCCAGAAAGCCATGCTCATAGGCCTCAGCAATGGCCTCCACCCAGCGCCTGGCCGCGAGCGAAAGCTCCCCGCGGATGTAGACATAGGCGCGGCTGGCGCCGACCGCGTAGGCCGCGATGATGACTCCCTCAATGATCTGGTGGGGGTCGCGCTCGATGAGCATCCGATCTTTAAATGTGCCCGGTTCACCCTCATCGGCGTTGATCACTACCACCTTGGGTATGCTGGGATCGCGCGGCATGAACCCCCACTTGACGCCGGCAGGGAAGCCCGCCCCGCCGCGTCCGCGCAGGCCGGAGCGCTTGACCATGTCAATAATCTCTTCGGGGGATTTCTCCAAAGCGCGGCGTACGGCCGTATATCCGCCGTTTTCAAGGTAGGTCGTGATCTTCTCGGAGGCCGGCAGGTGGACATGGCGGGTCAGAACAGGCTCAAACATCTCTCACTCACCTTTCAGCCTTTCAAGCAGGGCATCCATCCTGTCCGGCGTCATGTGCTCATACAGCTCATCGTTGACGCGCATGGCGGGTGCTGTGCCGCAGGAGGCCAGGCATTGCACCACTTCGAGGGTGAACTTGCCGTCAGGCGTCATCTGGCCGGGGGCGATCCCCAGCGTGCGGGCGATGTGCTCAAGGAGCGTCTCTGCGCCGTCAACAAGATAGCACGAAAGCCCCTCGCAGACTTGAATGTGATAGCGGCCCTTCGGCTCCAGCCTGAACATGGTATAGAAGCTGGCCGTTGACAGGACCTGTCCGACCGGGATATGAAGGCTGTCAGCCACCTCCTGAACAGCCTCAGGGCTGAGCCAGCCGGCCTGATCCTGAGCGGCATACAGGGCCGCCAGCAGACGGGCACGCCGCTGAGGGTCTTCAAGGGGCGGGGGGAGAGGCTTTAGGTCCTGATGGGTTAAGGTGTTCATAGGTTATCCGCCTTTCAGCTAATCAGCACGCTCAACTCTGACGGCACACACCTTATATTCGGGTATCTTGGCCACCGGATCGAGGGCGGCGATGGTCAGTTCGTTGGCAGAAGCCTGCGGGAAGTGGAAGTTGGCAAATACTATGCCGGGCGGGACGCGGTCGGTCACCTGCGCCTGAGCCTCGATACGGCCGCGCCGTGAGATAACCCGGACACGCCTGCCGCCGTTCAGCCCCAGACGCGCCGCATCCTCTTCGCTGATCTCAATCAGCGGCTCAGGGTAAATATCCAGCAGGCCCTTCGAACGGCGTGACATCTGCCCGCCGTGCCAGTGATAGAGGACGCGCCCCGTAGTCAGAACCATCGGGTATTCATCGTCAGGCATCTCAGCGGGAGGGATATGTTCGACGGGGCTGAACCTCCCCAGCCCGCGTGTGAACTTCCCAATGTGCAGGATGGGGGTGCCGGGGTGATTCTCATCCTTGACCGGCCATTGGAAGGTCTCGCCGCGCTCCAGCCGGGCATGACTGACTCCAGCATAGCTGGGAGCCAGCGCGGCGATCTCATCCATGATCTGGGCGGTGTTCTCGTAATCCCAGCCGGCATAGGGAGCGGGCTTGAGGGGGCGTTTTTCGGCGGCCAGCAGACGCTTGGCCAAGTCGGCGATGATGCGCCAGTCCTCGCGGGCCTCACCGATTGGCTCGATGGCCTTGCGCACCAACTGGATACGCCGCTCGGTGTTGGTGAAAGTGCCGGTCTTCTCGGCAAACGAAACACCCGGCAAAAGGACATCGGCGTAGCGGGAGGTTTCAGAGGGGAAAAGCTCCTGCAACACCAGGAAGTCCACCTGCTCCAGGCAATGGCGCACATGGGAGGCGTCCGGGTCGCTCATCACCGGGTCCTCGCCGAGAATGTACAGGGCATGTATCCTGCCCTCCGGGATGGCGGGGATAATCTCAGTGACAGCCATCCCGACCTTAGCCTCACTGGTTGCGCCCCATGCATCCTCAAACTTCTGGCGGGCCTCTTCGCTGGCAACCGGCTGGTAAGCGGGATAGACGTTCGGCAGGCCGCCCAGATCACACGCGCCCTGCACATTGTTCTGACCGCGCAGGGGGTTCACTCCGCCGCCGGGGATGCCCATATTGCCCAACAGCATTTGCAGGTTGGCCAGACTCATCACATTGTTCACACCGGTCGTGTGCTGGGTGATCCCCATCGCCCACAGCACAGCCATCGGCTTATGGGAGGCCATCAGCTCGGCGGCCTGCTGGAGCTGTTCAACGGGCACACCGGTTATCTCAGCCGCCCTTTCGGGCGGATAGGTCATCACGACTGCCTTAAAATCCTCAAAGCCCTCCGTGCGCGAGGCAATGAATTCCTTGTCCTCCCAGCCGTTTGCGAGGATGATGTGCATCAGGCCGTTGATCAACGCAACATCCGTGCCGGGGCGGTGACGGAGGTGAAGAACGGCGAAATCGGTCAGCGGGATGCGGCGCGGGTCAGCGACAATGAGGATCGCCCCGCGCTGACGCACTGCCTGACGGATGCGCATCCCAATAACCGGATGCTGTTCGGTTGTGTTAGAGCCAATGACAAAGAAGGCGGCGGCCTGCTCGACCACATCGTCAATGGAGTTGGACATCGCGCCTGAGCCATAGGAGATGGCCAAGCCGGCTACTGTGCTGGAGTGACACAAACGGGCGCAGTGATCAATGTTATTGGTTCGGATCACCTGACGGGCGAGCTTGTTCATGAGGTAATTTTCTTCATTGAGGCACTTGGCAGAGGTCAAAACGCCGATGCTGTCAGGGCCGTGTGTGTCACATATGCCGCGCAGTCTGCCGGCGGTGATGTCAAGCGCGGTTTCCCAATCCACTTCCACCCAGTCACCCAGATTGCCTTTGGGCTTCTCTGTGCCGTCCAACAGATACTGCCGCACCATCGGCTTGGTCAGCCGATCCGGATGATGGACAAAGTCCCAGCCAAAGCGCCCCTTGACACATGTCCAGCCATGATTGGCGGGGCCGTCCCACGCTGAGTCTACTTTGATGATGCGGTTGTCCTTTACCTCAAGCACAATCTGGCAACCCACACCGCAGTAGGGACATGTAGTCTGGACTTTCTGAGTCTGCCAGGCACGCCCCTGCCCGACCGCCATCTTGGGGTAGAGCGCCGCCGTCGGGCAGACGACTACGCACGAGCCGCAGAACTCGCAGGGGCTTTCTGCCATAGGGCCGTCAGCGCCAAAACCGATGTAAGCGTCAAAGCCGCGCTGGAAAACGTGGATAGCCTCAACGCCATTGATGTAGCGGCAGGCCCGCACACAGCGCGTACAGAGGATGCACTTGTTGCGATCAACCTGAATAAAGGGATTAGGGTCATCCACCGGATAGGCGTGCCGCCGCCCCTCAAAACGAACCTCTTTGACGCCGTACTCGTAAGCCAAATCCTGTAGCAGGCAGTCGCCTGTTGCATCGCAGGTCATGCAGTCCAGCGGATGGTCGGAGAGCAACAGCTCCAGCGTGAACTTGCGGGCTTCCACGACGCGGGGTGAGCGGGTGTGGATCACCATTCCCTCAGCCACCGGGAAGGTGCAGGCCGTTTGCAGGGCACGCTGATTTTCGATCTCGACCACACAGATACGGCAGGCCCCCTCTGGGGGCAGGGCAGGATGATCACACAGGACAGGGATTTCGATCCCAGCGGCCCGCGCCGCCTGAATGATCGTCTGGCCTGCGTCCGCCTGAATCTTTTTCCCGTCAATAGTGATATTCACCAGTGCCATGGCCTCTTTTCCTTAACAAATCAACAATGGCTTTGCAACGGAGGTCCCCTTCGGCTTGGAAAGACTCGAAGCTCAGTGTATCAAACAGGGAAAACGAGCGTCAATTATCAAATGTCACTTCTTGGTCACCATGTATCACATGAGGGTTCAGAAGATAAAAGATATACTCCTATCCAAGGCAACCTTTGTCCGACGAGGGAGGGAGGCAGGATGAGCGGCTCGGTCAGCATCGCGATCTTGGCCGGGGGGCTAAGCTCCCGGATGGGCACGAACAAGGCCTTCGTGAAGGTGGGGGGCAAACCGATCATTGAACGAATCATCGAGCGGGTACAGGGGCTGGGCGGCGAGATCATCATTGTAGCCAACACCCCTGACTGGTACAGCCATCTGGGCCTGCCCATCTACCGTGACCTGATCCCCGGCAAGGCCAGCCTTGGCGGCCTGTACACCGCTATTGCCAGCACACAAGGACAGCATACACTGGCGTTGAGCTGTGATCACCCCTTCTTGAACACGGCTCTTCTGCGCTATCTGATCGATCTGCGCGAGGGCTACGACGTGGTCGTACCGCTCAACGCCGAAGGCTATCCGCAGAGCCTGCATGCCCTCTACAGCAAAGCCTGCCTTGAGCCGATCAAAAAACGGCTGGATGCCCATAAGCTGAAGGTGATCGGCTTCTACCCTGATGTGCGTGTGCGCGAGGTGACGCTTAGCGAGATCGAGCCGTTTGATCCGGAACACCTCAGTTTCGTCAACATCAACCGGCCCGACGATCTGGCGCAGGCCCAGCGTCTGGCGGCCCGCTGGGGATGAACCATCAGGCCGCCGCGCCGGAAGCGCCCCACGGTGAGTGATCGCCTCCGGCACGGCGGCTGTCTTCAGGCCGGCCTGATTACCCCCAGTCGGTGATCTCCTTGTACCAGATTTTCTTAGTGCCCGCCTTAGCCCGCTGTTTCCACCCGCCAGACTTAGGCGCCTGCTCGATGGCATCCAGCAGTTGATCGGCCTTCTGCCGGATGGCGGCGCGGTGCTGATCGGTCAGGGCGGCGACATCGTCCACACCGGCCTTGACCTTTTGCAGGTTGGTCGTGGCCGTGTAATAGAACCCCCAATCCTTGGCCATCAGGTCAGCCACATACTTGGCGTTGATCATGCCCTGCTCCCTCTCGCCGACCGGCGCGGCCAGCAACAGAAGCATGGCGTCCTTCAGGTCCTTGTCGTTGATCTGGACGATTTGCAGTTTCTGCAACAGCAGGTCGGTGAGCGAAACGCAGTAGGGGTGAATCTCCAAACGTCCGCGATAGTCAATGGGGTGGTTGTAATCGAGCTTGTCAAAGAACACATCCACCATCGGGACGCGCCCGCCAAAGTAAATATGCCGCGCCCCGCCGCTGACCATCAGGGCACGCCGCTCGATCTCGTATCCCTGCGCCTCAAAGAAGGCCATCATCTTGCCGCGGTGTTTGCCATAGCTGGCATAATCAATGTCGGTGAAGACACGTTCCCCCAGCCGCTCCATGCGGCGGTACAGCTCAACATAGTCAGGGAAGTAGTAGTGGAGGGCAATCGGCCCCATGACCCTGAGAATGATGCCCTGCTTCTGAGCCTCATCTATCAGACGGCGGCCCTCATCCAGATAGACCTCCGGCTTTGGGTATTCCTCAAGGGGTATATCTTTGGGAAGGCGAAACTTTTTCTCTGCCATAGCATCCTCTTGCCGGCACTAGCCGGAAGTGAAGATATAGTCCACGACCTTGTTTCTCTCAAGGATGATCACGACACCCTTTAGAATCCCCTCCGAATACTCACTGCCGGGGTTGAGCAACAGCGTGCGTCCGGCCTTCTGAGCACCGCGTGACTCGTGGATATGGCCGTGCAGGCCGATCAGCGGCTGATACTTCTCGATCATCTTGGCGACTGCACGACTGCCGACATGCACCTTTCGGTCAGCCGCCTGAACCAAATCTTTGGTCAGTTCGGGGGCCAGATCAAGTGCATAGCCATAGGGGGGAGCATGGAAGTTAAAGATGGCACTGGGTTTGTCATCAACCAGCGCGATCAACTCCTCCAGCATAGGCTCTAACTCTTCATCGGGTTTTTCACGCGGGGTGTCCCATGGGGTGGGGTTGGCCCAGGCAAAGGTGACCATCTCATGATCCCCCACCATGACCTTCTTATTGTTGCAATTGACGATCACCTTCGAGTCCTCGATGACATCATCCACCTCAAAGTGATCGTCATTGCCGGGGGCCATGTACACCTTGAACGGGGTATCCCCCAGCCGCTCATCTGCTAAGGCGATCCACTCCTTCAGACGCGCCATCATCTGTTGCTTGAACAACTGATCCACCTTCACAGGGTCTGAGCGGTATGCCTCAAACTCCTCGCGTGTCTGGTGAACCCAGTAGTAGCCCATCATCTCGATAGTCTTTTTGAGCTTGTCCAGCTCCTCCTGCGTGTTGACCTCCGTATAGTGACCCATGAGGGTTGTTTCCCAGCCCGTTCCATCAGCCTTCTCGATCAACGGGATCAGTACTTTGCCTGTCAGGTCGCCAAGCAGAATGCCCACATCCACGTTGTAGACCTTCAGGGCATTCAAGAATTTGCGGTAGCAGGTGTTCGAGCCGTGAACGTCGGTCACAAAAAAGACCCTCAATGGTTTAGCCATGTCCCTCTCCTTAAGACCTAGATGCCGGCCTCTTCTCTCTGACAGAGAAGAGAGCCGGCTGTCCACAGCAATCCGTGAGATCAATCAGGCGGGAGTTCGCCATAGGTCATAGACACATCTACGCCTACCCGCTTGTTACGCGCCTTCCAGAAGAAGAACCACGCGATCCCGGCGCCCCACACCACCGCATATAGGATCAGCGAGCCAATCGCCAGCCCTTCTAGGTCGGGCATCACCACGAAGAAATAGAAAAGGATCGCCAGATAGATCAAGTTGACAACCGCCCCGATGGAAACGACCGGTATCCCTCGTATCTTCCAGTTCTTATAGGGGGAAGACTCCCAGATGTTCTTCACCTTCCTGACAAAGGGGAAAACCAAGGCCGAGATGGCCGTCACGCCGAACACGGAGACGATCTCCATGCCGGTCACGGACAGGCCGGTCATGGGGTTCTGCCAGAAGGCGTAGATGGCAATCCCGATCTCGCCCAAGATAAAGCCAAGGATCATGTTCTTGACGGGGGTAGCCCAGCGGGGGTGGATGTCGGCAAACCATTTAGGCCCCATCCGATCCATGCCCCACGCAAATAGAATACGCGGGAAGGCAAGATGTGACAGAGCCACCCACCAGATGTTGAACACAATAAAGGACATGGCCATCAGGAAGACGATGATCGGGTTGTGGTTGATGACAGCGGCCAGCCCGACAAAGTTTGGCGACCACGGGAAGGTGTAACCCGCCAGCGCCTCACCGGAGTTGTCCACCCAGGCGGTGGCCGAGAGGAACTCGAAGCCAACCGTTCGGTAGAGGACAATCGCCAGCCACAGCATGAAGATACCAGGGACAAGAATAGCAAACAGGTTGCCGAGAATGATGGACTTGTCGGGGCGCTTCACCTCGCCTGCAATGAAAGTAATGCAGTACGAGTAGGCAAACAACCACGAGCCGGCCACCATCACCCCCAGCGTATCAAACCAGTTCCAGGTGGTGGGCAATACATCGCCAACCTCTGCCATCGCCTCACGGGCCGCCGTCAAGAAGGCGTTATAATCCAGCGAGCCGTACTGAGCCGCCAGCGCATTCCACGCCTGCACGAACTGCTCGTGCGAAGTGAAGGTGAAGACCAGCAGGATGACCAGCGTGCCGCCGATCCCCAGCGCCATGACCACCTTCTGGGCTGTTGCAAACACCTTGATCCCGAAGATCAGGAACAGCAACGCAATGACATTGACCAGCGTAGCGATCAGGAAGAGAGCCAGCGGCGTCGTCAGGAACTCTGCGGCGTGCGGCATCCCCAGAAATTGGAACATCATGACAAGGCCGGGGTCAACTGTCCACGGAGCGAGGACATAAATCCACATGATCCAGACAAAGGCATTGCCAAAACTTTCGGCAATGCCGATCAGAGGGCTGAGGATGCGCGAGTTGTAGATGTACTCGCCGCCGCTCCGCGGCATACTCCCCCCCAGAATGCCCCACACCAGCGAGAAGCCAATACCGCACAGCAGAACCGACAACACGGTGGCAATGATCAGGTTGCCAGCCGAGTACACCCCCAGCCCCAGACTGATCATCACCCACATGCTTGGCGTCAGCCCTTGATTCATGAAGCCGACGCCAAAGGCATCAATCAGCGAGAGGCCCCGCACCAGCCCGCTGGCTTTACGGGCAAAAGCCATCTCAGACATGACCTCACCTCCTGTCTATAGCATGTGCAAATGATAGCTGTCACCAGACCGTAAAGAGACTCTCACCCCTCCTTCCCCTCCCCGGCAGGCACGAGGTGCTTTCCAAGTGCCTTCTTGGTCTCCGAAAGCGTGTCAGCCAGCCGGTCAAGCACATCGTCAATCTGCTCGTAGGTGATCACCACGGGAGGCTCAATGCGAATGGTATGGGCACTGGTCAGAGTGCCGGCCACAAGCACCCCCCGCTTGAATAGACCAGCCGCTACTTTATACCCGATCTCGGCGTTATGGAAATGCATCCCGGCCAGCAGTCCCCTGCCGGTGATCTCTCTCAGGATGTCGGGGTACTGGGCGGCCAGCGACTCCAGCTTGGGGATGAGATAGTTTCCTTTGGCCGCCGCCTGCTCCCAGACACGATCCCGCAGGGTGACGTAGATGGCCGCAATGGCCGCACTGCACGCCAGCGCCCCGCCCCCTGTGGTGGTCGTATGAATGAACGGGTTCGGGTACATCATCACCTGCCAGATTTCCTCCGTCGAGCAGAAGGCGCTGACCGGCATGACCCCGCCGCCCAGCGCCTTGCCGGCCACCAGAATATCCGGCACGACGTTCCAGTGATTCACCCCCCAGAGCTGGCCGGTGCGCCCCATGCCGGTCTGCACCTCGTCGGCAATCAACAGGACGCCATAGCGGCGGGTCACCTCCCGCAGGCGCGGCCAGAAATCGTCAGGGGGGACGATCCCGCCGGCCTCGCCCTGAATAGGCTCCATCAAGACGGCGGCAATGTCAATGCCCACCCTCGCGCAGATGTCGAGCTGGCGCTCAACTGCCTCGGCATCCCCAAACGGCACGTGATAGACCGGGCCTCCATACAGCACACCGACCGGCTGGCGGAAGTCAGCCTTGCCCATCATGCTGAGCGAGCCGATGGTTTTGCCGTGAAAGGCCTTGACCGCCACGATAAAGCCGCTTTTGCGGGTGTACATCTTGGCCAGCTTGATGGCCCCCTCAATGCCTTCCGTGCCGCTGGCGCAGAAGAAACTGTACTTGATGTCACCGGGGGTGATCAGCGCCATCAGCCGGGCCAGCACCCCGCGCAGGGGATCGATCAACTCCTGACTGGGCATGGGAGTCCGATTCAATTGGGCACGCACGGCGTCAATCACATCAGGGTGCGACCAGCCCAGCATCAGCAACCCATAGCCGCCCAGGCAGTCAAGATACTCCCGCCCCAGAATGTCGCGGAAGACCGCGCCCCTGCCCGTCCATTCTGTGGCCGCCCAGCCGCCGGCCTCCGTCACCGACTTACGATATTCCAGCCATCCCCGGTTGAAATGCTCAGCAAAATTATACTTGGACTCTTCGATGATCTGCTTCCCTTCTGCCTCAGACAGGGAGTCCTTGTGGATCAGGTCAATCCAGTGTTCCGCATACGTCAGAGCTTCGTCCAGTGAAGGGGTCATTGGTCAGCCTCACTTTTTGCCGGGAATCACAGGCACACGACAACACAATGATCCACACCGTCAGGCGGCCATCTCAAGGAGGCCTGATCGTTCTGCGAGGCTCTAAAGGGCTGGCACAACTGACTCCATTGCTCATACGGATCAGTGCGGCACAATTTTCTATGCAAGTGCAGGCCGGGAAGAACCGCAATCAAAAGGGGGTTCGGAGAGGGTGCAGAGACAAGGGTCTACAGCTTGCGGTTGTAGGGGAAAGGATAGTACAGGCAGGATAAAGAGTCAAGAAAGGGGAAGGCGGCCTGCCGTCTCAGAGGCTGTCATCTCGGCGGGCAGGGTCTGCCCCCAGCCCCCCTGCGACAGCCGCCCGTGACGGGTTAACCAGCTGAACCCGAAACCGGCTCCGATCCCCGCGATGCCATGCGATGTAATATTCAAGGGGTGTGCCGTCCGCCAGTTGCCCCACACTCTTCAGCAGGCTGAGCGCGGCGCCCGCCGGCACGCCGAGCAGTTGAGCCAGGTCGGGCGGTGCATTGATGCTCTCAATGGTACGCACTCCCTCTGCAATGACCAGCCCGTACTTCTCAGCCAGCAGGCGGTACAGGGATTGGCTGGTGAAATCTTCGTTGACCAGCCCAGGGCAGAGATGCTCAGGGATGTAGGTCACCACTACCACGACCGGCTCATCGTCAACAAAGCGCAGCCGCCTGAGGCAGATCACCGGCGTTCCCTCGTCCAGGGCAAGCAAGTCCGCGACCTCACCGCTGGCGGG
>Ga0129299_1002023_pt1 | contig 13516 bp, 10 predicted proteins | sample ConPoolayeCmetaG_FD_94477 | JGI IMG/M metagenome (GOLD analysis project Ga0129299, IMG submission 94477) | Hot spring microbial mat communities from California, USA to study Microbial Dark Matter (Phase II) - Cone Pool mat layer C metaG ... | reverse complement strand
GCGGTAGGATCCCGACGGGTTGCCCGCCACCGTGAGCCAGCCGTCGTCGGCATAGCCGTAGGGATCCGAGCGGGCCGCCTTCCAGTGCCAGAGGTCGCCCTTTTCCACCGGGCTTTTCGTCGCCAGGCTCCACTTTTCGCGGGGCAGGTCGGCGGGGCTGTGGCAGACGACCGCGCAGCTGCGCGATGAAAAGTGCTGGATCCGCTGGATCTCGAAGAGCAGCGCGATGCGGTCCTCGTCCCCCGCGAGGTGCACCCATTTCTGCCCGTCGTACTGCCACGACCCCTTGGTGACGCTGCGGGTCGGGTCCTCCCAGCTAAGCAGGAAATGGAGATCCCGGTCCGTATAGAGGGCGCGGGTCGAAACCATGCCCCTGACGCCGGCCATCTCCAGGCGGCCGGACACCGGGACCTGCGCCTGTGCGACACGCTGCCAGATCGGGTCGTCGATCCCGGTCGGAACGTTTTGGGTGTAACGGGCGGTGATCGTCATGACGCCTGCATCCTCGGGCGGGGACGCCGCCGCGAAGGCGCCGGCACACAAGACGGCGGCGATGCCGCCGACCCACCATTTGCTCATGGTCCACCTCTTTGCGGTCCGCCCCGACGGCCTCACGGTTCCGGCTGCACGAAGTGTTCGACGTAGCCCATGACGGACAGTACGGCCCAGGCGGCGAGCACGACCGCCGCCCCCAGCAGGACCCCCCGGCGCTTGGAGGGCCGGCGCTCCGGCGAGCGGTCGAGAAAGGGCAGCGCCGCCAGCAAGAAAATCAACGCGCCGGGGATGATCGCCGAGCCGATGACCATGAAGGGGCCCTTGAAAATGGCGACCAACTGGTTGAGGGCGAGCACCCACCATTCCGGGCGGGGGATGAACGATGAGTCGGTCGGATCGGCGGGGTCGCCGAGAGGGGCGGTCCACAGCCGGGCCGCCAGGCCCAGCCCGATCGCCGACGCCAGGAACACGGCCAACCAGCGGTTGGCGATGGTCGGCAGGAAGGGCACCTGCGGCCTCGCGGCGGCCTCTCCCGCCGGGGGGCCCGAAAGCCCGCGGGTGGCCAAAAAATACATGTGCAGGCCGATCAGCAGGAGCAGGACGCCGGGCAGCAGGAGAATGTGGAGAACGTAACACCGGGTCAAGGCCACGATCCCGGTCAAGGGCCCGCCGCGGAGCAGCTGGACCAGGAAATCGCCGACAAGCGGAACGGAGGCGATGATGCTGAAGCGCACCTGGGTCGACCAGTACCCCTTCTGGTCCCAGGGCAGGAGGTCGCCGGTGATGATGAACAGCGGGATCACCAGCAGGAACAGCACCCCGGAGACCCAGACCGGCTGCCGCGGAGCTTTGTAGGCGCCGACGACCAGGGCCCGCAGGAGGTGCAGTCCCATCACCACCAGCAAGAGGTTCCAGGCGTAATGGTGAACCCCCCGGACCACGTCCCCGAAAGGCAGGCTGAACTGGAAATAGTCGACGCTGTCGTAAGCCGTGCCCGGCACCGGGGTGTAGGCCAAGGCCATCAACACCCCGGTCAGGAACAGCAGGCCGATCAACGCCAGCTGCAAGGCGCCGAAGAAGCGGTGCCAGCAGATGGCCTCCGCCGGCACCCGCACCCGGAGCAGCCTCCCGCACCCTTCCCCCGCCGCGGCGGCGGACGGTCTTTGCCCCGCGGCGTGAACCTGCACCTCGCTCATGGCATCCGATCCCGGTTAGCGGCTGGGTCAGGGCCGATCGGCCGTCGCCGGCTATTTTTTGAATTCGAGGCTCAGCACCTCGGAATCGTAGGAGTCGTAGTCCTTGGAATCGTCGAACAGCGCCATGGCGAAATTGTATTTCTTCCTGGGGTCGAAGGCCACATCGTCCTCGTTGCCGGTATTGAGCTTGCGCGAGAGCATCACCGTCCAGGCGCCGTCGCCGTAACGGCTGACGGCCTTGATGTCGCCGAACGATCCTTCCGCCGCCACCGGCATGCGGTAGGTGATGACGTCGCCGGCCTTGAAGATCGTGTAGTCCGAGATTTCCACCGCATCCGCCGCCAGCAGGATGTTGTGCTTGCCGAGTTTCTTGCCCGGCGCCAGCATGTACTTGGGCTTGGTTTTGTCGTCGGTGATGTTCGGCTTGTCGCCGCCCTTGCCGGCATCCGGTTTCCGGCCGCCCTTGGTGTCGCCGATCTTGGTCAGGTAGCCGTCGTCGGCGTAGCCGGCGGGGTCGGAGCGGGCCGCCTTCCAGTGCCACAGGTCGCCCTTTTCGGCTTCGGTGGCGGTGCCGAACTTGCCTTCCTTGGCGTTGGGCGCTCCCGCGGGGACGTGGCACACCACGGCGCAGCCTTTGGTGGCGAAATTTTGGATGCGGTTGATTTCGAAGAGCAGCGAGATCCGGTCCTCGTCGCCCTTCTGCCGCGCCCAGTTTTGCCCGTCGAATTTCCAGGCCTCCTTGGTGACGCTCAGCGTGGGGTCCTTCCAGTTGAACCAAAAAACGATTTCGCTGTCCGTGTACACGGCCTTGGCCGATACCGCGGCTTTCTTGCCCGCGAATTTCTCCTTGCCCTCGAAGGGCACCTCGAGCGCCTTGACCTTGCCCCAGGCGGGGTCATCCAGGCCTGCGGGCGCGGTCTTGGAGTAGACGGCGGTCAGGGTCTGCTTGGCGGCCCCGACGGCGCCATTCGAGAAGATGAACAGGCCGGTGAAACCCATCAGTACGCCGAGGAACAGAGCAACTTGCCATCGTTTAGGCATGCATCGCCTCCTTGCAAAGCCCGCGCGTGGGGGTCGTTTAAAGGGTGATGTGGACCATGAGTTTGCCTTCGACGATTTTGTGCGGCAGGAGCGTGAGCGGTTTTCGGGGAGGGCCTCCCGCCGGCAACCCGTTCGCATCGAACATGCCGCTGTGGCACGGGCAAAGAAACAGGCCTTTCTCCTTGTTCCAGATCACGTTGCAGGCCAAGTGGGAGCAGGTGGAGGAAAAGACTTGCACGCCCCCCTTGTCGTCCGCCCTGGCCCAAACAAACCCCCGCTGCGGGAGATCCTGCCAGCCGTCTTTCACCATGAATTCATAGGACAGCATGCTGAAGTCCGCGGGGGGCAACTGGTCCGCCCGGCCGAAATCGACCCATTTCCCGACCCCTGTTCTCAGCGCGGGAAGGACGACGGTCGATACGATGGGGATGGCCGCGAGCACAACCACGCCGCCCGCCAGCGCGGAAGTGGCGATGAAGCTGCGGCGTGAAAGGCACGGAGCATCCTCCGCGGCGGCTTTGCCCTCGGCGGTACGGCAGGTGTCGGCCATGGGAATCCTTTCCGGGGCCGGGAAAATGACCGTCAGTAAATAAACGACCCTCAATTTACAAGCAGACCTTAACTTCTTGATGTCGCTGATACCACATCATGGCAATCGAGATCAACCGCAATCTGCAAAGGGAGGCCAAACCCGCCGTTTTCGCCGCAGCAAGTGCGGGATGCCATGGAAGCGGTCAGGATCTCCCCGCCGCGAAAGGGATGGGTGGCAAGCGGGGCCGTGGGGTCTCTTGGGTCGCCGTCGCAGGCCTTGCTGCCGGGGCGGGCGATCAGCCCACCCGGCCGGGAGATGCGGAAGCAGGGCGGGGAAGCAAGGGCGTCCAGTCCCGGAGACAGGGCTCTTGCGCCCAGGGCCTCATCCATTGCTCCCAGGCGGCGGCGAACCGGCTGACGAACGCGGGGCTCGACCCGGTGTGCGGGATCCCCGAGTTCAAGGTCTGCGCCGTGAGGCCGGGGAGGCGGCCTGAGCCAAGGGTTCCTTCGCCCGCGAACGCGAAAACCCCGGTCCGCGAACGGACCGGGGTTTTTTGTCGTTTGCGGGGTTCCCCGCGGGGAGGGCTACTCGTCTTCTTCGGCCTCGCGCGTCTCCGGCACCAGGAGCCCCGCCAGGTCCTCGCCGAGGTAGGTGCGCTCGTTGGGGCCGAGGATCCCCATGGCGAGGCAGAGGATCGTCCAGAGGTGGACCGTGTGGTAGCCGCCCTCGTAGTGCTCGGCCAGGTCGTGGATCTGGGAGTGGCAGTTGTGGCAGGGGGCGATCACGTAGCTTGCGCCCGTCGCCATGATCTGGTCGAACTTGATCTTGCCGAAGGTGCGCCGCGCCTCGTGGTAGCCCGCCTGGAGCGCCCCGCCGCCCCCGCCGCAGCAGTAGTTGTTGGAGCGGTTGGGGGTCATGTCGACGAAGTTCTCCTCGCCCACGACCTGTTTGACGACGAAGCGCAGGTCCTCGGCGTAGGCGTCGCCGAAGGATTTGCGGACCTGGTTGCAGGGGTCCTGGACGGTGAACTTGACCTTGAGGTCCTTGTTCCAGTCGGAGTTGACCTTGAGCTTGCCCTCGCGGATCCACTGGGCGTAGAGCTGGATGATGGTGGTGATCTCGAACTTGTGGGGGATGTTGAACTTTTTCAGTCCGGCCCGGACTGCGAAGAGTTCGTGCCCTCACTCCGTGTTGACCCAGTACTTGCAGCCCAGGTCGTCCACGGCCTTGGCCTTCACCTCCACGATGTGCTTCCAGGCCTCGTCGTCGGCGAGGAACATGCAGTAGTTCTCCGCGCCCCAGCCCTTGGTGCCGTAGGTCCAGTCGGCGCCCACGACGTGCATGATCTTCCAGAGCGGCACCATCTCGTCGGGCTCGGTGACCGGCTCGCGCGAGTTCTGGTTGAGGAAGTAGGTCGCCCCCTTCTTGTTGATCGGGGCCTCGAGGGTCTCCCAGCCGACCTGGGTCTTGCGCACCTCCTCGAGCACGTCCTCGACCACGAAGCGGAAGTCGTCCTCGGAGGCGCCCATGGCGCTGCAAGAGTCGTGCTTGAGCGCCATGTCGCAGGAGCCGCGGATGCCCTTGGGGCGGTTCTCCCGCGGCCAGAGCTTGCGCGCGTGGTAGACGAGCTGCGGGATGTCGATCTTCATCGGGCAGACGTAGATGCAGCGCCAGCACATGGTGCACATCCAGGGCCAGTTGGACTTCTGGATCTCCTCGTCCAGGCCGAGCGCCGCCATGCGCAGGAACTTGCGCGGATCCAGCCCCTCCAGCCCCGTCGCCGGGCATCCGGAGGAGCAGGCCCCGCAGGTGAGGCAGAGGTTCAGGTTCCCGCCCTCCGGCAGGAGCTCCCGCACCTTGTCGAGAAAGGTGCTCTTCTTTTTACCGCTGATCTTGATCGCTTCTTCGGCCATGCGGCGTGTCCTCCCTTGGGGATTTCAGAGGCTCTCGTCGGTCCCCCAGCATAGCGGATCCATCCGAAAAAACAAGGACCATGTTGCTTTTAGCCCACCGTCAGCACCGAGGAGCCGGTGGTTTTCCGTCCCTCGAGGTCGCGGTGCGCGCGGCTCGCCTCGGCGAGGGGGTAGGTGCGGCCGATCGTGATGCGCACCGCCCCGCTCTGCACCACGGCGAAGAGGTCCTCGGCGTGCGCGAGGAGATCCTCGCGGCGCGCCGTGTAGGTCATGAGCGAGGGCCGGGTGAGAAAGAGCGACCCTTTCTGGGCGAGAAGCGCGATGTCGATCGGCGGGACCGGCCCGGAGGACTGCCCGAAGGAGACCATCATCCCCATCGGCCGCAGGCAGTCGAGCGAGGAAAAGAAGGTGGCCTGCCCCACGGAGTCGTAGACCACGTCCACCCCGCGGCCGCCGGTGATCTCCTTGACCCGCTCGGCGAACTTCTCCTTCGTGTAGACGATCGGGTGGTCGCAGCCGTGGGCCCGGGCCACCTCGGCCTTCTCCGGGGTGCCCACGGTGCCGAGGACGGTGGCCCCCAGGTGTTTCGCCCACTGGCAGACGATGAGCCCCACCCCGCCGGCCGCGGCGTGGATGAGCAGGGTCGTCCCCGGCCCCACCGGCCAGCAGCCTTTGAGGAGGTAGCGCGCGGTCATGCCCTGGAGCATCATGGCCGCCGCCTGGAGCGTCGAGATCTCCGCGGGCAGCCGCACGAGACGGTGGGCCGGGATGCGCCGGATCTCGGCGTAGGCGCCTATAGGCACCCCCGCGTAGGCGACGCGGTCGCCCACGGCGACCTCGGTGACCCCCTCGCCGATCTCGACCACGACGCCTGCGCCCTCGAGCCCCGGGGTTGCGGGAAGGGAGGGCAGGGGATAGAGCCCGGTCCGGTGGTAGACGTCGATGTAGTTCAGCCCGACCGCCTCCTGGCGGACGAGGGCCTCGCCCGGGCCCGGTTTGCCGGGGTCCATCTCCTCCCACTTGAGGACCTCGGGGCCCCCGTGCTGGTGGATGCGGATCGCCTTGGGCATGGAACCTCCCGTGTCCCGTCTCACTCGCCGATGATTTTCACGAGAACGCGCTTTCGCCGCCGGCCGTCGAACTCGCCGTAGAAGATCTGCTCCCAGGGGCCGAAATCGAGCCGGCCCTCGGTCACGGCGACCACCACCTCGCGGCCCATGATCTGGCGCTTGAGGTGGGCGTCGGCGTTGTCTTCGCCCACGTTGTGCCGGTACTGGGAGACGGGCTCGTGCGGGGCAAGTTTCTCCAGCCAGACCTCGTAATCGTGGTGCAGCCCCCGCTCGTCGTCGTTGATGAAGACCGAGGCCGTGATGTGCATGGCGTTCACGAGGACGAGCCCCTCGCGGATGCCGCTCGCGGCAAGGCACGCCTCGACCCGGCGGGTGATGTTGACGAAGCCCCGCCGGGCGGGGATCTCGAACCAGAGCTCTTGCCGATAGGATTTCATGGGGGAGCACCGGCGCCGGGGATGGCCCGGCACGTCGCTACATAGCAGGATCGGGGGGTTCTGCCAAGCGCCGCCCCGCCCCGGGTAAACGGGGCGCGCCGCGGGGGACGCGGCCGCCCTTGCCGGCCGGGCTGCTTGTGGCCGGGGCCGGGCCCTGCTATTTTTCGGAAACGAACGCGCGTCCCCCGACACCCCATGAGCGACCTCGCCGCCCCCATCCGCCGCCTGCTCCGAAAACTCCCCGAAGCCCGCCCCCAGGACCGGGGGCGGCTTCGCGCCGCGCTCGCCCGGATCGGCCGGCTCCCCGCCGAGGAGCGCGCGGCCGGGATCTCCCGCGTCGAGCGCCTCCTGGCCGCCTCGATCGCCGGCCGCCGCCTCCGGGCCGCGGCCGGGTGTCCCGAGCTCCGCTACCCCCCGGAGCTCCCGATCACGGCCTTCAGGGAGGAGATCGTCGCCGCCATCCGCCGCCACCGCGTCGTGATCGTCTGCGGGGAGACGGGCTCCGGGAAATCGACCCAGCTCCCCAAGTTCTGCCTCGAGGCGGGCCGCGGCACCGAGGGCCTGATCGGCCACACCCAGCCGCGGCGCATCGCCGCCCAGGCCGTGGCGCGGCGGATCGCCGAGGAGCTGGGCGAGGAGCTCGGCCGGACGGTCGGCTTCAAGATCCGCTTCCACGAGCAGACCTCGCCCGAGACGCGCATCAAGGTCATGACCGACGGCATCCTCCTCGCCGAGGCCGCGGGCGACCGGAGCCTCTCGGCCTACGACACGCTGATCGTGGACGAGGCCCACGAGCGCAGCCTGAACATCGACTTCCTGCTCGGCTACCTGCGGCTCCTCCTCAAGCGCCGCCGCGACCTCAAGGCGGTGATCACCTCGGCGACGCTCGACACCGAGGCCTTCGCGGCCGCCTTCGCGGGGGCGCCCGTGGTCCGGGTCGCGGGGCGGACCTTTCCCGTCGAGGTGCGCTACGCGCCCCCGGAGCCCGGGCCGGGGGAGGAGGAGCCCACCCCGGTCGAGCAGGCGGTCGCCGCCGTGCGCCGGATCGCATCCGGGGGCGAGCCGGGCGACGTGCTCGTCTTCCTCCCCACCGAGCAGGACATCCGCGAGGCGGCGGCGGCGCTCGCCGCCGAGCGCCTCCCCCGGCTGCGCGTCCTGCCCCTCTTTGCGCGCCTGTCGGCCGAAGAGCAACACCGCGTCTTCCGGCCGGCCCCCGGCCGGAAGGTCGTTCTGGCGACCAACGTCGCCGAGACCTCGCTCACGATCCCCGGGATCCGCTTCGTCGTGGACACGGGGCTTGCGCGCATCCCGCGCTACCTGCCGCGCACGAGAACGACCGCCATGCCCGTCGTCCCCGTCTCCCGCGGCAGCGCCGTGCAGCGGGCCGGCCGCTGCGGCCGCACCCAGGGCGGGGTCTGCATCCGCCTCTACGCCGAGGAGGATTTTCTCGCCCGGCCGCTCCACACCCCCCCCGAGATCCGGCGCTCGAACCTGGCCGAGGTCGTGCTGCGGCTGCTCGCCCTCGGGCTCGGCCCGATCGAGGAGTTCCCCTTCCTCGACCCGCCGGACCCGCGCGGGGTCGCCGACGGCGTGCGCCTGCTCGCCGAGCTCGGGGCGGCCGAGGAGGCCCAGGGGGGCCTGCGCCTCACCCCCCTGGGGAAGACCCTCGCGCGCATCCCGCTCGACCCGCGGCTTTCGCGCATGCTCGTCGCCGGCCGCGAGGAGGGCTGCTTCGAGGAGGCGGCCGTGATCGCCGCCGCGCTCAGCATCCGCGACCCCCGCGAGCGGCCCGCGGAGAAGGCGGCCGAGGCCGACCGGGCGCACGCGGCCTTCCACCGCGGGGGGTCGGATTTTTTAACCCTCCTTGCCCTCTGGGAGTCCTGGCGGCAGGCGCGGCGGGCGCATCCGGGGTCCGCCGCGCTCAGGGAGTTCTGCCGCCGCAACCTTCTCTCCTTCCGCCGCATGCGCGAGTGGGAGGACGTCACCCGGCAGATCCTCGAGACCGCCCGCGAAAGCGGCCTGCGGCCGGCCGCCGGCGCCCCGGCGGGGATGCGGGACCGAGCCGACGAGGCCGAATTCGCCGGCCGCCTCCACCGCGCCGTCCTCGCCGGCTTTTTGAGCCACATCGCCGTGCGCAAGGAAAAGCACTTCTACCGCACCGCGCGGGGCCGCGAGGCGATGATCTTCCCCGGCTCGGCCGCCTTCGGCGCGGGGGCCGAGTGGATCGTCGCCGCGGAGCTGGTCGAGACCACGCGGCTCTATGCCCGGACCGCGGCCGGCATCGACCCGGCCTGGCTCGAGCGGCTGGGGGGCGGGCTCTGCCGCACCAGCCGGCGCGACCCCCGCTTCGACCCGGGCCGCGGCGAGGTGACGGCGACCGAGCAGGTGACCCTCTTTGGCCTCGTCATCGTGCCCGGGCGCCCCGTGTCGCTCTCCCGCATCGACCCGCAGGCGGCAGCCGAGGTCTTCTGCCGCGAGGCCCTGGTCGAGGGGCGGATCGGCCGGCGGTTTTCCTTTCTCGAGCACAACCGCGCGCTCCTTACGCGCGTCGCAGGGCTCGAGCACCGCCTGCGCCGGCGCGACCTCCGCGTGGGCGACGAGGAGCTCGTGCGCTTCTACCGCGAGCGGCTCGGCGACGTCGCCTCCGTCCGCGACCTCGAGCGGGCGATCCGCGAGCGGGGCGGGGACGGGTTTCTGCGCATGGCGGCGCAGGACGTGATGACCTTCCAGCCCGAGGGCGACCTCGAGGCGCTCTACCCCGACCGGGTCGAGGTCGCCGGCCGGACGCTCACCCTCTCCTACCGCTACGAGCCGGGCGGGCCGGAGGACGGGGTGACGCTCGCCGTGCCGGTCTCCTTCGCCGGCGCCGTGCCCCCCGAGCTGCTCGACTGGCTCGTCCCGGGGCTGTTGCCCGAGAAAATCGAGGCGCTTCTCAAATCCCTGCCCAAGGCGCAGCGCAAGGCGCTTCTGCCCCTGGCCGCGACCCGCGACCTCATCCTGCGGGAGATGCCGCGGGGGGAGGGGCCGCTCGCCGAGGCCCTGAGCGGCTTTCTCAGACGGCGGCTCAAGGTCGAGATCCCGGCCTCGGCCTGGTCCCCGGCGGCGCTTCCCGAGCACCTGCGCCCGCGGATCGCGATCTTTGCCGCCGACGGCCGCGAGCTTGCCTCCGGCCGCGACCCGGCGCTGCTCCGGGCGCACGCCGCCCCCGGGGGGGTCCCCGCCGAGGTGCGGCGGCGCTACGAGCGCAGGGGCCTCGAGCGCTGGGATTTCGGCGACCTGCCCGCGGTCCTGACCGGGGCCGGACCGGACCGCGTCCCCTGGGCGGCCTTCCCGGCGCTCGCGGCCGAGGCCGCGGGCGGGGTGAGCCTCGTGCTCTTCGCCCGCCGCGAGGCGGCCGAGGAGGCGCACCCCGCGGGGGTCGCCGCGCTCGCCGCGCGGCAGGCGCGGCGGGAGATCGTCTTTCTGCGGCGGGCGCTCCGGATCGGCGACGAGGCGCCCCGGCTCGCGATGCGCCTCGGGGGGGCGGCGCGGCTCGAGGGGCTGCTCGCCGACCGGGTGATCCGCGATCTCTTCGCCGTCCCCGTGCGGCGGCAGCGGGAGTTCGAGGAGCTTCTCGCCGCGCGGCTGCCCGGCCTCCAGACCGAGGGCCAGCGGCTGCGCGAGGCGGCGCTCGCCGTGCTCGCCGCGGGCGAGGCGGCCGTGAGGGAGATGGCCGCGCTCGCGGGGCTGAGGGGCCCTGCGGCCGCGATCGCCCAGGGGCTCGAGGCCGAGCTCGAGCGGCTTGTACCGCGGGATTTCCCGGGGGGGATTCCGCTTTCGCGCTTCGCCGATCTCGCGCGCCTGCTCCGGGCGCTCGCCGTGCGCATGCGGCGCGCCGCGGTCGACCCCGAGAAGGAGCGGCTGCGCGCCAGGGAGGCCGCGGCCTGGGTTGGGCGCTGGGAGGAGCTCCGGCGCCGCGCCGGCCCCCGGCCGTCGCCCGCCCGGGAAGCGCTCCTGGCGGAGCTTTTCTGGATGATCGAGGAGTACAAGGTTTCGCTCTTCGCTCAGGAGATGAAGACGGCCTTTCCCGTGTCCCCCAAGCGCCTGGAGGCGAAGGTGCGCGAGATCGAGGAGACCCCCTGAGGGAGGGTGTGGCCGTGGCGGAGACGGGCAGCGCCCCGCAGGTCGCCGTGATCCTGCCCACCTACAACCGCGCCTGGTGCCTCGCCGAGGCCGTGGAGTCGGTCCTCGCGCAGCGCTTCCGCGATTTCGAGCTGATCGTGGTCGACGACGGCTCGACCGACGACACCCCGGCCGTTCTCTCCCGGTACGAGGGGCGGATCCGCACGATCCGCCAGGAGAACCGCGGCGTGAGCGCGGCACGGAACCGGGGGATCGCGGCCTCCCGCTCCCCGCTTATCGCCTTTCTCGACTCGGACGACCTCTGGCTGCCGGGGAAGCTCGCCCGCCAGGCCGCCTTCTTCGACGAGCACCCCGAGGCCGTGATCTGCCAGACGGGCGAGATCTGGGTGCGAAACGGCCGGCGCGTCAACCCCGGGCTGCGGCACCGCAAGCCCTCGGGGTGGATCTTCGAGCCCTCGCTCGAGCTCTGCCTCGTCAGCCCCTCGGCGGTCATGGCGCGGCGCGGCCTCTTCGCCGAGGTGGGGCTTTTCGACGAAACGCTGCCCGCTTGCGAGGACTACGATCTCTGGCTGCGCGTGAGCCTGCGCCACCCGGTGTTCCTGCTGCCCGAGCCCGGGGTGGTGAAGCGCGGCGGGCATGCGGACCAGCTCTCGCGCGGCTGGGGACTCGACCGCCACCGGGTCCGGGCGATCGAAAAGATCCTGCGCACGGAACGCCTCACCCCCGGGCAGCGCGCGGCCGCCGTGCGGGTCTTGCAGCGCAAGTGCCGGATCTACGCGGAGGGCTGCCGCAAGCGCGGCCGGCCGGGGGAGGCCGAGGTCTACGAGCGGCTTGCGCTGCGCTTCGGGTGAGCGGGGCGCTCAGGCCTGGGTCACCCGCAGGACCTCCTCGAGCGTGGTCAAGCCCTCGAGGACCTTTTCGATCCCGTCCTCGCGCAGCGTGACCATCCCCTCCTGGACCGCGAGCGCCTTGATGCGGTTGGCGTCGTAGGTCTGGATGATCAGGCTTTTCAGCTCCTCGCTCATGAGCATGATCTCGAAGATCCCGATCCGGCCGCGGTAGCCGGTCTGGAAGCACTTTTCGCAGCCCGCGGCCTTGAAGACCGGGCGCTCCGCGAAGCGCTCGGGCCGCAGCCCGATGCTCTGGAGGTAGACGGTGCGGGGGGCGTAGGGCTGCTTGCAGTCCGCGCACAGGACGCGGACCAGCCGCTGGGCGAGGACGGCGAGGACCGAGGAGGAGATGAGGAAGGGCTCGACCCCGATGTCGACCAGGCGCGTGATCGCGCTCGGCGAGTCGTTCGTGTGCAGCGTCGAGAAGACGAGGTGGCCGGTGAGGGCCGACTGGACGGCGATGTCGGCCGTCTCCTTGTCGCGGATCTCGCCGATCAGGATCACGTCCGGGTCCTGGCGGACGATCGAGCGCAGGCCGCGGGCGAAGGTGAGGTCGATCTTGGGGTTGACCTGGATCTGGCTGATCCCCTTGATCTGGTACTCGATCGGGTCCTCGATGGTGATGATGTTGATCCCCGGCTGGTTGATCGACTGCAGGATGGCGTAGAGGGTCGTCGTCTTGCCGCTGCCGGTGGGGCCGGTGACGAGGAGGATGCCGTTCGGCTGCGCGGAAAGCCGCCTGAGGGTCTCGAGCCGCGCGGCGCTCAGCCCGAGCTCGGTGATCTGGAGCAGCGAGCCCGACTTGTTGAGCAGCCGCAGCACGAGGCGCTCGCCGAAGGCCGTGGGCACGGTGGAGACGCGGACGTCGATGTCCTGGTCGCCCACGCGCACGTCGAAGCGGCCGTCCTGGGGGAGGCGCTTCTCGGCGATGTTCATCTTGGCCATGACCTTCACGCGCGAGATGAGCGCGGGCTGGATCCACTTCGGCGGGGTGAGGAGATCGTAGAGGATCCCGTCCACGCGGTAGCGCACGGTGAAGCTGTTCTGGTAGGGCTCGAAGTGGATGTCCGAGGCGCGCGCCTTGACCGACTGCGAGATGATGTGGTTGACGAGCTTGATCACCGGGGCGTCGCTCGAGTCCTCGAGCAGGTCGGCCGTCTCCTCGATCTCGCTCAGGATCGTCGTCCCGTTCTCCTCGAGGTCCTGGACGATCTGCTCGGCCGACCCCCGGGAGAGGTCCTGCTGGACGTGAATCGCGGCGAGGATCGCCTCGCGGGTCGAGAGGACGAGCTTGTAGTCGCAGACCCCGAGCAGCCGCACGAGGTCGTCGAGCGCGGGCAGCGCCTGAAGATCGTGCAGGGCGAAGACGCAGCCCGCCGGGCAGGCCGGGCGCTGCGGGTCGGAGGCCGCCAGGCCGCATTCGGCGAGGCTCGGCGGGCTCTCGTAGCGCAAGGGGACGATCCCGTGCCTCTTGAGAAAGGCAAGGGGCACGCGCGCGGCGAAGGAGGGCTCGATGCCCCGCGCGGGAAGCCGCGGCCAGAACTCGACGCCCAGGCGCTCGGCGGCCGCCTCGAGGAGCTGCTCCTCGGTCAGCAGCCGCTGCTGCAGGAGGATCTCCTCGAGCCGCCCCCCCTTTTCCCGGCGCTGCGCCTCGGCGGCGGCGACCGCCTCGGGGGAAAGGCCGAAGCGGCGGACGAGAAACTCGCGATAGGGCGTCATGGGCTGGGCTCGGCCTCCCGGTAGAGCTTGATCTCGCCGCCGCGGAAGGCGTTCTCCGGGGCGGGCGGGGCGGCCGGCGGCGGGGGCTCGGCCCTCTTCTC
>Ga0129299_1002022_pt1 | contig 13517 bp, 14 predicted proteins | sample ConPoolayeCmetaG_FD_94477 | JGI IMG/M metagenome (GOLD analysis project Ga0129299, IMG submission 94477) | Hot spring microbial mat communities from California, USA to study Microbial Dark Matter (Phase II) - Cone Pool mat layer C metaG ... | reverse complement strand
GGCCCGAGCGCCAGTCTGTGTGGGCATACTATGTGATTCGTTCACCTTTTCGTGACCGTATTGCACACACCCTTACCGAGAATGGTATCGCAACCGCCATCCACTATCCTGTACCCCTTCACCTCCAAGAGGCATTCACACACCTTGGCTACCGCCATGGCGATTTTCCCCACGCAGAAAAAGCCGCCAGCGAGGTACTTAGCCTCCCCTTCAGCGCATTCCTCACGGAAGCCGACCAGAATCGTGTCATCACAACCATCAAATCTGCCTTATGATAGGCTTCTCTCACCCGTCCAAATCCTCCCCCTTCTTGCGGAACTTTCTCACCCTCTTTTTCGGATCCGTTATTGCGCAGGCGATACCTCTTCTCGCCGCACCGTTCCTTGCGCGTTTGTTCTCGCCGAACGATTTCGGTATATACGAAGCCTTTACCGCTCTTGCCACCGTTATTGCAGTAGCCGCCAGCATGCGCTACGAACTTGCCATTGTACTACCGCAACGAGATGAAGACGCTTTCTCGATAATGGTGCTTGCAGCCATTGCAACTGCAGTTGTTACTGTCTTCCTTTCACTCTGTGGGTACCTTTTTCACAAACCACTGGGAAACCTCTTCGCCATAGAAGAGAGCGCCCTTTTCTTTCTCTTGACACCATTCCTCGGTTTCTGGCTCGCCCTCATTCAGATCGGGCACTACTGGTTCACCCGTCGAAGCCGCTTCGCAGGCATTGCCTCCCGCCGTGTCGTTCAAAACGGCATTCTCACTGGCACCCAACTTGCGACGGGGACAAACCACTTTCCCGGCGGCTGCTGGGGGCTCATCACCGGTGCACTGACCGGCACATCCATCGGCGCCCTCTGGTTTTTCACTATCGCTTACCAGGAGGCCGCCGGCTACCTTCGGGCATCCTCCCGATGGGATGCCATCCGTCGCGTCGCCCGCCGCTACCGTGAATTCCCCCTCAAAAATCTACCGGCGCACCTTCTCAACATCGTAGCAAACCAACTTCCTTCCATCCTCTTTATCGCACTCTTCGATCCCATTTCAGCAGGATTTTATGCTCTTACCCGCCGTGTCCTCGCCACTCCCCTTTCATTCCTTGCCGATGCAGTCACTGATATTTTCCGGCAACGGGCAAGCGAGGATTACCACCACAGAGGCACCTGCCGTCCTATCTTCATGAAAACGCTGAAGGCTACGCTTCTCCTCTCTCTTCCGCCATTTTTGGTTCTCCTGTTTTTCGCCCCCCCTCTCTTTGCCTTCGTATTTGGAGAGCAGTGGCGTGAAGCCGGCCGTTATGCCCAATTTCTCGCCCCTATGTACGCCATGCGCTTCCTCGCCTCACCTCTCGGATTCGTCCTTATTATTGCGGAACGACAGAACTTCTATCTAGGGTGGCAGATAACGCTCTTTTTTCTCACGATAGGCGCTCTTGCCGTCGGATGGGCAACCAGCAGCGCCCTTGTCTGCGTTGGGTTCTTTTCAGGGTTCTACACCCTTTTGTATGGATGGCTTATCCTCGCCGCCTACCACTCTACGGAACGGAAAAGAGAGGTTACCGATTCTTAAAACGCCTTAACACATCAACGACATAATCTATGTCAGCAGGGGTGTGGTCTGCATTTATCTGGAAACGAATTTCCTCATCTCCTTTCGGAACTACCGGGTAATTGAGCCCCGTTGCCAGAACACCATTCTCGGTGAGCCACTCGACAATTTCGGCGGTCCGTTTGGTATCGCGGACCATGAGCGGGGTCACAGGATGCGGACCAGGAATTGTCTCATACCCGCTATCAATCAATCCCTTTTCGAAACGAGCAGTCATTTCGGCAAGATGACGAAGACGTCTCTTACCCTCATCGCTCTCGAGAATATCAAGTACCTTGAGGATCGCTGTTGTCTCGCCAACGGTGATAGGATTGGAATAGATATACATCGGTGCTGTCTGCCGCAAAAACTCGGTTACCGAGCGGTCAGCAACTACATAACCTCCGTTGACGCCAAACGCCTTCCCAAGAGTCCCGATGAGAATATCAACCTTCGTTCCTGTGACCTCTTCCGTACCACGACCTGTCGCGCCGTAGGCACCCACCCCATGCGAGTCATCGGCAATAGTAACAACTCCTTCCTCGAAACGATCGTTGAATTTCTTTGTCACCGCAACCAATTTATCGAAAGGACAATAGTCGCCTCGCATGGAGAACACACCGTCGGTAACTACAAGGCACCGTTTCCCTTTACCGAGCGCTTCGTTCATTTTCGCTTCGAGGTCGGCCATATCGTTATGTTTGTAGATAAATTTCGCCGCCGGACGCGCTAATTTCATTGCATTGATAATACAGTTGTGATTGAGTTCGTCGCTTACAATCACTGTTTCGGCACTCGTCAGAGGTACAATGACGCTCATCGAGGTTACATAGGCACTCGAAAACAACATTGCCGCCTCGCGGCCATGAAATGCCGCAAGCCGCCGTTCCAATTCTTTGTGCGGCTCATATGTTCCCGCTATGAAACGTACGGCACCAGGGCCAACCCCGAATGTCCGTGTCCCCTCTTCCTCTGCATGAATAACGGCAGGGTGCATAGAAAGTCCCAAATATGAGTTGGAATTCATCCTGATAAATTCTCTATCGTATCCTTTTATACGATAGCGAGGACCACGGTCTCCTTTCGGGGGGATAACAGCAACTACCACCATTTCTTCGCCTTTTGCTGTCCCCTTTTCACGCAACTCAGCAACGTAGCGATCGAGGATGCCTTTCAGTTTACCAACCATACCATCACCCTCCTCTTATGAAAGAAGTTTTTTTGTTAGATTTTCGATCATATCCTTTGTCATTGCAGCAAGGTCATACGATGGTTTCCATCCCCATTCTTCACGTGCTGCAGAATCATCTATCGAGTCAGGCCAGGAGTCAGCAATTGCCTGCCGGAAATCCGGCTTATACTCGATAGTAAAGTTGGGAATATGTTTCTTAATCTCGGCAGCAAGTTCACCCGCGGTGAAGCTCATGCCCGCAACGTTAAAGTCGCAGTGATGCTTGAGTTTTTTGAAATCTGCTTCGAAGAGGTCTATCGTCGCCTTCAAACAATCAGGCATATACATCATTGGCAGTTTAGTGGTTTCTTTCACGAAGCATGTATATTTCTTGTACCTGATGGCATCATAGAAAATAGCAACCGCATAGTCCGTCGTCCCCCCGCCTGGGAGTGTTTCGTAACTAATGATGCCAGGATAGCGCAATCCCCGCACATCGAGACCATATTTGCGGACGTAGTAATCCCCAAGCAATTCTCCGGCAACCTTGGTAATCCCATACATCGTTGTGGGACGAAGAATCGTTTCTTGCGGCGTGTTCACCTTAGGTGTTTCGGGACCAAAAACGGCGATTGAACTCGGAATGAGGACCTGTTGGAGTCCTTTTTCCCGTGCAACCTCGAGTAAGTTGATGAGACCGTTCATATTGATATCCCAGGCGAGCATAGGGTTCTCTTCACCAGCCGCTGAAAGAATAGCCGCCATATTGATCACATGAGTAATACGATACTTCTCGCACACCCCCACGAGCGCTTTCCTATCCCTGATATCGAAATACTCGAAAGGACCGCCCTTCAAAACCTTTTCAGTCGGCGGTGTCTTGCGCGTTGATGCAATGACATTCTCACTACCGTACCGCTCACGCATCACGATCGTCAACTCGGAACCAATCTGCCCAACTGCACCAATGATGAGAATCTTTTTCATAACTTACTCCTCAATAGAGCATTGTCATGCACGATACACCGATTCGAACAGAATGAGGTATTACTTCGAGGCATCATTCATAGGCTACTGCTGTTTCTTGAACGCATCACCAATTGAGCCAAGTTTTTCGGGTACCTCGCCAACTACGGATTTTGCCTCTTCGATGTTACGCTGTTGTTCTATCTCGCTCAACGTCTTGACGGAAAGAGAAACCTTCCGTTCGGTATCGTTGATAGATTTGATGATGACCGGAATCTTGTCACCGATCTGGTATGTCTTGTCCGGATCCTCGAGTTCAGTGCGATGAAGAAGCCCTTCGATGGTATCGAAGACTTTGACAAAGATACCGAAATCTGTTGTTCTGACAACTTCTACCTCTACTTTGTCATTCTCTTTATATGTTTCTCGGAAGATTTTCCATGGGTCTTCTGTCAGCTGTTTGATGCCAAGGCTGAAACGTTGCTTCTCGGCATCAATGTTGAGGACAATTGCTTCAATTTCGTCACCTTTTTTGTAATACTCACTCGGGTGTTTGAGTTTTCGGTCCCACGTAATGTCACTCGTCCGAACAAGACCATCTATTCCTTCTGCAACACCGACAAAGAGACCAAAATCAGTAATGTTGCGTACTACCCCCTTCACTTTCGACCCAATGGGATACTTTTCCTTTAATTGTTCCCACGGGTTCGGTTCAGTCTGCTTCATCCCGAGACTGATACGACGATTGGGAACATCTATTTCGAGTATCTTCACCTCTACTTCGTCCCCAACAGCAACCATCTTCGAGGGATGTTTGATACGGCGGGTCCAGCTCATTTCACTGATATGAATGAGACCTTCTATACCCGACTCGAGTTCGACGAAGGCGCCATAATCCTCCAGAGCAACAACCTTGCCACGCACCGTTTTTCCCACAGAATATCGTTCAGTAGCATGTTGCCACGGGTCTTCGGTGATCTGTTTCAAGCCAAGACTGACTCGCTCCGTTTCGCGGTCGAACTTGAGCACCTTCACCTCGACCTCGTCTCCGATCTTGAACATCTCTGACGGGTGGTTCACTCTTCCCCAACTCATATCGGTAATGTGAAGAAGTCCGTCAATACCCCCAAGGTCAACGAACACCCCATAGTACGTGATGTTCTTCACGAGACCTTTGACTATAGCCCCTTCCTGCAGTCGTTCGAGGGTCTTCGCCTTGAGTTCCCCCCGCTCCTTCTCGAGAAGGTCGCGACGGCTGATAACAATATTCCCTCGCTTCGGGTCATATTTGATGACCTTGAAATCGAAAGTCTTCCCGATAAGTTCATCCACATTCTTTATCGGGCGAAGCGCTACCTGAGAATTCGGCAAGAATGCTTTGACTCCGATATCTACTTGAAGACCCCCGTTGACGCGAGAAACGATAGTGCCACGAACCAATTCGCCGGTGTCATATGCACGTCCAACCTTCTCCCAGATACGGAGCATCGCGGCTTTCTGACGGGAGAGGCAAATGTTGCCGCGCTCGTCCTCCCACCGTTCAATAACTACTTCTACCTGATCACCGACCTTCAGATGGCTGAGTTCCTCAGGAGTAAACTCCGTGCTCTGAACGACACCGTCCGACTTGCGGCCGACATCAACAAGAACAAAGTCCTTGGTAATGGCGCGAACTACGCCGCGAATAATCTCTTCTCCCGAAAACTGTTTTCCGCTCGGCAAATACTCATTGAGCAGATCCGCAAAACCACGCTCTTGACCTACATTGCTGTTTTGTGCGTTCGACATACTCAAGACACCTCCTCGTTCTTTTTTTGCCACCGTGTTCAACGCGATAGCGAAGGCATTTTAGAAAGAAGCATGCCGCTGTCAAGATATTTTGCAACCAAACCTGTGCCGAAAGATGTCACTATTGTGGAGTGCAAAGAGAGGTGTTACGATGAATGGTATCAATAGATTGGTAGCTGCCGTCGTTTTTCTTGCCATTTTTATCGTTGTGTACTTTCTTGTCGATGCTTTTATCTATGGGAAAGCATCTGAAGAGCAGACATCTGTCACGCAGGCAAATGCCACTGTCATTGCCAAAGATAACTCTCCATAACGAAAAGGACATTTTTTATCCAGGTATTTTGCAACCACATCATCATCATGCTAGAATAGTGTTTGTGTGGCAGGAACGAAAAGTCACTGTAGATTTTCAGTGACTTTTTCCCCTGCTCGATTGTCAATTTCTCAGAAGGGTTGTTCCGAACATGGCAGGCGCCGCGGAACAAACGCTGGTTCAACGCGCGAAGAGCGGTGATATGTCAGCGTTCGAGGAACTTATCATGGCTGAGCAATCTCGGCTTTACTCCTTTGCGCTCGGCATGGCCGGCGGCAACTATGCGGATGCCGCCGATGTGTTGCAGGAGGCACTCGTAAAAGCCTTCCTCAACATAAAACGCTTTCGGGGCGACAGTTCTTTCGCTACATGGCTCTGGCGTATTGTTCACAATGAGTTTCTCAACTACCGTAAGCATCGGAAGACCCGTCCCTTGGTAACTAGCACAGATGAATTGGAAACCCCTTCCCCCACTATTGATGGGAATGTAACTCAAGAAATCATTGCGGAAGAACAACGTGCCCGGCTCTGGGAAGTCATTTCTCTCCTCCCTCCGAAGTATCGCGAGGTGCTCGTCATGATAGACCTCCGGGAGCAAGGATACGAAGAAACGGCGAGCCTTCTCGGCATCTCGATGAGTGCCCTCAAGACACGCCTCATGCGGGCGCGGGAGAAGTTGTCTCTTTTGGTACGAAGGCGGCGGAAATATTTCGTATAAGAGGATACCATGAGTGTATGTAACAAGGCAATCAAACTCATTACCGAAGCAAGAGAACGTGACCTCCTCCCGGCGGAAGCACAATTTCTCAAAGAACACTCTTCCGTTTGCCCCGTCTGCGCAGAACATCTTGCCGCATTCAAAACGGTTACCGCGCTCATGCCAACCCTCCTTCCACCGGAGGTGAAACCGCCTATAGGTTTTACCGACCGGCTCCACGAACGCCTTATCGAACAGAGCGGCCGCCTGCGGTGGTATGCCTATCTCCCTCACTTTCGGTTTAGGCCAGCAGAACTCGCTGTCCTCATCATGCTTCTTCTCTGTGCCGTCGGTATCGCCGCCTATTTCACGTTCAGTGAGGAGACTCGTGAACCGCAACTCATCACTGAACAAACCGTCCCCGCCGACACACCTATCTCGATAGACCTCGAATACCTTGCCGTACGCCATATCCCTACAGTGACGGTAACCATCGAATTGGGGGAGGGAGTGCGCTTCTACAGCGATTATCCGGAAATCGCCGAATCACGGTCACACACCTGGCAAGGCTCTTTCCGAGAAGGTATGAATACCCTTCCATTCATGGTGAAAGTAGATAGGGCGGGGGTGTGGAAAATCCATACCCGCGCCGACTTCGAAGGGCGGCGGCACGAACACCTCATTATGCTCACCTCGACAGGTAAAACGGTTACCGTGGCTCTCTATCGTCTTCCGAGCATCCCCATGCCATGAAGTACATTACTTTCCTGTTTTTCTTTGCCATGTTCGCAGAATCTCTTGCCGTTGACGCTTCGGGAGTAACGAGCCGGGTCCGCATCTCGGCAGATGAATCGAACAAAAACTGGGAAGAGATTTTTTTCGGCGATCGCCTTAAGGAGATACGACAGCGAAGTAGTTCTAGCCACGATCCTGAAAAGCAGGACAACGACACTCTCCTCCCCTCGCCTTCAGTTTCTTCGAAATCTGCGGGACGAAAGGCTGTCTTACCCTCTCCTCGGCATACTGTCGAGTACCATATTATTCAAGAGGAATCGGAAAAAGGAACAAGAAGCCGGCAGGTGAAGAAGAAGATTATCACTGAGCCGACATCTCCCGAACCTCGCACACATAAGTAGTCAGTCACAGCAACATGTCCCTTTTCATCGGATACGACATCGGCTCCCGTACAGGAAAAGCGGTAGTCATTGATGAAAAAGAGGTGGTGGTGTATCGTACCTCAATCGAAACGCTTGGTAACGCACTTCTTACGTATGAGCACCTTACTTCACTCATCCCGAAAGAGTATCTGGTCACAGGCGTCAAAAGCGCAGTAACAGGCTACGGACGTGAAGCACTAGGAGGAATCGTTTCTTGTACTGCTACCGAAATAACCTGCCATACACTCGGCGTTCTTGCATGTGCTCCCCACACGGCGACCATCATAGACATTGGCGGCCAGGATGCAAAAGTAATCTCTGTCGAGGATCGTCGGGTGCGCGATTTTGTAATGAACGATCGCTGTGCGGCAGGTGCCGGACGCTTCCTCGAGGTGATTGTCCCCCGTCTCGGCTTTTCGATAGAAGAGTTTTGTTCTCTCGACGTGAGATCTATCACCCCACCGCTTCTTTCTTCGACATGTACCGTTTTCGCTGAATCCGAGGTAGTCTCGCTGATGGCGGCAGGGGTACCTCCTCTCACTGTTGCGGCAGCGGTTGCAGATATGGCGGCGCGTATGGTGTCTCACCTTGCCATGCGTATCCCTGTCCGTCCTCCCTTTTTCATGACGGGCGGCGTGTCGCGTGCCATACCCGTCCGACATTACCTTTCCAAAATCATTGGCGCACCGATTGCCACCAGCACTGATGCCTTGTTTACCGGTGCCCACGGCGCAGCGCTTCTCCTTCTCAAAGGTCAATGAGCATCCGGCGAAGGAAAGGAAATTTCAAAAGGCTCTCCCACCCTCGACAGATATGTGATGGTGCGCAAGCCGTGCGACCCGTTCTCTGTCATGCGATGTGAATACGACAGTCGCCCCCTCACCAAGAAGTTCTCTCATTACCTCCTCGATGGCGTATTCGCCGGTCTCATCGGCATTCGCAAACGGCTCGTCGAAGAGATAGACCCGAGCCGGAATGACCGCAGCCCGAGCAAAAGCAACGCGCCGCGCCTCCCCACCCGACAATTCACGGGGGTAACGGTCGGCAACCGCCGTCAAGGAGAGGCGTGCCATCATGGCATCAGCGCGACGAATTATCTCGTTTCTCGCGAGACGACGGAGACGAAGCCCATAAGCGATGTTCTCGCGGACAGAAAGCGAGAAAAGAACCGTCTCCTGCAAAAGGAGCGAAATGGAACGCCGCACGGCGAGGGAAACCCTAGGCCAGACAGGCTCTCCAAACACTGTCACGATACCTTCTTCAGGACGCTCGATCAATCCCATCAGAGAAAGAAGGGTGCTCTTCCCTGCTCCATTCCCCCCTACGAGTCCCGTTATCATACCCGCAGGAACAGCAAGGTATGGAACCCTAATCACAAAGGCTCCCTGTTGTTTTACCACCCCTTCGAGAACAATTGCGTTCACCGACCCCTCCGTAGGAAGGAAGCACCGAGAGCAAGGGTCCCCGAAACAAGGAGAAGAACAATCCCCAACGCTATCCCCTGGGAAAATTCCCCCCGTCCTGTTTCAAGCGCAATAGCGGTTGTGATGGTGCGCGTATATCCTCGAATGTTCCCGCCGAGCATCATGGCAATACCGACCTCTGAAAATACACGCCCGAATCCGGTAAGTACCGCAGCAGAGAGCGCCGTCTTCCCTTCGCGTAACAGCCCATACAAGACTTCTCTTCTGTTGGCGCCAACAGCAAGGAGTGCCACCCGGTAGCGTCGCTCTGTGACTCCCATTGCAGCGTTTGTCAACGCGGTGATAAGAGGGATTATAAGAATCGTCTGTCCGATGATGATGGCACTCTTCGTGTAGAGAAGGTTCAGTTCGCCTAGCGGTCCCTGACGCGAAAGAAATGCATACCCCACGAGCCCAATGAGCACTGTCGGCATCGAAAGCAACGTATCAAGGAGGCGCTCGAGTAACGATTTTCCCCAGAAATGATGGATGGCCAAAAGCATGCCGCATGGAATCCCGATGAACGCCGCGAGCAAAGTCGACAACAGGGCAATCTCCAGCGAAGTCGCCACAATACCGAGGAATTCCCGGTCGCCTGATCCGATCAAACGCAACGCCTCGATACAGCCGTGAAAGATAAAATCCACTGTCACTCCCCAATTCCGACGAAAAAGACCGGTTTACCGGCGATTTCGAAGGAGGTTATGATCTCACGGGCAGCAGCCGAGGTAAGCCAGGTGAGCAAACGTTCAGCCACCTCGTGCTTCACTCGGGGATGCACCTGGGGATTCACCGTCATGATGCTGTAGTGACTCTCGAGACGGCGATCCCCGGCAATGAGTATTGTCAGCCTCATCGTCGAACGAAGTTTCTCATAGGTTGCTCTATCAGCGAGCGTATAAGCATCCTTTTCATCGGCAATGCGAAGAACTGAACTCATTCCTTGTCCTGCTTCGAGATAGGACTTTCCTCCTTTCTGAGGCGTGATCCCTGCCTCTCGCCATATCTCTCTTTCTTTCTGGTGTGTCCCTGAATCATCACCTCGAGAAACAAACAGTGCTCCAGACTGAGCAATCTTCCGGAATGCATCCACAGCATCCTTCGCACTGCGCACCCCTGCAGGATCCTGCATCGGTCCAACAATGACAAAAGAAGAAGTCATGAGATAACGGCGGTTGGCGGCATATCCTGCCGCGACAAACCGCTCTTCGGCATCAGGTGCATGCACGAGCACTATATCAACGTCTCCCCGCTCACCCAATTTCAAGGCGCCGCCGGAGCCGACAGCAACGACCCGAACCGACACGTTCGCATGTCTCTCGAACACTGGTAGAAGAGCATCGAGAATACCACATTCTGCAACACTCGTCGTAGTGGCGAGGCGAACTGTCTCTCCGGCGCTCAGCAGGAAATTCGCGTAAAGAAAAGTAATGAATACAAGAAGACGCACGGTTACCATCTCCTTTCCACACATCCGGGAGGCATGCGGCTTTCGCCTCATACCCTGTCGGCCACTTCCCATACCATTGCGGCTTCAGGGATTCAGGCTCGGAGTCGTCTTACGGTACCAGAAAAAGAGAGAAGGTCAAGGAGACGGGAAAACCTGCGTAGCAATGCCCCCCCTTGGGGGAGCATGTCTGGGTCACCAGAGACAGGAGAAACTAGGAAGGATCGACACATTCATAGTCGAAAGCAATTTGCCCTACGGTAGGCGAAACACCGATTACTTTGGAGTAGAGTCGCACTTCGAGTTCAATGTAGTGTCCCTGCGGCAGGGTATCGGGGATATCTTTCGGCGAGACATCGTCCGGCACTTCGACGAGGATCTGCCATGGCTGGAAGGGAAGTTGAGCGAGATCATCGCTCGTTCTGGCGCGGATGATAACCCGCGTATCGGCTGGAACAGATGCCTTCCAGTATATCTTCTGCCAATCGGTTGAAAGTGATGATGCGCAGATCTCGAAGGTATGCCGGAACCACCCCTCTTTCGAGGCGAACTTTTTGAGGTTGTACCCTATCATGTCGCTGTAGACATAGGGCCCGTTCCCAACCGGAATGATTTTCTTATCGGCCTCGACGACGACAGGGGTTGCACCCGAGCGATCAATCTTGAGGTAGGTGACATAGCCCTGACCACCACCGCAGCGCGACATACCCCAGACATCTCCTTTGAAGTCAACACCGACCCCCGTACCTTGGAAGGGAATAGTGACACCATCACCGAGGAAGTAGGGACCATGTACCGAAGAAGGACTGGGAAAGGTGTAGCCATCTATCATGTAGATGCGGGAACCAAGGCCATCTGCCTCATCGGTCGAAATAGACCATGTGTATCCGTCATCATCGGCTGCAATACCGCGGAATCCGTGGACAGTCGAGAGGCGAAGAGATGTCCATGTTCCTTGGTCAGCAAGCGGCGAAGAATCAGGGGTATAACGATGCACAAAACCATCGAGAAAGGATGTAACCCAGATAGAACCCCAACGGTCTATCGCAATACCATAGTAGCCGGCAAACCCATCATAATAAGGAACATCAGGGACATAGTGGATATGCTCTGACGGATCATTGATATCAAACCACGCGATACCACCGGTGACAGGAGTTTGCCACTCAGGAATATACCGGCACGAGACCCAGTTACGCCCGTACTTGTCAAGCACATACCCATACGGGCGGCACGTTTGGTTTGTTTCGCTGACCATCGAGAAGATATCAATGATGTCACCGGTATTGCCATTAAGACGATAGGAGAACGGGTCACCGAGATAACAGCCGATCATCACGTGCCCTGTGTACTCGAAATTGTTTCCTGTTTCGGGCGTCGCCGCCACACCACGGATACCGCCGCACGCATAGGGACTTTTCAGATCAGTTTCATTGAAAGCACGCACCCAGACCACACACTCATCAGTCGAACGGCCATCAGCATCGCGGGGAAGCACATCGCTAGGACCCGTTGACGTTTGAATAACGTTATCCCCGTTACGGTCCACACAGTATTCAAGGTGACCTGCAATCTTAGTTACGGTGCCGTCACCGCGTGCTCCCACAAAGACATTGCCGGCAAGGTCAACGCTCGTCCGTGAAGGATCAGATGCCGCAGAAAGTCCCACATGGTAGCGCGCCACTTCGATCTTCTCGAAAGTATCTATCTTCGACATGGTGCCGTCAATGGAATTGGGAACCCAAAGGTATCGCAGAAGTGTCTGTACTGTCTCTGAACCATTGTCGAGTTCGAGTTCGCCGTTTTCGTTGACCTTCACATTGTCGGCGTTCGATGACCCTTGGTCATAACCGTTCTCGGTACCCGGCCCCATGCCGGCATGCCCCACATCGCTGTCAGTGATAAGGGTCTGATCGTTGTTACCATTGGCATCGCTTGTCTCGTCGTGTTCACCGACAATCTCATCGTTTCCCTCATCGGGTATCCCATCGTTGTCTTCTGCCAAGTCGTTCCCCGGTAACATAGTATCTTTGTCCCCATTTCCGCCGATATCGGTTCCTAATCCCTCCTCGTCCAAGGCATGCCTGGTCCCCTCGGAGCAGGCAATAACGAACAAAAAGAAAAGAACAAGCGATGTTACTTCTTTCCGCATGACCTCCCCCTGAACACACGGTATTGTGTATATCTTGTACCACAATATGGCGCAATGTAAAGAATTATCCGTTACTAATGAACCAACAAAACACTGTTGCAGTACTGTGGCTCGATAAGGCACCATGGCTTGCAGCCGAGGTTCGGCAGGTGTATTGGGGGGATACACCCTCGCCCACTAAAATCGTTTTCTGTGCGAAAAAGGGGCTCTACTTCCTGCCTTGTCTGATAATAGAGCGATATGTCTTAGACCCCCCCAGCGTACTTTCATCCTCAGCGGGTGTATGAGGAAAAAGCCTGAGAACAGCCGCACCGAAGAGCCCGGGTCCCGTACCAACGAGCGTCTCCATGTCGGGTGCGTATATCTTTGCATCGCTCAGAGCACAGGAAGGAGAGCGGCTCTTGAGGATAAATCCATCAACCCGCGCCGGGTCGAGCGCAGCAAGAAACGACTCACAGAAGTGTTCCATCTCCTCGGTCAAATCGCGGTGTGTTACTGTTTGCATCATGCGCACCCGCCCTCCATCCGCCACGAGCCGAATCGGATGTCGCGGCACACCAAGACCGATCGCTATCTCAGGACACACAAAACGGACATCAGCAAGGCAAAGAATATCGGCGAGCGCCGGACAAGAAAGCATCTCTCCATCGTAGCGACACCGGTTGGAACCAAGACAGGCGCTGACAATGAGATGCGGCTTGGAAATCACGATTTCACCCCAGCGCCACATCGAGAACCATCATCACCGCAAAGCCAAGGAGTGTTGCAAGCGTAACGC
>Ga0129299_1002021_pt1 | contig 13523 bp, 12 predicted proteins | sample ConPoolayeCmetaG_FD_94477 | JGI IMG/M metagenome (GOLD analysis project Ga0129299, IMG submission 94477) | Hot spring microbial mat communities from California, USA to study Microbial Dark Matter (Phase II) - Cone Pool mat layer C metaG ... | reverse complement strand
GTAATAACTTCTTCGCCTTCCCTGCGTTCCGTAATTACTAAAAGATTGGGACAGCCAAGATCGCTGCCGGCCTTGATGAGGGCGCGCAACTCTCTGTCCATTGTTGAAGCGCCAGCGCCAGTTCGCGTTTCTGGCTTTCGATAACCTGTCGAAGCATATCTCACCTCTGGGAACTGGCCCATTAGAGAGAGTAATTGCCTATTTCAAATGTGTATACTATGCAAAAATAGTTAAAAGTGCATATTTAGAACAGTGATTTTAGGAGTTTTTTCGATTCTCCTTCGTACGGGGATGGTATAGCTCCTCATTTACCGCGAACAATGGGGTGGGGTGGACGACTGAGGCGCAATGGCGGCTGCTGACACGGCACAGTACTGCGGGCTATAATTATTTTACTAAATCCAAAATCGAAAACCCAAAACTCAAAACTCAAAACCTAACATCAAAAACAAATGCATCGCTGCAACTTGCCATAACACATACGCGAAAAACGTGTATGACGCAGATACAGAGTATAAGCCATGCCTGAAACGCCGGAAACACAAATCCAGACTCTGCCGCGAAGTTCTAATCCCTTGAAACGGGCGCTTGACGACGTCGCGGAGAGCTTCGGCGCTGGCGCGCGGGAATCGTTCGAGCGGATCGGTTCTATGAGTATCCTGTTGTTCAAGAGCATGTTCAGGCGCCAGAAATATGAATTCATCATGGAGCAGATGGTGCTTATCGGCGTGAAATCGCTTCCAATCGTTCTGCTTGCGTCAATGTTTACGGGCTTTATTACTACATGGCAGGTGAAGTATCTTGCCGGCGATATATTCGGCATGCGTTACCTGGGTACGCTGGTCATCAGGGTCGTGCTCACCGAGCTTGGACCCACGCTTATCGGGCTGGTGCTTGCCGGAAGGATAGCGGCCAAGGTCGCGGCTGAAGTGGGCACCATGAAGGTGACCGAGCAGATTGACGCCATGACCTGCCTGTCGCTCGATCCTGTTTCGTATATCATTTCCCCGCGGGTCATTGCCGGTTTTATCATGGTGCCAGTGCTGTTTGTCATCGGCTGTGTTGCCGCGATTCTGAGCGCGCAAATACTTGGCACGCTCGCCCTTGGCGTTCCTGTCGTGACATTCTACAACAGCATGAAACTTTTGTTCGAGGTGCGGGACGTGGTTATCGGGCTGTTCAAGAGTTTTACCTTCGGCGGTATCATTGCCCTTTCAGGATGCTATTTCGGCTATAACACCAGCGGCGGCGCCGTGGGTGTCGGCCAGGCCGTGCGCAAAGCCGTTGTTGCCTCTTCAATTCTTATTCTCATCTTTAATCTTATCATCAGCCAGCTTTTGGTATGACGCCGTTGATGCCGTCTGTCGAGAGTAAGTGATGCTGCGCCGCTTCGCGCCTTAGAAAAGGCGGCTTTTGTGCAACAGTGCGAAATATTTTTAAAACAGAGCCGCAATAGTTTTATATTCGTTTTTAATTTAGATTCAGCGGTCGAATTCGGCTGGTGTATCGAATCCACTCAAATACGAAAGGACTATGTATGGCTGCTTTTCGATATTCATTCCATATGCTTGCCGCGGTTTCCATCCTGAGTATCGCACAGTGCGGAAGCGCGGAAAAAACGCCGTCGAAGCCGGCCGGGGAAGTTTCCTCCGCCGTGGTGACCATCACGTCCGAGGACCAGTTCCGCCGGATAATCGAAACTTCCGGCGATCGGCTCCTTGTATTCGATCTCTATGCCGACTGGTGCATGCCGTGCAGGATTCTTTCTCCGATTCTGGAGAGCATTGCCGCGGAAAACAGGGAGCGTGTGTCGGTGTATAAAATCAATATCGATAAAAATCCCTCTATTGCGGCGGCGTTCGGCGTACAGGGCATTCCCTACGTCGTTTTCGCCAAGAACCGGACCGCGGTGCATGCACTAATGGGTGTGCAGCCCAAGGCGGCTTATGTCCGGGTTATCGATATGTTTGCAGGCGATGCTGCGCAGGAAAAAGACCGGCCTGACGGGGAACTGGTGGACGGGGTGCGTGTTATCCGCCTCGCTCAGCAGACTGCACCGCGTTCGCTTTATGTGTATCGCGGTGAAACCGTGCGTATCGTTATCGGGAAAGTTGAATCGCCGTGGGGAGTTTCGATCCCCGAGTATCGCATCGAAAAGACCGCCGCGGTCGGGGAAGATCTCACGGTGGAATTCAAGGCTGAAAAAACAGGCGTTTTCCCCATATTCTGCAATGGACGATGTCCGGCCGGAGACGGCTCGGAATACGGCAGAATAGTGGTAATGGACTACGCCGGCCGGGGTAGCGCCGCATTCAAGGAATTAAGCGCGGCCGAGGCGTCGGCGTTTATAGCCAAGGAAAACCCGCTGGTGCTTGACGTGAGGACGCCGAACGAATACTATGACGGCCGTCTGAAGGGGGCGAAGCTGATTCCGCTGCAGCAGCTCAAGGATAGAATTTCCGAAATTGAGGCCTACAGGGACAAACCGGTCCTTGTGTATTGCCGTTCGGGCAACCGCAGTGTTGTCGCGGCACAGATTCTTCACGGCGCCGGCTTCAAACAGGTCAACCATATCCGCACCGGCATTGTGGGATGGAAAAAGGAAGGATATGCGATTGAGAAGTAGCGGCCGGCGCGTGTGTTTTTTTGGCACAGGGGAGTTATGATATGGTAAAAGCGGCATGTATCGCAGGCGCTTTTTGGTGCGTTCTGACGGCGGCGATTCCCGCATGGAGCCGCAACGCTGCGGATGAGGCCGGGGTGACGTTGTCAGGGCAGGAGGCGAACGCGGTGAATACGCCGGCGGAGGCAGGGCGGCCAAGCGCCGCCGATTCGGCTGGAACTGCAGCGGCGCCGCCTGATGCCCCCCCCGCCGCGCAGTGGGCGCGTCCCGCCGATACGACCGCCCAGCATGAAACTTCGGATATAGCCGCCGATACGATCGCGACCCTTGACAAAATGGTCATCACCGCCACGCGCACCCGGCGCCGTGTCTCCGAAACTCCGGCCAGTGTCAGCGTCGTCTCGAAACAGGAGATCGAGTCGTCGCCGGCCCGCAATATCGACGACCTTGTAATGACTAAAACGTCGGTGAATATCCGCCGCGTCGTCGGTATTGGCGAGGGCATTCCGTCTGATATCAACATGCGCGGCATACCCGGCGCCATGGCCGCGTCGCGCACGCTGATCCTCGTTGACGGCATTCCCACCAACGCTTCGGGCACACCCTTTCTGATTCTCAACGAGATACCGATGGATGCGGTTGAGCGGATTGAAATTGTACGCGGACCGTATTCCTCGCTCTATGGGGCCAACGCGCTCGGCGGCGTTATCAACGTGATAACCCGGACCGGCGACGGCCTGCCGTCGGGACTCGGGTTTATCGAGACCGGCTATCCGTTTACGCTTGCGCACGAGTATGGCCGCGAAAATAGGCCGCACGGATCGGATGTGTTCGGCGGCAGCGCCGATGCGACGCTGTGGAACGCGGGGGCGCAAAGCAGCGGCGGCAACGAGCGGTTCAATTACCTTGCGTCAGGCGGCTTTCGCCGCATCGGCAACTACCTCCTCGCCGACAGCGCCTTAGTGCGTTCGCCAAACGGCATGTACCGTAAAAGCACGGATAACCATAATTATCGCGACGTTAGGTTTTTCGGCAAAATAGGCATGCATCCCGTGGAGCGGCTCCGGATCGGGTTCAACGCGCGGTATTTCAACAGCGACCTCGGATTTGGTAAAACCAAATATGTCATCCCTGATTCCGCGGATATTGATATTCGCGGTAAGAAAGTTCTGGCCGGCCCGGAGGCACGCATCAGCCTTGCCGATTTTGCCGACCTTCGTGTCGCCGGATATTACCGCAGGGTTGAAGGGGAGTATTGGAACGAAGAGCGGCTGTCAAGTACCGTCGTCGTGCCGAGCTACTGGAAATCGATGTCGAACGACTGGCAGGTGGAGTCACAGCTTTTCCTGCGGCTCGGCAGATATCATACGGTTACCGTGGGCGGCGACTACCTGCGCAATGCGATTGATTTCGGCGCTACGGTTGATGCCCGGACCGGCGATTCGCTTCCGGGGCGGGCGGCCGCCGGGGGCGTTATCACCAACGCCGCCGGCTATATTCAGGATGAGATTCTTCTGGCTGACCGGAAGGTACAGGTGGTACCAGGCGTGCGATATGACTCCCATTCGGAATTCAACGGCGCGCTCTCGCCCAAGCTTGCGGCCGGATGGAAAATCATCGACATGCTCAGGATACGGGGCTCGGCTGGCCGGGCGTTCCGGGCGCCGACGCACAGCGAGATGTTTATGCCCGATATTCCCATCAGCGGATTTATCCTTCAATCAAACAAAAACCTGAAGCCAGAATATGTGTGGGCGTTCGACGCCGGGGCGGATGTATGGCCTGCGGCCGGCCTGCGGACCACGATTGCCGGATTTTATAACCTGATGGATGGACTTATTGTGCCGGCGGTCGATCCGCAGACAATGGCGGTGACGCAGAAAAACACCACCCGGGCGTGGTCGCGGGGAATCGAATGCGAGGCTGAGTGGCAGGCGCTTTCATGGTTGACCGCGACAGGGGGGTATACGTTCCAGCAAACCCGCGACGAGAGCGCGACCGACATGCGGAAATTATTCGGAAAGTCCGATTATCTCGTGCCGCTTGATTACATGCCGGATCATGCGTTCGATATCGGGTTGGGATTTACCAAGCGGCTGGGAATTGTCGGCGTCCAGGCGTCGGTTTCGGAATCATACGTAGGCGGGCGAAGCTACCTGGAATGGACCCAGGTGCAGATGGGGCCGGACAATATCAGGTTTGACCTTGTCGATGGTTCCTATCGATTTTATATCAGCCCGGATATGATTTCCCTGCCGGCCTACTGGCGCACCGACCTGAGCGCCGTGGTCGATATCGGCAGGTATTTTCGCGTAAGCCTCACCATTCAGAACCTGTTTGACGCGCAGTTTGAGGAAAGCGGCGGCACCTATGCTCCCGGGCGGTTCGCGTCTATCAAGTTCGAGGTGGGGCAGTAGCAAACGACTACGCAATGTTTTTTTGATTACATTCAGGGGCGCTGCGGATATTCCCTATTTTGTAAGCAGCTTTTCCAGAACATTAATCGCATACAGCGGGATATTGAGTATCTCGCCGTTGCGCATCAGGTTGAGCAGGCTGGATCGCAGCAACATCCGTGGTTTGTACTTATCGGCAAAGGAGCGAAGGCTTTTGCTTTTGGGATTCACCCCCGCTTTGACTTCCAGCGGTAATATTGATGACGGCTGTTCGATGAGGAAATCGATTTCCGATGCATGATGCTCGCTTTTCCAGTAATAGAGCGGCATGCCTGAGGCGCAGAGTTGTTGTGCGGCATAATTTTCAACAAGGCAGCCGTTGAAAATCGTAAACAGGTTGTCGCCCATGACTATGGTTTCAGGGGAAAGCCGTGCCATGGCGCCGAGAAGTCCCGTGTCGAGACTGTAGACTTTAAACATGCTGCGGTCCGTAAATCCGGACAATGGTGCGCTTATGGTTTTTACTCTGTATGCGATATTGATAAGGCCCGTATCTTTGAGCCATTGAAGCGAGCTTTCGTACTCGCGGCCGCGGCCGCTTTTCGCTACTGCCGAGAAAATGAATTTCTTGTTTTCTCGCGCCAGGTGTGACGGGATGGAGTCCCAGACCGCCGTCAATTTCGCATGATCGAGGGTTGCGGCATGTTTGGCGAAATCGAGCGCATATGTCCTCAGGATATCGGTCTGAATGGAGCGGACGAGGCTATACGAACCGGAGATGGCGTATTGCGCGACTGCTTCGGGCATGCCGCCTACAAAGTAATAGGATTTAAGCATCTGCACCAATTGTTCGTGCAGCGGAGGCTCTATCGGTTCAATCCGCTCTATCCCTTCAAGCATTTTACGGTGAGCGGATTGTCCGATCGCATCAAGGAATTCGAGCATGGTCATGGGGAAAAGGTCCATAAGCGTCACTTTGCCCACTGGAAACGATGACGGCGTTGAAAGCCTCAAACCCAGCAGTGAACCGGCAGCGACGACATGGTATTGCGGTGCATCTTCGCAGAAATACTTTAGCGAATTGAGTGCGCCATTCGATACCTGAATCTCATCAAAGAAAAGAAGGTCACGGCCTGGACGGATTTCCTGTTTTTTATACAGCGTAAGCGTTTCGATAATCCGTTGCGGACGCAAATCAGCAGTGAAAAAATCCTTCAACAGCGGCTCTTCCTCAAAATTGCAGTAAACAAGGCTGTCGTATTCCTTGGTGCCGAATTGCTTGAGAATGTATGTCTTGCCTGTCTGCCGGGCGCCTTGAAGCACCAATGGCTTTCGATTTGAAGAGTCTTTCCATTGCTTAAGCTTTTGATAAATATCTCGTTCCATACTTTTAATATATGATATATTCCAGCACTTTTCCACATTATTAGTGCAAAAAATGTGATAAAATGTACGCTATTCACGTGAAAAATTGGCGAAATATGGTAGTATTTATCAGATACAAGGTTTCACGCAACCTACTGCTTCTCCAGCTCGAATGAAAAGCTCTGCAGAAGCGATGCGGCATTCGGCGGTATAGGAAACGAGCGTATCAGCGGCCCCAGATCTCCGCCTTTCACGGTCCACAGAGTGTCGGTTTGCCGTGTCGATATGTTGAGATATATCGATATTGGCATGCTGCACATGGAGTCCGGCATAGGTTTCAGGGTGTCCGGCTCAGCGGTCGTGTCAAGCGCCGCGCAGTTCTTGCCCGCAAGGTAGATGGAGTCCTGATCTGCAGTCCATGTTCCCGCATGGCGGAAAATTGTCTTGCCGGTCATTGAATTCAGTTCAAGCACATAGCTTGTATCGGCAATCACGTCGAAATCAATGGAGAGCGACTCTGGGATATAGGGCGGGAAAGCCGGGAAAATCTCCTGCCAGGAACCGATGATAACCGGCAGGCGCTGGGGCGCGGGAATGGGAGTATCAAGAGTAGTGCCGCCTGTGTTGGTAACGTCGCCGCCGTCATCGCTGCAGGACATGAAAAAAGAAAAAAGTAAGGAAATGACAGCGCTGCCAATCATGAATTTCCGCATAACCGCCTCCGTGTAAATCACGTGGACGTACCCTCTCATTCAAAATATATTCGCTTTTTAAGGGAGGGATATGAATAATATCCACCGCACCTCATCCGCGGCTTTTAATCGACGGCAGTTTCCTGCACCTGGGGAAAAGCGGTTTGAGAAGCAATTCGGCTCCCTTCGGCCGCGGCGTGCTGGATTCAAAAATCACTGTTGTGTCCACGTTGCCGCGGGGCAAAAAGTCTCCCGCCACCATCATCCATCGGGGTTTTATCAGCCTTTGCACCGTGTCGAACAGATGCGCAGTGACTGCCTCATGAAAGGTGCCGATCATGCGGAATGAATTTAAATACAGCTTCCACGATTTCAGCTCGATGCAGAGCTTGCCGGGGAGGTAGAGAAGGCTCACGACCGCGAAATCGGGATAGCCGGTGCGGGGGCAGAGACAGGTGAACTCCGGGAAAACGATACGGATAATGCCGGAGCGGTCCTTTTGGGGTTTCCAAGGGCATGGAAATGTTTCGATCTCTGGAAGCGACCCTTGGATCATTGCTTTTTCAAGCGTGATTAATCGGTCTTTGAACATGGATATGCCCGCCGTGTGTGTGCTATGGGTAAAATAATAAGGTCGCATGATGCAAAGTATATTTTTGAGCCATGGCGGAAAGAATATGCGTTCTGATGAGCGGCGGGGTGGATTCGTCGATGGCGGCGATGCTTCTCAAGGAGCAGGGGTTCGAGGTCTGCGGCCTGACCATGGACACATCGGCCGGGGGGCTGGAAGATTCTCCGGCCGGCCGCGCGGCGCGTGACGCAAAAAAAGCGGCCGATTTCCTCGGTATCGAACATCATGTAGTCGACGTCTCCGCCATTTTCAAGCACCAGGTTATTGACAACTTTATCGCCGAGTATGCGTCGGGCCGCACGCCCAACCCCTGCGTCAAGTGCAACCGGATGATAAAATTCGGGTACCTGATGCACAAGGCCGGCGAGCTGGGATGCACTTCCATGGCCACAGGCCACTATGCCTGCATCGAAAACGGCATTCTTCGAAGGCCGTTTGACCGGATGAAGGACCAGACATATTTCCTCTACGTTCTCTACGGAACAGCTATTGAACGAATCGTCTTTCCTCTGTGCTCGATGCTGAAAAAAGATGTGCGGGAGAAAGCGAGCGCCGCCGGCCTGCCGTCGCACAGCCGCAGTGAATCGCAGGACATTTGTTTTATTCCGGACAATAACCATCGTGGGTTTCTCGAAACCGTTCTGGCGCCAAAACCCGGCCCTATAGTCGATACCGGCGGTCGCACTATCGGTACGCACTGCGGCATACACCGCTATACTATCGGCCAGCGCAAAGGGCTCGGCCCGCTCGGCCGTGCGATGTTTGTTAAGGAGATACATCAGGAAACCAACACACTTGTGGCGGCGGACGAGCCTGACATAATGAGTGCAGCGATTCGCGTCGAAAACGTGATATGCGGTCCGTTTGACATAAATGACGGCGGCGCCTTTGACGTGCAGATACGGTACCGCACGCCGCCGTCTCCGGCGCATGTGCGCGATTATAACGGGACGCGCATGATCATAGAGTTTGAATCGCCGGTGCGCGCCGTCGCGCCCGGGCAGGCCGCGGTATTGTATCGGGGGGATACGTTAATCGCAGGCGGGACAATCGCCGCAGCGGCTGGATAAATGAGCTTACATCAAACCGTCTTCTCCGCCCGTGCTGAGCTGTCCGAAGATTTTCTTAAGCAGTTTCTGGGCGTCTGCCAGCGAGCGTGCGGCGTCAGGAATATTTCCTGCGGCCAGTTCTTTGGCGGCCTTGGTCAGACCGGTCTCCGCGGTGTTGAGGTCGACTTCCATCTGCTTCAAAACATCCTTGCCCTTTGAACGAGGGGCTTTTTTGATGTCAAGGCGCGTCTCTTTTGCCATTGCCTGCGCCGCGGCGATGCCTTCCTCGACCTGGGTCTTCATCGCAGCCTTTGCGCCGGGAGCATCAGCCTTGAGTTCCGCGGCAAGTGATGCTGCGTTGCCGATAAGCTGCTTGGCTTTATTGTAGTTGCGGGACAGTATAAAAGTCTTGCTCTGAAGCGCCATTTCCGCCTCTGCCGCCGAAAGCGCTTTCTGAACATTGAGAAAATTGTTCGGCAGGTATTTGTCTGCTTCGACATCTTGAGCGGCCTTGACCGCCGCCTTTGCCGCAGCAAGTTCCTGAACAGGCGCTTTGGCGCATCCGGAAAAAACGCCTGCGCAGCAGGCCGCGGCAATAATAACGGAGCCGTGATAACGCTTCGTATTCATGGTATTCCTCCCAAAAAATGAAACACAGAGCCGTTTATTTGCAATGAATTTTCATACTGCAGTTAATTCAACGGACAGGTTCCACCCGAACAGCACGACGAACCGCTCGCGGCACAAGCTGACGCCGACGGGCATGACGCCGCGGATGGCGCATTTTTGGAGATAAACCCGGCCGCAGACATGAGCTTTTCGGTTTCCGTTGAGCCGCACGAAGGGCACGGCAGAGAAGCATTGGAGAAAGAACCGACAAGTTCCTCAAATACCTTGTTGCATTGTGAGCATTTGTATTCGTAGAGCGGCATACTTAACTCCGTTTTTGAAAAATAGCAGCGGACGGTATTCGTATTATTATAAAGATATTTTTGGGAATAAATATATTCAATACCATATGGTCAATTCCATCAGTGTCAGCGAGGGAATTGGTATGGGAAGTAGGCATAGATGAGCGGATTACTTAACGAAATCATTAATACCTTTATGGCCATGGCGCCGTATCTGCTCCTCGGCCTTACTTTTGCCGGGATATTGCATGTGACGTTCAGCAAGTCTTTTGTCATGAGGCACTTGGGAGGCGGCGGGGTCGTGTCGGTAATCAAAGCGGCGCTTCTTGGCGTCCCGCTTCCGCTCTGTTCCTGCGGCGTTCTTCCCACCGCAATCTCGCTGCGAAAAAACCGCGCATCCGAAGGCGCCACCATGTCGTTTCTTATCTCAACCCCGCAGACAGGCGTAGATTCGATACTCGCCACATGGGGCATGCTCGGACCTGTTTTCGCGATTTTTCGGCCGTTGGCGGCTTTTATCATGGGAATTGGAGGCGGACTGCTGATAAATGCCGTGGGCGTTGACCGCGCGCGCGGCCAAAAACCCGACACGACAGGAGTGGATTGCCCGATGTGCTATATCCGGACGCCGCACCGTCACGGAATTGGCGATCGGATGCGTGCGCTTGTCAAATACGCCTACGCTGAATTTCTTGATGACGTCTCGGCGCACCTGATTGCCGGCGTCGTCATTTCAGGGCTGATAGCATATTTTATTCCGCCCGGTTTCTTTTCCCGGTATGTCGGCAATTCGTTTGTCGAGATGCTCATCATGATAGCGGGAGGCATACCGCTCTATGTCTGCGCGACCGCGTCGATTCCCATCGCCATGGCGCTGATGATGAAGGGGTTGTCGCCGGGAGCGGCGTTTGTGTTCCTCGCTGTCGGGCCTGCCACCAACGCCGCGTCGCTCCTTCTTATCGCAAATTCGATGGGGAAGCGGTTCGCGGCCGTGTACCTCGCGACGATTTCAGCATTTTCGATTATTGCGGGATACATGCTGAATTTATTCTTCGGGATTTTCGGTGCGGGCATATCCCATGCGCATGGCGAACATCATCACGGCGCCGGCGGTTTTTCATGGTCTGTTGTCTTCTCGCTTATTTTTCTGGTGATGCTTGTATTATCCGTGTACAGGAAATATGCGGCAAACCGTCTCCGTCGTCTTTTGAATGTTTTTAAGCGCCACGACTCCGCAAGCCGTCCGCAACGCGAATAGGTGCTGGCGGTCAACGGCATGACCTGCGGCCGCTGCGCCGCGAATGTAAGCGCAGCTTTATACGGAGTGGATGGAGTGGGAAAGGTGGCGGTTGATCTCAACGGAAAAAAAGTGACCGTTATGGCGTCATGCGAAATCAGCCTGATCAGGGAAGCGATTACCAGGTGTCTGCGGACGGCCAGATTGCCGCGGCGTTTTTGCCGTGGCCTGATTGTTATGTGATTATCAACGGCGCGTATGAATCGAACACGCCGCAAAAAATTTCAAACGGCTGCTGGTCCTCGGTTGCCCAGGATGATTCCCACTACTAGTTCCATCTTTTGTGCTGTCCCCACAAAAATATTAAAATTTTTCAGGATGATAACTATTTAACTACGATAGACTTGAATCCCCCTCAGCCGGCGGGCACCGATAATAACGAGTTCTATCATCCCAAGTTCGCATCAAAAGGCGCCCGGTTTCTAACACTGACCGCCGGATATCACGGTAACGCCAGCAGCAACGACGCCGAGGTCTATGTCGGTAAATTTGCCGATAATTGCCGATCATTTATTGGATGGGCGCGCATAACGTACAACAACGGCATCCCCGATTACAACCCCGACGCCTGGATCGGCGTGGAAACCCTCGGCCCGCCCGAACTGGCCAATGTCATCCTATCTCCGCCATCCGCTACTATCAGGCAGGGTGAAAACATCGATTTGACCATTTCCACAACCGATCAGCATGGCGACCCGTTCGAGCCGTCCGGCAATGTCTCGTGGATCGTTTCCAGCGGCGGCTCAATGACCAACGCCGGCAACAGCGGCGCCACGTTCGTCTCCAACGGCACCGCAGGCCGGTTCACGGTAACGGCAGAGGTGGATGGTGTAGCCGGGCCGAGATTGCGGTCATTGATCCCTCTGCGATAAACATCCGCGTCAACTGCGGCGGCGGAGATGTGATTGACGGACCGATAACATGGGAGAGCGGCGCAGGCTATGTGAGCGGCGGGGCTGATTATTCGTTCGGCGGCACGCATGACGCACGCGGGGTGAGCGAGCCGGCGCCCAATGAAGTCTATCAGACGGTGCGGCACCAGAACCATTCATATTCGTTTCCCGATATCTCCGACGGCTCATATCTGGTGAGGATTCATTTCACCGATGCAACGCCGGGCACGGACCGGGCGATGGATTATGAAATCGAAGGCGAGCTGGTGCTTGATAATTTCAATATCGTGTCTGCCGCAGGCGGTTCAAGCAAGGTTATTATCAGGGAATTCCCTGTAACCGTGTCAGACGGCAACGGATTGCAGATACAGTGCCGCAAGGATCAGGGAAACGATGTTTTCGAAGCCGCTATTGAAATCCGCAGTGCCGAGGCTCAGCACAAGGATTGGATTGAGGTGTCCGCGCCAAACGGCGGCCAGCATTTCGTGGTCGGCGATGTGATGACCATACACTGGGACGCCAGCGAGGGCGTGGAAGGCGTGACTATCCAGATTTCGCCAGATGGAGGGGTTGTATGGGAGTATATCACCGCCACCGCTGGTGTGTCGCGCACCGATCCCCAGTGGGGGGCGTTTGAATGGAAAGTGACAGAGAGCCTTGGCGACCTCGATCTTATTTCAACCAATGTCCGTATCAAGGTCGCGGCATATTTCGACGGGTCGATAAACGATGTTTCAGACGCATCATGTGCCATCTGGAGAACGCCTGAAGATATCGCGGTTCTGCCGCAATCGAAGTCCGCCGTCCGTGCCGGCAAACTTCCGCGGCCGCTTGCTGAAGCGCTTCGCCGGACAAAAAGCCCCCTCTGCCTTATCGATGCACAGGGGAGAATCGTGCGGCAATGGCCGTATGAAACGGCGGTCACGGGGATGCCCAGGCTTGACGGCGTGCCCGCCGGTGTGTATATCCTGCGGGTCGGCATGAGCGGCGTCATGCTGTATATTGACAAACAATAGTGATGACGGCGACGCACGTGCTAAACACATCCGTTCGCATAAAAAGCGTCGACATTAAAGGTATATCATTTTCTTCGTCATCCCGCCGTCAACCACAAAATTCTGCCCCGTGATAAAGCCTGCCTTCTCCGACAGAAGATATACCGCCATGTTCGCGATATCCATCGGCTCTCCAACGCGTCCGGCAGGATGTTGCGTGTGGTCTTGCTCCGACCATTGAGGAGTTTTACGCTTCGACTTTTTCTGCCACGGCGCCGAGTCTATCCATCCGGGGCAGATGCAATTTACCCGTACGTCAGGGCCCAGGCTCATGGCAAGCGCATGGGTAAGGGCGACAATACCGCCCTTTGAGGCGGCATAGGCCTCGGTGTTGGGCTCCGACATGAGCGCGCGCGTTGATGCGATATTAACAATGGCGCCGCGCGCCGCGCGCAGGTGCGGGGCTGCGTGCTTGACACAGAGCATGGCGCCGGTCAGGTTTACCGCGATGACTCTGTTCCACTCATCGAGTGACATACGTTCGATGGGGCCGCCGGCCGCATTCACCATCGCCGCATTATTCACCAGCCCATCGAGCCGGCCGAATGATTCGATACACGCGGCTACGGCGGCGGCGACTGCGTTCTCGATGGCTATATCTGTTTGTATGT
>Ga0129299_1002019_pt1 | contig 13525 bp, 12 predicted proteins | sample ConPoolayeCmetaG_FD_94477 | JGI IMG/M metagenome (GOLD analysis project Ga0129299, IMG submission 94477) | Hot spring microbial mat communities from California, USA to study Microbial Dark Matter (Phase II) - Cone Pool mat layer C metaG ... | reverse complement strand
GTACCGCTTCACGCCCTTCTCACAGGATGCCCAACCGCGGCTGCGCGGCAAGTGTCCCCTGGAGTTGGCCGGCTATGACATCCGCCAGGTGCCAATGGCTGCGCTTTGTGCCGGCTTGAGTGTGGATTGGCCGCTGGAGGTCGCCCAGGACCATGTCCCAAACTCGTGACGCTCCCCGAAATGAGTTTGTCAGCATCGACGGATTGTGTTATAATCCGCGCCACATCGCTCTCCATGCCCCTGTAGCTCAGAGGACAGAGCAGTGGTTTCCTAAACCATGTGTCGTGCGTTCGAGTCGCACCAGGGGTATATAAACAAAAAAGCCAGAAAACCCTGCTTTTGAACAGGATTTTCTGGCTTGATTTTTTATCGACTTACCAACCGCGTCGACCGCCGCGACTGCCGCCGCTTCGCCCGCCGCTACGGCCACCGCCGCCATAGCCACCGCGACCGCTACCGCTTGGGCTACCGCCACGAGCTTCGCGCGGCTTGGCCTCGTTCACTTTGAGTGCCCGCCCGTCAACTTGTTGACCATCCAGACTTTCAATGGCTGCGCTGGCTGCCGAATCATCGGACATCTCGACAAAGGCAAAGCCCCGCGGACGCCCCGTTTCACGGTCGGTGATCACGTTGACCGAAACCACCTGGCCGTATTCTTCAAACAGACTTTGCAGTGTGTTAGATGTGGTGTCGTAACTCAGGTTACCGACGTAAATATTCTTTCCCATGTTCATCCTTCTTGTGCCTACAACGGCATAACGTTGACAGCCTGGAGGCCTTTTTGGCCCTGCTCAACCGAAAACTCGACTCGTTGCCCTTCATCCAGGGTTTTGTAGCCTTCTGATTGGATGGCGCTAAAGTGCACAAAAACATCATCTGCGCCTTCACGGGTGATAAACCCATACCCTTTGGATGCATTGAACCATTTGACGGTTCCAATTTCACGCTTACTCATTACTTTTCCTTTACTGTTTGTTCATGTTTTTCTTGAAGCGGCAGGGCAGGTTTCCGTTAAAATAAAACCACCCGGGCCTTGAAGTCCGGGTGGTTTTTAGACAAAAACTTGGAACCTCGCTTCAACTACAAGCGGGATTATAGCAGATTTATTTATAATTGTCAAATCGCATAGGAGGGGGTGTATTTCAGAATGGGAGCGACTTGTCCGTCCGGGCGATGCGCAGGCCCTGCGCATCGCCTGATCCTACAGAGTGGCGCGGTCTGGAGACCGGCCACAACGAGCTTGCCCCCAAGTTGAAATGCACCCTAGGAGGGTGAGTAGGGTAGGCGACGGCATTGCCGCTGCCCACCCAGATACCGGCTATTGTCCGGTTTGCCAACGCATAGGATGCATTGGTTACGGCCCTTCGTTGGCTACGGCCCTTCGCTGTGCTTCGAAAACTCTGCCCCGGCCCGTGAGAGGGTTCCTATTGCAGCAAACGTACCACCTCTTGCAACGACCGGGCAACACGCGCGCCGGCGCGCGAAAAAGCCTCCATTTTGAGCTGTGCCGTATCGCCGTAATCCTCAATTGTGGCGCCGGTATGCCCCATCCGGTGACCAGGCGGAGAGGTCTGCCCGGCCACAAAGACCACGACCGGTTTGCTCATCCGGTCGGCGACAAATTCGGCAGCATATTCTTCTTCATGCCCCCCGATTTCGCCGATAATAACCACCTGTTCGGTGGTTGGATCATCCTCAAACATTGCCAACACCTCAGACAAATCGGTGCCCAGGATCAGTCCGCTTCCCAAACAGACCACCGTCGATTGGCCGATCCCCGCTTGGGTCAACAAAGAGGCGGTCTCATAGGTTAACGAGCCGCTGCGCGAGACCACTCCCACCGTGCCCGGCTTGAGAAATTCCGGCGCAAGCACGCCGGCCAGACATTGTTCGGGCGTAAAGACGCCTGCGCTATCCGGTCCGATCAGGTGAATCGGTTTGTCGCGCAGAAAAGAGCGCACACGCACCATATCCCACACCGGCACATGTGCAGTGAGACACACGATCACTTCCAGTCCGGCATCGGCCGTTTCCAAAGTCGCCTCTTCAACCTGGGCGGGTGGCGCTGTGATGACCGCCGCATTGGCCCCGGTCGCAACAACGGCCTCCTTGACCGTGTCAAAAACCGGCACGCCGACAACCCATGTGCCGCCACAGCCATCATCCACACCGGCCACAACCTGCGTGCTGCTGACGGCAGCCTGCCCGGCACATAATCGGCCTTTTTCGGTGGTGATCCCATACACCAGCAAGCGGGTGTTTTGATCGACCAAAATGCTCACGCCTTTGCCTCTTTCCGGCCAACATGTTGGGGCTGGGCGATCGTACGGGGTGTCCCTACACCTCCGTGGAGCAGGGTAAATCCTGCTCCACGGATCGATCCTCGTAGATCATCGGCCAGATGTACACATCGCTTCCCGGCAACCGACAGCCCTTTTCTTGTCTGAACCCATTTTTCTCGTAAAAAGGTATGTTGCGGGGGTTGCTGGTTTCAAGATAGATGCGCCTCCCCGGTGTCAGCGTTTTGAGTTCTGAAATCAAGCTACTTCCGATCCCTTTCCCATGCTGCGCAGGGTCAACGGCGATGATGAACAGGTAAACGTCATCCTTTTTGGCGTATTTATTCCGCAACATCTGTGCAAACCGTTCATAGGTCAGCACATTCAAAAAATTCCGCCAGCCGATCGTGAAAGGAATTCGCAAGGCCCCCTTTTTTATCTGGTGGATCGCGCTTTTGTATGTGAGATAACTGTCGGCGTAAACCACCAGCCCCACGTCCTCGTGGGTGATCAGTTTTCCATAGCCGACCCCCAGATCGAACATGAACGAAAACATTTCTTTGACGGTGTCGTATCGTTTTGCTTCGTCTTGAAACAAAAACTCACACATCGGGTCATTGACAAATGCATCGGCCAAGAGCTTGTAGTATCGTGCATTCTTCATCTGTTGCCCTTCTGAAGCTTGTCTAAAAACGACACTTCCTGTTGTGTCGATGAACGACTTGGAAATGACGTGGGTACGGTTTTATGGACAGGATCTCGTACTCCAATTTGGACCGTTCAGCAAGTCGCTGCTCGTTCAACGGCTTCTTCAGAGGATGCCGCCAAGTATATTTTATCGGCTGAGCAGTGCCCGGCGATCAAATCACGGGCACGTTGGGCATTCCAGCCGTCAAATCGAGCCACGATCGGCACATGCAACTCGTCACAGGTGGCCAATAATCCTTCGGCAATTGCATCACAACGGGTGGCCCCACCGAACACGTTGAGCAAAATCAGCCGCGGATGATCGCTCATGGCCAGTTGCAAGGCCACCCGAACCCGCTCGGCGCCCGCACCGCCCCCCAAATCGATAAAACAGGCCGGATGGATGCCACGCGCGCGCAACAAATCCATCGTCAACATGGCCAGGCCGGCGCCGTTGGCCAGACATGCCACTTCGCCGTTGAGACTGACATAATTGATCGCGTAGCGGCGAGCCAGTTGTTCTTGGGCCGTTTCTTGGGTTTCATCACGCAGTTCGGCCAGATCGCGCCGCCGCAACAGCGCGTTATCGTCGATGATCATGCGCGCGTCCAGGCTGACCATGCGCCCATCTGAGCAGATCACCAGGGGGTTCACCTCGAGCAACAAGGCCTCATTCTCGGCAAACGCGCGGTAAATTCCCATTGCCACCTGCACAAATGCGCGTCGTTGCGCCGGCTCGAGCCCGATGTCGTCGGCCAGTTGACGCACCTGGTAGGTGCGTAGGCCCAACAGTGGATCAACCGGAATGTGGCGCACCCGCTCCGGCATTTCGCGCTCCACCCGTGAAATTTCGACATTCCCCTCTGCCGAGGCCACGATCACCGGCTGGCCCAAATGCCGGTCGAGCATCATCCCCAAATAGACTTCGCGTTCGATTTCCAACGCTTCGTCGACCAAAATCTTGGACACCGGATAGCCCTGGATGCGCATTCCCAGGATCGTCCCGGCCAAACGCTCGGCTTCGGCCACATCGTTGGTCAGACGAATGCCGCCTGCCCGGCCCCGTCCACCGGTAAGCACCTGTGCCTTGAGCACCACCCGTCCACCAAGCCGCTCGGCAATATGACGTACTTCGTCAACCGAGGTAGCTACATCGCCGTCGGGCACGGGCACACCGTATGTCTTGAGAATATGCTGCACCTGATACTCGTGCAATTTCATTGGGCATCCCACCACGGGCCATACACCGACCCATCTGCCGGCGGCAGAAACAACGAGTTGGCATCGATCAGGGTTGGTCCAAACTCGCCCGGAACCTGCCAGTAAAGGTAAATCTGCGAACGATCCCGGTCGTCGAGAAAAGAAACGTACAGGTCGTGAAAACCGGCCGCCAGTTTGATTTGCGCATCCTGGTATTGCCCACCTTCGCCTTCAACCACGAATTGTCCGTCAACATACAGACTGGCCACTCCGATCGCCTTGACCCCAAGCCGATAAAGGCCCGGCATCGAGGCCAACAATCGTCCGCGCCACTCAACGCGATAGGGTCGGGGTAACGGCAAAAAGTGAAAATAGTAGGCCAGTTGCCGGTCAATACGCACCATGGCCGGTTCACCGTTCACATCGCCACCGGCGTAAAATCGTCCTACCAGGCCGTTGGTCGGCCAAAAAGCGCGGTAGAGCGCCCCCGCAGACACCACATTGACCGGCTGCGGCTCGCTCTGATCCCAAGGTACCGTCCAACGCAGGCGTATTGTTCCAGGCCCATTCACCGTACACTGGAGATAAAACGAGTGTACGCCTTGCGCCAGCACGATCCGCCGGCTTTGTGGGCCGGATCCGTTAAACAGCACTTCACCATCGAGCGCCAGCAACACATGATCGGGTGCATCGACATACAGGGTATATGCTCCGTACTGTTGGGCCAACAACCCTCCCGACCAGACGGCCCGAAACGGGTACGCAACCGGTGGGACATCCCCCGCTTGCCAGCGCATATCGATCGCCGGATCGACCCGATGGATTGTCTCTGATGAGCCTTCCTGCAGCGAAATATAAGAGGCGTCCAATCCTTGCACCGACGAAATCAACTCACGGTCCAAAATGTATCGGTACATCACCGCGCGCCCGCTTTCCGGATGGGTAAACGCCTCTACCTGCACCCCCGGATACAACCTTTGAATATCCTCACGCACCTTGAAGGTATCCGGCGAGACAAAGAGCAGCACCCCTTCTTTCGAGGTGCCGGGGATGGGGAACACGGTTGCCGGATCAAAATGCTGATAATAGGTGTAATCAGGGGCCAGATAACGAGTGGTCAGGTGTGCGGTCAACAGCGGATCAAACCACAAATCATAGTGTTCTCGATAGATGTTGATGTCCTGTGCCATGTGCGTCTCGGCAGGGTTGAACGCCGCCCAACTGGCAAAATCGTGTGCCCAAAGGCCGAAATAGGTCCAGCCTTCCAGCGCACCGATTCCTGCGGCCAGAACAACGGCCGGCAGGGCCAACCGGCGTATCCCCGGGGTTCCAAAAACTCCCCGCCAGGCCTCGACAAACCAGGTCAAAGCCATACAAACCAGCCCGTAAGCGGCCGGCAATGCCCCGATCGAGCGCAACGATTGGGGCGATTCAAAACTCACCGTCAGGATGCCGCCGCTGAGCGACAGCAACAACCACATCCCCAGCAACAGTGCGCGCGGATCGCGCCGGTTTCGCCAGGCGACCACCGCGCCGCACACCACCAGTGTTCCACTCAGTCGATCCAGCATCGGCGCGCCGGGCAAATTGTGTCGTCCGTTCGGGTCGCCTTCATAGTTGAACATCAACAAATGGCGAGCCGTGCTTCGTGCCAACACCTTGACCGGGTCGGTCTGAGTAGCCGCTTCGTTAAACACCGAAATTTTGCCGGCCCGGGCCCAAAATCGTTGCGGCTGGCGCAACGCAAACTGAGCGACCGGCGCCACGGCAACCAGCACCCCGATCAGAAACAACATCGCCGGCAATGCCCAGACCTTCAGCGCGTAGCGTACCGTTTTGCCCCATCCACCGCCCGGATCGGCCTGGCGATGCCGGTTCAGCCACTGCGCCAGCCATGCCAGGACAAATCCACCCACTACCAACGGAAAAATGCGCAGCGGGCTGTAAAAGCACAACCCCAGGCCAAGTGCCACCCCGGCCCAGGCAAAAGCAAATGGTCGTCCTGTGCGCAGTCCACGCAACAGTGCCCCCATCGTCCACAATTCAAAAAAGGGCACCGTGACTCCATGCATCCCGATCCGACTCCAGTTCACATCCCAGCGCGATACGGCGATCAGCCAGGCCAAAAGTAACCCCATCGCCCGCCCGGTCCCTTGTGGATCGAACAGCTCACGCCCGCAAAAATAGGCTGCCACCACCGTCAACAGGCCAAATCCCACCGCCACCAGCCGAATCGACCACATCCCATCGCCAAAGAGCCTGAAAGAAAACATCACCAGATACAAAAAATGGGCCGGCAGGTTGGTCGAATCGGCATACAGAGGGCGCAACAGCGGGTCGTTAAGCAATTGACGTGCCCACAAGCCGTTATCGGCCTCATCATACCATAAACCATAGGGCAATTCGCCAAAGCGATAAAGGCGAAAGAAAAGCGCGGTGCCCAAAATGAGCAACAGCCCCACCACCTCAGCCTTTGACAAACGCAGCCGGGGCTGTTCCCAACGGGTCAGCAGAAAGGCAGCGAGCAAAAAAAGGCCCACCGCCGCCAAATGGAGTACCCACTTGCCGCTTCCCGGCGTTTCATCGCCGAACAACAAGAGCGCAAGCAAGGTCAACAAACTCGAAAGGCTAAAAAATGCCCCGGCCCATGTCAGCTTGAGCGGGTTGAACCTACCGGTCGAGACAGGCCCGGCCCAAGAGGGGAGTTGGGGCAACGGCGGCGTGTGGGCAACGGCAATCGCTCCGATCAGCACGGCAACTGCCCAAACGATCAGCCCGTCGGTCGGCCTGTCCGCGTGCGTTTCGATCGGATCGGCCAGGTACCCCTGGGCCACCAAACCAACCATCAAGGCCAAGATGCCCAGCAGAATAGGAGTTAGCGTATCCTTGCGCAAATCTGTGTTCATTATGGGCACAAAAGGACAAGGTATTTTACCGCACTTTTCGGGAATGGAGGCTTCAGTCGGTCCGGCTAAGGGCTTATCCGAAAAACGTAATCGACACATCCCTATGCGTCGGGATAGGCGGCATAGGGATGCCGCTTGTACGATTTTTCGGATGGGTTCTAAAGCCTCCACGCCATGACCCGATATCGATTCGGAGTCAAGTCAAAATATGATATTCCACAGTGCCAACAAGAAAAAAACCTGCACCACCAGTGCGCCACTCCAGGCCAGATAAGCGGCGATGCGCTGCCATCGATACAATGCTGTGCCGATCAGCCCGTTCACCGTCAACACGATCAATCCGATCACCGGCAGATCAAACACCTCTTGTCGAGCAGCAATGCGGTCGACCACGCCACGTGCATCAAAATGAAGCGGCAAGCAATCCGGGAGGGCAGGATAGCGAAAGGTCAACAGAGCGAACAACAAAACGTTGATCAAAACCGTGCCCAACACCAAACTTTGCAGCAATCGGTCATGCCAAACTGCCCAGTTCAGATAGGAAGCGCGGCGCGATGTCTGCGTCATTTCGACGCTGGGACCCATGTGCAGAGCAGCGCGGAAGACCTGCATAAACGTTTCCATATCGGGCACCGAAATGCCGTACGCCACCGACGGTGTGACGATAATCGCCTGTTCGGTCGGCGGAGTCACCGCATAAAAGAGCGTCAGTCCCAGGTCATTTATCACTCCCGGCCCGATCCAATAGCCGGGCCAGACCGGGCTTTTCATCGCCACCTGCAGATGCGCCTCTCGCCCGTCGATGACCCGTACCACATTGCCCATCGGCACAATTTGCTCGCCGGCCGCTGTATAAATGATCAACCGGTTGCGGTCGAACTCGTAACGCAGACAGACCAATCCATACAGCCAGTAGCCAAGCAGGACCATCGCCGGCAGTGAAACCAGCACCAACAGCGCAGCGATAAAGGTCCAGCCGTTGATCTGTCCACCGATGATCCGCCAAAGCAACAGCCCGTCGATCAAAACCAACAAAAAGAACCAACCGATACCGATCAACACACCTTTGCGACGATCAGGAGTCCAGTTCACAACCGCACCCTATGCAGAATTTCAAACTGGCCAGGCTTTGACCGGGCTTCCCGGCCAGGCGACGAACAGCACCTCAATGGTAACGATATTCATCTTCCAAAAAGCTCAGCAGCAAGTGATCAGCATATTGTCCGTTGACCAGCTCATGGTCGCGCAGCACCCCTTCGCGTTTAAACCCCAACGACTCGAGATCCCGCCAAAGCGCCTCTTGTTTGACATTGACCAAAACGCTGATCTTGTGCACACCGACGCGCTCAAACAGGTATTCCACCACCAGCCAGGCTGCTTCACGGCCCCATTCACCGTCCCAAAAATTTGCTTCACCGATCTCGATGTCAAGAAACACATTTCGCGTATCTGGCTGCAAATCATAATAGAGCACATAGCCGATCAACTGACCGTCGGCGGCCTCAATGGCAAAACGTTGCCGTTCACTCGAACCGACATCGCGTTTGAATTCGGCTTCCAGTTCGGCCATCGTGCGCGCAAGGGTGTGCGCCCGACAGGCATACGCCGATGGCTTGTTGCGATGCTCCCACTGGTGCAAAATGGGCAAATCGGCCTTGAGAAAAGGGCGCACAGCCACATGCCGTCCTTGCAAAAGCAAACCGTGCGTTTCATCTCTGACCTCGCCCTGCTCTTCAAGCTGGCTGGCGGCCGTTTGAATTTGCCGGGCCACCGAACTGGCAATCAGGAGTGTGGGATACAACGCCCCCCGCTCCTGCGCTTCTTCTACCTGAAAGCCCAGACTGCGCAGATACTGCAATGAAGGGCGCTGAATGCCGGCCAACATCAAGCAGTTCGATAGCCCCTTGGTGACCGTATACAGGTTGGTGCGTCGAAAACCAATACGTTCGTAAAAGCTGAGCACCCGATTCGGATCATCGGTATCCAGCACGCGCCCCAAAAGAAAAGCCAGGGGCAGACCTTTGACTCGGCCCAAGGCTTTGGCGATACGCAGCGCACGTCCTACCAGTTCACCCCCGATGCCCGCACCGCGTGCTTCCCAGGCCACCCCGACCCGACTGATCTGCACCCCCTCCAGCTCGCCCAACAGCCGGATCGGCGCGGGATGAATGCGCAATCCACCGATGACATGCCCGGCCGGGTCCAGTGCAGCCAATTGCACCGTGCTCGGCTCACTGTCCACATCGTCGCGCATTAAAAAGGCTTCCAGCCCTTTGTCAAAACGCACTTCCGACAAGGCCGCCCAACGCACATCGAACAATTCCCACAATTCATCGGTCGTCAAATCCAGAACGCCGAACTCGGGACAAAAGCACTTGTATAAAATGCCATCGCGGACCTCTGGCGCCATCAATTTGACCAGCGCATCCACGGCCTCGTCGCCCATAGTGTTTGCCCACCCGCAACACAGCTTTTAGAACCGTAACTGCTGCTCAGCCTGGTTTCAGAACACAGATAAATACGGATCAACAAAAACAGGAGTTGCGCAACTCTCACCCTGAACGTGACCGGCACTTTGGCAACGGTCGCCGAGAGCTTGCCCAGAGAGGTTTCGCATTCCAGAAAGTGCCTGTGGGAAGTAATCTGAACGTGCCGGTCACGTGAACTGCGCAAGTCCTGCAAAATAAAAAAATCCGTGTCAATCCGCGTCTCATTTTTATCTAACCAACATAGGCTGAATAGACGCCAGAGGTATTATACTGATTTTGTTCAAAAAAGGAAACAGTTTTCGGTCGAACAAAATTCTCGTTTGACAGAATCCGTGTTCAGATTTATAATTTTCAAATAACCAAACAGACGATGAGGCTCGTCCAAAGGCAAATGTTCCTTTGATCGTTGAGTGTCAACTGATAGCCTCTACCAACGACATGCACATATGTCACCTGGTAGAGGCTTTTTTAATGTTACAAACCGGCTCTGGCGAATCGACATCTGGAAGTCGAGCCTTAAAGCATCAAAAGCGCAAGTCCGGTTACAAATTGAGAATGACTAAATGGAAACCGATCACGATCGTCCGCAGATCATCGCACTCGACCTGTTGAGTGCATTTCGTCAGCCCGGCTGTCCACTCTGCCGCATTCGGCAGCAAGCAGCCGACCGCTACCTTTTCGGCTTGCTGTGGGAAAATATGGGCAACATGAGCGTTCGCCAAAAGTTAGCCGAAAGCCTGGGCTTTTGTCCAGAACACACCTGGCAACTCGAACATCTGGCAGCCGCCGAATTTGCCGGCGAAACCGGCACATCCATTCTATACAGCGAGATTGTCCACCACGTTTTGGAACGTCTGCGCACGCTCGAAGCGAGTCTGCCCGATGACCCGCCCGTCTCGCGTCGACAAAAAGAGCAGGTGCGCCATCGGGTGCGCGCGCAAACACCGGTTCAATCCTGCCCGGTCTGCGCCGACGTGGCCGCAGCCGAAGAACGCAACATGCACTGGCTGATCGCCGGTTGTCCCGATCCCGTCTTTCGAGCCCGTTACGCCGCTTCCGACGGCCTCTGCTTATCTCATCTGAGCCGGGTTGTTGAAGCGGCAGCCATAACCGATCCGAACGCAGCGCACTTTTTCGTTCGTCTGGCCATCTTGAAGGGCGAAACCCTGATCGCCAACCTGGACGGATATGTCCGCAAGCGAGCCTGGGAACATCGCCTCGAGGCGATCGAACCAGATGAACAAAACGCCGCATGCCGTGCCGCCCGCTTTCTTGGCGGTTTGGGAGAGCAGGACAAAACGGAAATTCGGCGACAGCGCCAGACCGATGCGGTATCCATTGCCGGGCTGAAAGAGAAAGGACTGCGCATCGATGAGTGAATTGCTCAATCCCTACCAGCGCAACGCCTTGACGGTGGCCCTGCGCGCTTTTGAAGAACAGCTCCACCTGTTTGAACGCTGGATGCATGGATACCAGGAAAGCGGCATCCTCTATCGGCGACAACTTGAACTGTCTGAAGACCGGCGCATACTAATTCAGACCCAGGTCACCAAGGCCTTGAATTATATTGCCGAACTGGCCACCCGCTTTGATCTACGCCCTCAAGACGAAGATGCCGCCGCGATGTTGCGGGCCGGCGCAAGTGTCTGTTGGGCTAACCTGTGTGATGTCCGCGCCGACAAGCTCAAGCGATATGGACAGATCGATCCGCACCTGGCCGCCACCCTCGACCCATCCATTGAGGCCTTGATCGCCCTGGCCTTGTCGCTCTCACAATCGCTGCAAAACGACACCGGCCCACTTGACCACTCAAGACTGCCGACAGCCGGCGGTTTCGACCCGAAAGGAAATCAATAATGTTTCACAGCATTCTCTATCAAGATGCCGAGGCCGGCAACGCGATAGAAACCCAACAACCGGCCTCTTTTGGCGACTTGAACCTCGATCAAGTCGTCCATGCTATCACATTCAACAAGCAAGAATACAACTTGAAACCGTTTTTCTACACCCCGTTGCACGATGTGGAAACCATTTGCTATCGTCAACAGATCATGCAAGACCTGGAAAACGAAGCCCTGTTGAACCAGATCAAATTATTCGCTTCCAGAATGAGCACCATGCGTCGCTACCTGGGCCAGATCGAAAAACTCGACTACCGATATCACCGCGAAGGATGGTTTTTGGAAGCAGCTTTGGCCTTTTGCGAAGCTGCCACCTGCCTGGCCCGCGATTTGGCCGGCCAGACGCTCCATTCGCGCGGGCTGATCGCCTTTCGTGAGCATTTGTGCGCTTACGTCCAGACCGACGAATTCATCCGTCTCCAAACCGAGGCCCAACAGCTCAAAGCCGACCTGGGGAAAATTCGCTACTGCGTCCTCATCAAAGGCAGTCAGGTGCGGGTTCGCAAATACGAGGACGAGATCGATTACAGTGTCAATGTCGAAGCAACATTTGAAAAATTCAAACAGGGCGCGGTCAAAGACTATTTGATCAAGCTCTCTCCGCGATCCGGCATGAGTCACATCGAAGCACAAATCCTCGAATTCGTCGCCAGGCTCTACCCCGACATCTTTGCCCGCCTGGACGAGTTTTGCGCTCAACACGGCGATTTTCTAGACCGCAAAATCGGCACGTTTGACCGTGAAATCCAGTTTTACGTTTCCTATCTGGACTACATCGCCGCCCTCAAGAACGCCGGATTGCCCTTTTGCTATCCACACATCATCAACCCATCCAGGCAAATCTCCGTCCGCGATGGATTCGACATCGCCCTGGCCGCCAAACTGGTCCGCGAAGGCACACCGGTGGTCTGCAACGACCTGTATTTGCAAGACCCCGAGCGCATTCTGGTCATCTCCGGCCCCAACCAGGGTGGCAAAACCACCTTTGCCCGCATGTTTGGACAACTGCATTACCTGGCCAGCCTCGGTTGTCCTGTACCCGCCCGTCAGGCAAACCTCTTCTTACCCGACCAAATCTGGACACACTTTGAAAGAGAAGAAGACATCCGCAACTTGCGCGGCAAACTCCAGGATGATCTGGTGCGCATCCATGCCATTCTGGAACGTGCCACCCCTGATAGCATCATCATTATCAACGAAATCTTTACCTCTACCACCTTGAACGATGCCCGCTTTTTGGGCCAGAAAATCCTGACCAAAATCATCAACCTCGATGCGCTGTGCGTTTACGTCACCTTTGTGGATGAACTGGCCTCGCTCGCCCCCCAAACGGTGAGCATGGTCAGCACCATCGTCCCCGAAGACCCCACCCGGCGAACCTATCGCATCATCCGCAAAGCAGCCGATGGACTCGCTTACGCCTTGTCTATCGCCCAAAAGCACCGCCTCACCTACCATCAGCTCAAGGAGCGCATCCGGCTATGAAAGTCTGGTTAATGTATCGCGACCGCGATTTCAATCTGGAACAAGCCCCACCGGCCCATGAAGCCGCCCTGACCCAAGACCTGGAATTGAACACCCTCTTGAACGCCATGGCCGTCAAGGATGATTTGTTGCTACGGGTGGCTCGCCAGGCCCTCTTCCTCAGCCTGAGCGATCCGGACGAAATTCGCTACCGTCAGGACATCTTGAAAGATTGTCTGAACAACCCTGCCGTTGTCCGTACCATCTATCAACTACCGATCGAAGCAACCGAAAACAAGAAAAAGCATTGGCTGGGCATTTTCAGCCGCTCGCCGAGCGGCATCCTGTCCGGCGCAGTGGAAATGCTGCAAATGTACGTTGAATTACTCAAAAGACTCAAAAACATCGCCGATGAACACACCGACCGCTTCGAATCGGAAGGGTTCCAACGTTTTTTCACCATGATCCGGCAAGAACTGGACGACGAATACTTTGCCCTTGTCGACGAACATCTCCAAGAACTGCGCTTTCGCGACGGCGTCTTACTCAGCGTAGAATTGGGCATGGGCAACGAGGGAATTCATCACACCTTGCGCAAG
>Ga0129299_1002018_pt1 | contig 13527 bp, 9 predicted proteins | sample ConPoolayeCmetaG_FD_94477 | JGI IMG/M metagenome (GOLD analysis project Ga0129299, IMG submission 94477) | Hot spring microbial mat communities from California, USA to study Microbial Dark Matter (Phase II) - Cone Pool mat layer C metaG ... | reverse complement strand
AAGCCACCACCGTCGCCCCGCGCGCCGCGGCGACGATCCGCCGGTAGGCTTCCAGACTGATTCGGCCCTGACGGTCGGCCGGCAACGCCATGGTCATGTAGGAGGGTTCAAACGCCGCCACCGAGCCGACAATCGGTTTCGGCACGGCCAAACGCACCAGGCCAGCGCCGCTGCGCAGGGCGGCCATTCCCGCCAATGCCACGGCCCCGCCCATTCCATACGACCCCCCCACCACCAGCGCCAGGCCGAAATCCCCCTTGTGGCTTTCCGCGGCCCGTTCGGGCAGGAATGGCAAATCGTTGTTGGTCACATTCTCCGCCTCCGGGCAGCGTTTCGGGCGATCAGGCCCGCCACGTAGCCCCCTTTGAACCCAGCGTCGATGTTCACCACCACCACGTTCGCCGCGCAACTGTTGAGCATCGCCAACAGCCCGGCCAGTCCGCCAAAACTCGCCCCATAACCGACGCTTGTTGGCACGCCAATCACCGGGCAGGAGACATAGCCGCCGACCACGCTGGGCAAGGCCGCTTCCATGCCGGCAACCACCACAACCACGTCGGCATCGAGCAAGGGGCCAAGATTCGCCCGCAACCGGTGCGGACCGGCCACCCCCACGTCCTGAACCAGGGTCACTTCCGCGCCCGTCCAAAGGGCCGTTTCGCGGGCCTCCTCCGCAACGGGCAAATCGCTGGTGCCGGCCGTGACAATCGTCACCCGACCACGCTCGGCCGTTGACTCGACCTGGCCCACCTTGCGTCCCTTCGGGGCGATGCGGAAAGTCCGGCCAATCGGGTTGTAAGCCGCGTCGGGAAACAAGGGGAGCAAGGCGGCCGCTTGATCGGGTGTCATTCGGGTGGCAAGCACCTCGACATTGTGTTGCAACAAGGCGTGAAAAATCTTTTCCAACGCGGAAACGGTCTTTCCTTGCGAAAAAACAACCTCTGGAAACCCGCACCGCCGCCCGCGGTCCAAATCAACTTGCGCCTCGCCCACGTCGGCAATCGTCGGCCGAGCGGCCTCCTGAGCGAACTGTTCCACCGTCAGTTCTCCGGCCAGAAGACGACGCGCCAGGCCTTCCAATTCCATAGAATTCATGGTCGTTTATCCTAAACCGGGATCGGCCGGACACTTTGGACTTGGCCAGCAATCGAACGTATCCACGGAGCCTCCAGGAGCACATATCAAAGGGATTGGAAAATATATCATAGGGATTGGTCAATTGCCCGACTGGAGCGATATTTCCGAATCTGGGGGGGAACACGGTGTTTCGGCGCGGGTGACGCCATGCGGAGTTTGTCGGGAACCCTGCAGAATGGGTGGTATGGTCGTCTTCAGGTTGGGAGAGTATCTTGACGGCCTGAAAAGGGCCGGGTATCCTTTTGCAGTTGCGGAGTCCGCTCAACTCGCGGCAAGCGTGCGGCATTGGGCCACTTTGGTGCCCTTTTTTTTCGGGTGCTGGGGTGAGCGTGGGGGTGGTTATTGCCCTAGCCACTAGCCCTACCCAAACGGATGTCACGAGCCGGCGATCGCATGAACGATAACTAACTTGAATCCACCTCCCCTCGATGGGGTAAGCAACCATCAATGAATCCAAGCGAACTGCTGCGGATCGTCGACGCGATCCACCGTGAGAAGAACATCGATAAGGAGATCGTCTTTCAGGGGATCGAGGCGGCCCTCCTCTCCGCAGCGAAACGGCATTATGGGGAAGATGTGGAGGTGGTGCTGCGAATCAACCGCCAAGACGGCTCGATTACCGGCACGCACAACGGCATCGCCTTGGGGCCGAATGAGATTTCGGAGCGGGTCGCCGCCCAGACGGCCAAGCAGGTCATGATCCAGAAGATCCGCGAGGCGGAACGGGACGCACTGTACGAGGAATATAAGGAGCAGATCAATCAACTGGTCACGGGCGTGGTCCAGCGCTACGAGGGCGGAACGGCCACTATTGCCCTTCCAAATGCCGAGGCGATCCTCCCCAAGAGCGAGCAGATTCCCGGCGAGTCCCACCATGTCAACGAGCGGGTGCGGGCGGTGGTGTTCGAGGTCCGCAAACAAGGCTCGAAGGTGCGGATCGTGCTCAGCCGGACGCGGGTCCAGTTTGTCCGCCGCTTGTTCGAGCAGGAAATCCCTGAAATCAGCGACGGCGTGATCGAGATCCGCGCCATGGCGCGGGAGCCGGGTTACCGAACGAAGGTGGCCGTGTCGAGCACCGACCCACGGGTCGATTGCGTCGGCGCGTGCGTCGGCGTCCGTGGCAACCGAATCAAGAACATCGTCGACGAACTGGGCGGCGAACGCATCGATATTGTCCGCTACAGCGACGATCCCCAGGTCCTCATTCCCAACGCGCTGCAACCGGCCGAGGTGGAGGAGGTCATCCTGTGCAAGATGCTGGGTCGGGCGATCGTGTTGGTCCGCGAGGACCAGCTTTCCCTGGCCATTGGCCGGCGAGGCCAGAACGTGCGGCTGGGAAGCAAACTTTCGGGTTGGGACATCGAAATCATGACCCGCGAGGAACTCGAAGAGCAACTCAACCAAGCCGTGGTCGGATTCAGTTCCCTGGACGGCGTGAGCGATGAATTGGCCGAGCGGCTCGTCGGGGAAGGATTTCTGTATTACTCTGATCTGGAAGTGATTGAGCCGGACGATTTGATGGCCATGGGGGGGCTGACCGCCGAGGAGGCCGACCGGATCATCCAGCAGGCGGAGATCAAGTCCCTGGAAGCCGAGAAGGCGGCGGCGGACGAGCGCCGGCGTCAGCGCGAGAAGATCGGCGAGACCGCCGAGGCGGAGGCGCCGCCCGCCGAAGAAGCACCCCAGGCCGAAGACGTGAGGCAAAGCGCCGCGGAAGACTTCGTCGCGTCGCCTGAGGCGTCCGATGGCGCCGTGACCAGTGAAGGAGCCACGTGAGCGAATTTCGGGATAGCCACCCAAAGCGAAGGAGTGAGTGTATGTTGTCATGAGGTTTCGAGGGGATGACGGCGAGCCGCCGATCCTCGGGGGAGTGAACTGCGTTGCCCATTCGTATTTACGCGTTGGCGAAAGAGCTCAAGATCGAGCACAAGACGCTGGCGGAGATCTGCGCCCAGATCGGCATCACCGGGAAGGGTTCGGCGCTGGCGAGTCTTTCCGATGAGGAGGCCGCCGCGGTGAAGGCCCACCTGGAGAACCGCAACAAGGCCAGCCGCGCCGCGGCGGTGGTGGGTGCTGGAGTGGCGGTGGCGGATCGCGGGGCCTCCAGCGCAGGTCCTGCCGTGCGGCGCGAGGATTACGTACCGCCGGCCGGCACGCTGACGCGGAAGGTGCCGGTTTTGGGAAAGAAACCGGAAAGGATCGCCCCTCCCAAGAAACCTCCCAGCGAAGCCGAAGCCCCGCCGAAGGCGGCGGAAAAAGAGAAGGACAAGGAGAAGGCTGCTCCGGCAATCAAGCTCGCGCCGGTTCCCGTCGCCCAACAGCCTGTCGCCCCCGCCAAGCCGGAAGAGCCGCCGCCGCAAAAGCCGGAACTGCGCCTCCCGCCGGACGTGATCCGCGCGTCGAAGGCCGGGGCCAGGCCTCTTTCCGAGCATCTTCGCCGTCAAGAGAAACTCCGCGCGGAGTTGGCGGCCGAACCGAAGACGTCGCCGGTCGACCGGGCGGGCGCCGTCGAGGAGCCGCCCGTCGAAATTGTCCCGCCAGCCAAGGAGCGCGAAAAAGAATCGAAGGAGCGTCCTCGCCGCGGGAAGGAATTTTTGATCGAAATCGAAGAAGAGGCGGGCGGTGCGCTGGGCGGTCGAGAGCATCGGCAGTTGAAGCGGAAGCGTGCCGCGGTGGACAAGGGGCGTCGAGAGACTCCCGAGGATGAGGATCTCCTGCCCGCCCGCGTCGCGCCCCGCCCGCAACGCCGGCTCAAGCGGACCGGTGTTTGCACCGCCGCTCCCCGAAAAACGCACGTCGTGGTCGAGTTGCCTTGCACGGTGCGGAGTTTTTCCGAGGCCCTCGGCGTTCCGGCCCAGAAAGTCCTCCAGGAGTTGTTCAAGCTGGGCGTTCCGAGCATCATCACGTCGACGATGACGGCGGACACGGCCGAACTGGTGGCCTTGAACCTGGGGGTCGAGATCGAGTTGCGGCAGCCAGTCTCCCTGGAGGAAAAACTTCTCACCGAGCTTGAGAAGCCCGACGACCCCGCCTCGCTTCGCCCGCGCCCCCCGGTGGTCACCTTCCTCGGCCACGTCGATCACGGCAAGACATCGCTGTTGGACCGGATTCTTGGGCTGGACGTGGCGGCTCACGAAAAAGGGGGCATCACGCAACACATTCGGGCGTATCGGATCGAGAAGGACGGGCGTCCGATCTCGTTTGTCGACACGCCGGGCCACGAGGCGTTTACGGCGATGCGGGCCCGGGGGGCGCATTGCACCGATATCGCCGTGTTGGTGGTCGCCGCCGACGACGGGGTGATGCCGCAAACCGAGGAGGCGATCAGCCATGCCCGCGCCGCCGAGGTCCCGATCGTCGTCGCCTTGAACAAGATCGACCTGCCCGGCGTGAATCCCGACCGCGTGCTTCAGCAATTGGCCGCCGCTCAGTTGCTGCCCAGCGAGTGGGGAGGCGACACGGAGGTCGTGCGGACCAGCGCGGTGACGGGGCAAGGGGTGGCCGAACTCCTCGATACCCTGCTCACCGTGGCTGAACTCCACAATTTCAAGGCCAATCCCGATCGGCCAGCCATCGGCGTCTGCCTCGACGCCGAGGTGCAACAGGGGTTGGGCGTGGTGGCCAAGGTTTTGGTGCAGCGGGGCACGCTTCGGGTGGGCGACGCGATGGTCTGCGGCGCCGCCCACGGCCGCGTCAAGGCCATGTATGATACGCTCGAACCTCGCCGCCGGCATAAGGAAGCCGGTCCGTCGATGCCGGTCAATGTGACGGGCCTGGACGTGGTTCCCGCCGCCGGAGACCGGTTCCACGTCGTTGGCGACGTGTCGACCGCCCGGCAGATCGCCCAGGACCGCGCGGCCGCCAGCCGGCAGAAAGGCTGGAGCGGCGCGAGGCCCCGCGTCACCTTGGAAAATCTCCACGAACGCCTCGGCGAGAAGGGCGCGCGGCGGGTGCTCAACATCATCCTTCGCGCCGATGTCCGCGGCTCGATCGAGGCCATCCAGAAAGAACTCACCAAGTTGGAACACCCGGAAGTGCAGATCCGGGTGCTGATGGCGAGCGTAGGCGGGATCACGGAGGCCGATGTCCATCTGGCCGACGCTTCCGACGCCGTGATCCTCGGCTTCAACGTGGTCCCCGACGAAAAAGCCCGCAATCTCGCCGAACGTCTCGGCGTGCAAATCCGCCGTTACGACATCATTTATCAGGTGACCGACGACCTGAAGGCCGCTCTGGAGGGAATGCTCAAGCCGGAACGCCGCGAGACGGAGTTGGGCCGGGCACTGGTGCTTCAGGTGTTCCGCGTCAGTCGGGTGGGCAATGTGGCCGGGTGCCGCGTGCTTTCTGGCTGCATCCAGCGCGATGGTCGGTGCCGTGTGATCCGCGACAGCCGGATCATCGGCGATTACGCCATCGGTTCGCTGAAGCGCGAGAAAGACGACGCCCGCGAGGTGCGCGAGGGCTTCGAATGTGGGATCAAATTGGCCGGTTTCGACGATGTCAAGGAAGGCGACGTGCTGGAGGCTTACAAAATCGAGGAAGTCCGCCGCACGTTATAAGAACAAGGCGTCCCGAGCCGCGTGCGTGGCACTAGCGAACTCGGCCAGGTGAAAAGGAAGACTCGCGGCGCGTCCGGCCCCGCGGCCGGCGCGTCGGAAACCGATCCGCGTGGTGAGATTCCCATGACATCCCGTCGCGCCCTCAAAGCCGCCGAAGCCGTCCGCGAAGTCGTCAGCATGGCCATTCTCTCCGAGTTGAACGACCCGCGCATCCGCGACGTGACCGTCACCCATGTCGAGGTCTCGGCGGACCTGCGGCACGCCAAGGTTCATGTTTCGGTGATGGGGGACGCGCGGCGGCAGAACCTGAGCCTTCGGGGCCTGCAAAGCGCGGCGGGGTTTCTCCAGGCCAAGGTGGCCCGCCGAATCGAGACGCGGTACACGCCGCGAATCCAGTTCGTTCTCGATCAAGGGGTGAAACGATCGATCGAAGTGGCGCGGATACTCCAGGAAGTGCTTCCGCGCCCCGTCGAGGAGCCTTTCGACGAAATCGAAGATAACGAAGGTGAGCTTGAGGCCAAGCCGCCCGACGTGGAGCCGCCGGTGGCCGCCCCGCCGCCAGACCCTGGCGAACCCCCGGCGTTTTTTCGTTCCTAATCCCTCGGCCAGCGCCCGACGGGGACGCTGGATGCCTCGGGCATGGGGAGTCTAGAGTTTGTTCCGCGCCTCGAGCTTTGATTTCGCCGCGATCCGATACCCTTGCGAGGGCAGCCGAGGTCGCTTTTTTTGGCAACGCGGGCTTTGGCTGGCGGACCAGGCCAGGAGTTGGAAACCCGGACCAACGAGGCGCAAATCGAAATTGAGGCGAACCTAACACGCAGTCCAACGGCAGCGAATCCTTCCATGGCCGCAATCCCTCGATCCACCCAATTTACCCGCCTGCACAAGATCCTCAAAAAACACTACGCGCCGGTGGCCCCGGACCCGAACCGATCGGTGCTCGAACACCTCTTGTTCGCCGCGTGCCTGGAAAACGCCCACTATCGCGTGGCGGAGGAGATGTTCGGGGCGTTGGTTCATACGTTTTTCGATTGGAACGAGATTCGGGTCAGCAGTGTGCGCGAGCTGTCGGAGGTGCTTTCGGGACTTCCCGACCCCGCCGCGGCGGGCCTCCGCGTCAAACGCATTCTCCAGCACATCTTTGAGGCGACCTATGCCTTCGATCTGGAGGACCTGCGCAAGCAGAACCTCTCGGCCGCCGTCGAGCGTCTGGAGAAAATCGAGGGGACGACCAAGTTCTCGGTCGCCTATGTGATCCAATCGGCCTTGGGCGGCCATGCCATTCCGATCGACTCGGGCACGGCGAACGCCTTGCGCGTGGTGGACCTGGCGACCGACGCCGACGTGGCGGCTGGCGTGATCCCGGGCCTGGAACGGGCCATCCCGAAGACCAGCGGCATCGAATTCGGATCCTTATTGCATCAACTGGGGGCGGACTTCACGGCGTCGCCCTATTCACCGGCCCTCCATGCGATTTTGTTGGAGATCGACCCCGGCGCCAAAGCCCGCCTCCCCTCGCGCCGCGGCCCAAAGCGCGTGGAGGCCGAGCCTGGCGAGGGTTCCGCGGAGGGAGCGGACGAAACCAAAGTCGAGCCTCCGGCGGCCAAGTCTGCCGCTGCGAAGCCAGGCAAAGCTTCCGCGGTGAAGACCTCGCCAGCCGCGACGCAGCCCGCGGGTTCGAAACCCGCGCCGCCACAGCCTACCGCCGACAAGACCGTCGGCGGCGAACCCGCAGCCGATGCCAAGATCAAGTCGGCGCCGCCGAAGCGAAAATCGGCGGGAGAAGAGGGCCGAGGCGCGGCAGCAGCTTCGGAGACCGAGCAGGCCGCGGCGAAACCCCAGGCCGACCAACCCGAGGGTCCAGTCAGTGCCGAGAAGAAAAAGGCCCCCACCTCGGCAAAAAAGCCCGCGACGAAGAAAAAGCCCGATCAGGCCCAAGACAAAGGGCCGGCCGAGGAGCCTCCGCGCGAGGCTTCGGCAGCCGAGGGGATTTCCAAGCGAAAGCCACGATAGACACAGGCGGCAGGCGCCCCAGGAGCCCTGCGCCCCGACGCCCAACGATGCACACGGCGTACCCTACAACCGCGATCATTCTAGGCCGGGCAGCCGCGTGGCTCGGCGCCTTGGCCGCCTGGGTTGTTGTCGAGCCATCCGGGGTCGTGGCAGCCGAGGGGAAAGGCGCGCCGCGGCCGGGTCTGCTGGTCATCGACGAGCCGCCGTCGCTCTTTGTGCCCGCCAAGCCACGCTCGGAAGCCGAAACCGACCGCCGCGACGCTTTGGCCCTGTTCTCCGCCGCGAGGATCCACGAAAACCGGAACCAAGACGCCGAGGCGCTCCGTCTGTACCAGCGGGCGTTCCGTTGCGATCCGCAATCGGCGACGATTGCCCGGGCCATTGTCCCCCTGGCCATTAAGTTGAACCGGCATTCCGAGGCGGTGCGTTACGCCCTCAAACTCGCCGAGTTGGATGAACCCGATCCTCCGCTGCTGAAGCGTCTTGCTGGGTATTTGACCGAAATTGGCGACTTCGCCCAAGCCCTGGCTTTGTTGGAAAAGGCCCTCAAGGCAGACGCCAGCGCCACGCCCTCGGCCGAAAACGTGGCCTTGTGGCTGGACGCGGGCCGGCTCTGCTTTCTGAACGAGCAGTATGCCAAGGCCGCGGAGCATTTCGATCGGGTGATGAAAGCCCTCGAACCGCCAAATCCTTTCGGCTTGGACGCCGCCGCCCGTAAAAAACTCTTCGGCGATCCCGGGCCGTTGTTCACCATGATTGGCGAGGCCTTCCTTCAGGCCGGACAGCCAGAAAAGGCAGAAGCCGCCTTCCGCAAGGGGCATGAAGCCGCGACGAACCCGGGCCTGCTGGCGTACCATCTTGCCAAGGTGGCTCTGAAAACCGGCAAGCCCGAAGCCGCCCTCGCCAAGCTTCAGGAGTGTTTCGACGCCCGGCTGGCGATCGAGGACACTGGCCCCTACGCTTTGCTCGCCGAGGCGCTTCGCGCGATCGGCAAAGAGGGCGAACTCATTGAGCGGCTGGAAAAACTCCGCAGGGCAGACTCGGACAACGTTGCACTTGGCTACTTCCTCGCCGAGCAATACTTCCAGGCGCGAAAGCTCGAACAGGCCGAAAAGCTCTACCGCGAGCTGATCGCCCGAAAGCCCATGATGACGGGCTACCGCCACCTTACGGAAATCTACCGGAGCGGCAAGCGGTTCGAGGAACTTCTGAAGGTGCTGGGCGAGGCGGCCGACAAGCTGGGCTCGCTCGACGGGCTGGCGAAGCCGGGACAAGCCTTGGCGGACGACTCGGAGCTGGTTGTTGGCGTGGTCAATGACGCCCGAAAGCTGCTCCAAAGCGATCCAAAATCGTTGGCCCCTGCCGTCCTGCTTGCGGTGGCCCTGTTGGCGTCCGATGCCCGGCAGTGGGACACCGCGGGAGAATTCTTCGACCTGGCGATCCGCGCGCAACCCGATCAGGCGGCCCGGCTCTTGCTGACCTGGGGATTGGGATTAATGATGAAAGAAGAGCACGGCCGGGCGGCGAGGGTGTTCCAGCGCGGAGTGGACGAAAAGGTCCTCGGCGCCGACGATCCCACCTTCGATTTCTACCTGGCTGGGGCGTTGGAGATGGCCGGCCAGACCGAACCGGCGCTGGCCGCCGCCCGAAAGGCCGCCGAACTGGCCCGGAAGCGGGCCGCCGCGAAGGCCTCGGACAAGCAAGCCCAACAGGCCAGGGATGAACTACCCCGCTACCTGATCCGCCCCGCCTGGGTGCTGTATCACGCCAAACGATACGACGAGGCGATTTCAGGCTATCGCGAGGTGGTGCGGAAATACGAGCAGGATTATAGTTCGGGCGAGATTCGCAGGGCGGTGCGCGAGGCGAGGCTGGTGTTGTCGAACCTCGCCGTGCTGAAGTCCGACCTGCCGCGGGCCGAAGAATGGCTCGAACAGGTCCTCGATGAATTTCCCGATGATCCTTCGGCACTGAACGATCTCGGCTACCTTTGGGCCGATCAGGGCAAACGGCTCGATCGGGCCCACCGGATGATCCGCCTGGCCGTCCAGCAGGAACCGGAAAACGCGGCCTACCTGGACAGTTTGGGCTGGGTGCTGTTCCGCAAGGGGAAAATCAACGAGGCCGTGGTCGAGCTGGAAAAGGCCGCGCGCCTCGATCCCGACCCCACCGTCCTGGACCACCTTGGCGACGCCTACCGCGCCGCCGGACAAAACGCGAAGGCAGCCGAAGCCTACCACAGGGCCGCCGAGGCCTATCGCAAGGCCGGCGAAGAGAAAAAAGCCGTTCAGGTCGAGGCAAAAATCAAGTCCTTGACGTAGGATGGGTACAAGTCTGAAAAAGAAAAACAAGTCAGATCGCCCGCGATGCGGCAAGGACCGCGACGCGCTCTCGACGGCCTTGTTCCCATCTGGCATGGGACCGGCCAACAAGCACGGGCTGTTGACCTTCCAACCACGAACCGAGGCAGAGTGATACTCATGGCAGGCCATTCACATTGGGCTGGAATCAAACACAAGAAAGCGCTTATCGACGCCAAGCGCGGCAAGCAGTGGAGCAAGCTCTCCAAGGCGATCATCGTGGCCGCCAAGCTGGGAGGCGGCGATCCGGACGCCAATGTCAGGCTCCGCGTGGCCATCGAAGCCGCCAAGGCCGTGAGCATGCCGAAGGAGAACATTCAGCGGGCCATCAAGCGGGGCACCGGCGAGCTGGAAGGAGGGACGCTGGAAGAGGTGTTGTACGAGGGCTACGGACCCGGCGGAGTGGCTGTCCTCTGCGATGTGCTCACCGACAACCGCAACCGAACCGCTCCCGAAATCCGCAAGCTTTTCGAGATGTCCGATGGGAAGCTCGGCGGGGCAGGCTGCGTGGCCTGGATGTTCGAGAAGAAGGGGCTGTTTGTCGTCGCCGCCGACAAGGCCGACGAAGACCGGCTCATGGAAATCGCTCTGGAGGCCGGGGCCGACGACGTTCGCCGCGGCGGCGATAATTTCGAGGTCCTTTGCGCCCCGGAAGCCTACGAAGCGGTCGCCAAAGCGCTGGAACAGGCCGGTATCCAGCCCGACGTTAGCGAAATCAGCCGCATGCCCAAAAACACCGTCGATGTCACCGATCCCGACGTTGCCAGAAAGGTCCTCAAACTCATGAATCGCCTTGACGATCACGACGACGTGCAAAACGTGTCGTCGAATTTCAATATTCCCGAGGCGATCATGGCGCAGGTCGGGGACGAGTAAAAACAAGAACACGATCGCGGCAAAACCCGATCGCGCCAGTTGCCTCCGAACCCCGCCCTGCGCCCGCGGCCATCGGTCTCTTGGCCTTCGCCCCGCTCCCGACCCGCGCGGCACGGAATCGATCACGCCAAGCTGGCCTCGGCACGCTGAACTCGGAAAAACCGTCCGGAGAAGCCGTTCGCCGCGGGCGTCCGTTTTCTTGGCGCCGCCTACGGGCGTTTCTCGCTCAAGAACAGGAAACAGCCCTTCTTGTTGCCCACGATCACGTCGGGCAGGCCGTCGGCGTTCAAATCGGTGGCGGCGACTTGGGTTCCCACCCCCGAATCATCGTCGATCTTGTGCGGGATGAATTGCACGCCCCGTTGCTGGTCGCGACGCAGTTCAAACCAGTAGAGCACGGCGGGGGCGTCGGGTTCTTCGTCGCCCTTGGGGCCGTGGGCCCAAAATCGCTTGCCGGTCAGCACGTCTTTCAAACCGTCGCCGTTCATGTCCACCAGTTCCAAGGCGTGGAGCTGGCTGATCCGCAACGCGTCGGAAGCGCGGTCTGGGTTGGGCGAAAGGATTTCGTGCTGCTCGAAAAGGATCTCGCCGCTGGGACCTCGCGATTGTCGGTGCCAGACGAGGCCGTAGCGGTGGCAATGCCAGGCCGTGATGACGTCGGCCCGCCCGTCGCCATCCACGTCGTCGACGAGCATCTGGGCCCCGGCCTCGGCAAATCGGCAAGGATGCTTGGTCCACGGCTTGCCCGGGACCGCCTCCGCCGGTTGTTCCCACCAGCCGTCCGACTCGACGATGTCCTTGCGGCCGTCGCCATTGATGTCGCCCAATCCGATGCCGTGGGTGTACTTGTGGTAATTGCCCTTCGGCGTGATGGGATGGAAGACCCAAGGCTCCGACGGCCTGGCCGGGTCGTAGGTCGCGTAACCCAGGAAGCCGGTGATGTTGTAGATCAGCTCGGGCCGGCCGTCGCCGTTGATGTCGCCCCAGACGGGCGATTCGTTGCCCACGTCCCGCAGCGCCAAATGCTGCTTCCAATGCCCCGGCTTGCCGGCTGGATTCTCGTACCAGAACCCGTCCTTTCCCGGCCATGGCACGTAGAAGACATCCGGCCAGCCGTCGTTGTTGAAGTCGCCGGTGTAGGTGAGGAAGTTGTCGGAATAGCCGTGCGGGTCGAACGCCTTCGGCTCGCGGATTTCATGCTTGTTTTGAAATTCCGGCCCTTCGTACCAGAATGGGCCCGCCACCACGTCCGGTTTGCCGTCCTTGTTGAAGTCGGCGAAATACGCCCCCTCGCAGTAGAACTGGTCCGTCAATCGCACTTTCTTGTACGACGGCGCCTCCGCGCCCGCCACAACGCAAAACAAGCATAGCCAGCAGGGAATCACGGACAAATAACGTCGCATGGCAGTTCCTCCGATTCGGGATACCAAAATCGTGCCGCGCTTCAGTGTACCAGCTCGCCGGCGAATCGTGAAATCGGGCCGCGGGACAAAACGCCTTCCTCCCGGGCGGCAAAGTCGGCCCCTAGGCCAGTCCGCCCAGGAGCACGCCCGTCAAGTAGGCGGCCGCCGCCGCGATCCCGCCGACGAGCAGCATTTCCAGTCCCGAGACGATCCAATTCCGGCCCGTGACCTTCACTTTCAGCGCCCCAAGGGCAAACAAGGTGACCGCCGTGCAACCGCTGGCCATGGGAAAGGCCCAGGATTTCGGAAACCCCACCGTGGCGACCAGGACGTAGGCAAGCACCGGCACGAAGCCAAACAGGGCGAACGAGGCGAAGGTCACAAGAGCGTTTTTCAACGGAGACTCCTCGTCGCCGAGAATCCCCAGCTCCTCGACCATCATCACGTCGACCCAGGCCTTTTTGTGCCGGGCAAAGATGTCCACGACCTGGCGGGCGTCTTCTTCGGGGAGTCCCTTGGCCATGTAGAGTTCGAGGAGTTCCTGTTTTTCTCCTTCGGGGTAGTGATCAACCTCCCATTCCTCGCGTTTTCGTTCCGCTCGGTGGAACTCCTGTTCCGATTTGGTGCTCAAGTAATCTCCGATGGCCATCGACAGGCCGTCGGCAATCAGATTGGCAACGCCAAGGATCAGCACGATGCCTGATCCGAGCGAGGCCCCGGCCACACCGGCTACCACGGCGAACGTGGTAACGGTACCATCCAGGCCACCGTAAACCGCGCTTTTGATATATTGGCCGGCCCCATGTTGGTGCGATTCCTTGGCGGCGTTGCCCTGGTGGGCGGCGGCAGACGCCTCGCGGTCTCCCCGCTGGTAGGCTTCTCGGGCCTTCTGAATATCACGCGAAAGCACGTCCTAGCACTCCTTAGGGGAAAGCATATAGCAAATAGTCCGAGTATCGCCTGTCATGTCGGAGTAAATGATCGACACGATCCAACGGATTTGGATTCTATACTCCGCGCGGCCGAATATCAGTCCTTTTTATTCGAGAAACTTCTCATTTCAACGCCTGCGGAGCATAAAGGCCCTTTGACGGGCCTTGTCCGCCCTAGGTGGTGTTAGGCCCGGCGTTTCACGCCGGGTCGCGGTGTCGATCCCAGGGCGAACCTTCGGCCCCGTTT
>Ga0129299_1002016_pt1 | contig 13538 bp, 7 predicted proteins | sample ConPoolayeCmetaG_FD_94477 | JGI IMG/M metagenome (GOLD analysis project Ga0129299, IMG submission 94477) | Hot spring microbial mat communities from California, USA to study Microbial Dark Matter (Phase II) - Cone Pool mat layer C metaG ... | reverse complement strand
TGGCAGTGGCATACTCCAGTCCCGCCTCGCCGCGCCACGAGCCGGTGTTGCGGTCCTGGCGAGCCACGAGCTGGTCGCGAATGGCCGGAAAATACGATGCCCAGTACTCCTCGCCGGCGAGGAACATGGCCTGGGCGGCGTAGTAGTGGCCGTAGAAGTACATCGACTCGGTGCCGCTGTCGTAGCCGCCGCCGCGGGTAGAGAACTGCTTGAGGTAGTCCAGGCCGCGCTTCAGGTCGTTGCCCTCGAAGACGCCGGCGTAATAGAGGGAGGCGACGCCGGCGGCGGAGCGGGCAAAGCCCGAGGTGCCCGCGGTCGCCTGGTAGGAAAAACCGCCGTCGGGGTTCTGGCAGCGGCGGACATAGGCAACGGCGCGGTCGATGACCTGGCGGTCGACCTTCAGCCCCGCGTCGCGCGCCGAGCGCAGGGCCATGATCTGGCAGATGGTGACCGAGATATCGGCGTCGGCTGGCTGCGGGTTGTAGCGCCACCCGCCCTCGGGGTTCTGGACGTTCTGGATGAGGCGCACGGCCTTCTGGAGCTTCTCCTTGACGTTGTCGCCGCCGGCCATGCCGTAGATTTCGCCCAAGAACAGCGTGGCGAAGCCGTGCCCGTACATGGGTCCGCTGGAGTTGCCGGTGACGATGACCCCCGACTCCTGCGTGGCGGCCAGGATGAAGTCGAGGCAACGCTGGACCTGCTGACCGTAACGTCCGCGCCCGGGAAGGTTGCCGGCGGACATGAAAGCCAGCCCGGCCAGCGAGGTGACGGCGACGTGGCCCACCCCCTGGTTGTATTCCATGCCCAGGCCGCCGTCGGGCTGCTGGCGCGCAGCCAGGAAGGCCAGCCCCAGCTCGACAGCGCGGCTCGACTCGGGCGTGATCTCGTTGCCGACGACCTGGTTGGGCACAGGCGCCAGGCCGTCCCGGGCCGCCGTGCCGTGCGGGCCCATGATGACGGCCGCGATCGCCGCCGCCACGATCCAGATTCTGTTCCTCATGCGCATCTCCATGCACGGGCCGCCGTGCGCGTGGTGTCGGATTCCGCTCGAGTGACGATTTGAACGCACGTCAGCGCTCGGCGGAAGCCCGTCGGGCCATCTCCTCATAATAGTCGTTGGTGATCCGCTCGTACTTGCCGATGGTCCGCTCGCCACGGCCCTCGATGATCGCGGCGCGCTCGCGCGGGGTCAGACCGCCCCACTCGGCACTGTCCTCGCGGATGTCGCGGCCGGCGTTGGCCTGAGCGTCGCGCCCGCCGCGGTCGGCCTCGCGTTGCGCCGGGTTGCTGGCCTGCTCCTGCTGCTGTTGCTGCTGGTCGGCCTGCTGCGGACCCTGGTTCTGCTGCTGCTGGGGCCGCTGGGCCATCTGGCCGCGCTGCTGCCGTCGCTGCTGCTGCATCTGCTGCTGCTGGGCACGGGCCATCTCGATGAGGTTGTCGAGGTTGACGATGATGCGTTCCTGGATGAGCTGGGTGGTCTTGCCCGGATCGTGGTCGATGGCCAGGCGCTGCCGCGAGCGCGCCATGCGCTGACCGACTTCCTTAATGTCCTGTTCGAGCTGTTCATCGCCTGACTTGCCGCTGGCGAGCCAGTCTTCGAGTTCCTGGTTATCGATGGCACCGACATCGGCCTCTTCGGGCAGGCGGTCTTCGGGATCAGGCTCGGGGGCGAGGCGGATTTCCCCGCGCGAGGCCTGCTGGATGAGCTGATCCAGCAGATTGCGCAGGTCTCCCTGCCGCGACCCAAGGGCCTCGAGCCGCCGGTCGTCGGGCTTCTGCTGAGCATGCTGCGCCCTGGTGCCGCGGTTGACGGCGAGCTGGAACTCCTTCAGCAGCCGCAGCTCTACCTCCGAGGGCATCCGCTCGCGCGGAGCCTGGCCGCCCCCGCCGGCCTGCTGATCACCCTCGGGCTGCCCCGGCGGGCGGTTGAAGTCGCTGCCGCGCGGGCGTTTGACGGCGAGGTTGCGGATCATCGCGTCAAGCTCCTCGACCAACTGCTTCTGAAGTTCCTGCGTCCCCGTGCCCGTGTCGGGTTTGGCAAGCTGGGCCTTCACGTCGTTCATCTGACCGACGATGTGCCTGTTGGCCCAGACGTAGACGACGCTGCCCAGGTCGCGGAGGCGCTCTTCGAGCTTCTCGGTCTCCTCGGCCAGGGCGCTCTGTTCGCCGGCGAGCCGAGCGAGGTTGACCGCATCCTCGCGGCGCATGGAGCCGTCGGGCAGTCGGGGCGCCGAGTCGATGCGCGCGGTCTGGGCGTTGATCTGGTCCTGCTCGCGGCGGATCTTCTCGTAGGCCTGGCGGATGGTGTCGCGGCTGGCCTCCTGCATCTGCTCCTCGGCGTCGCGTACGGCGTCCTCGGCGCGCTGCATGGCCTCCTCCAGCGACGCCAGCGCCCGCACCTGCCAGGGGTCATACGCCTGCGGAAGGTCCTCATCCTTCAGCATGCCGATGGCCCGCTCCATGAAACCGGCAGCGCGGGAAAGGACGGCGGCGATCTGGGCGCCGACCCGGGGAACTTCCTCGGCGGTCCTGGCAACGTCGCGCGTGTTGTTCTCCGTCAGAATCTGTGAACGCGTCAACTGCTCCTCGTCGGGCACGGGCACCGGCCGGTCGCGCAGACGCTGGGCCTTGGCCAGCAATTCGTCGCTGATGAGCTTGATCGCCGCATCGCTGCCCTGCGCCATCAGGTTATCGACGTTGTGGCCGGCCTGGCGGCGGATGAGGTTGGCCAACAGCTCCTCAAGTTTGGCCAGCTCGCGGGCAAGCTGTTCGAGGCGTCGGCGTTCGGCGGCGCGCAGCGTGTCCAGCACCATCTGAAGCCCCAGCTCGGCCTGGCGCTGGTTGGCCTGGGCCTGGGCCTGCTGGTTGCGCTCGGCATTTTCGGCAGCCTGGGCCTGCTGCGATGATACCTGCTGCTTCTGGGCCTGGCGTGCGGCCTGCTGCATGGCCTGCGAGCTGGCCGGGTCGCTGCGCTGCGTCTGCTCGGCGGCGCGCTCCAGGTCCCGAGTCAGGCGTTCGGTGTTCTCGGCCTGCCGGCGCTGTTCGGAGGCGACCCGCTCCAGCTCGCGGCGCTGCTCGGGTGTAAGCTGATCGGGCCTCTTGCCGATGGTCTGACGGGCCACATCAAACAGCTCGCTGGCGGCGCGCTGCTGTTCGCGCAGAGCCTCACGGGCGCGCTGGAGCAGTTCCTCGAACGTGCCCAGATTGCCCATTGTTTCCAGCGCGCGCTCCAACTGATCGGATGCCTCCTGCTGCCGCTGCTCACCCTGCCGCAGCGCCTCGGTTCGCCGCTGGGCCTCGCTCTGCTGCCCCTGTTGCGCCTGCTGCTGGCGCTGGCCGTCCTGAGACTGGCCCTGTTGCGCCTGCTGGCGCTGGCCGTCCTGCGACTGCCCCTGTTGCGCCTGCTGGCGTTGACCGTCCTGAGACTGGCCCTGTTGCGCCTGCTGACGCTGGCCGTCCTGGGACTGCCCCTGTTGCGCCTGCTGGCGTTGACCGTCCTGAGACTGGCCCTGTTGCGCCTGCTGACGCTGGCCGTCCTGGGACGGGTCACGAGGCTCGCGGGCGTCGGGGCGACGAGGCTCATCGGACTGCTCACGCGGCTGTCGCTCGCCGCCGTCCTGCGGCTGCTGCTCGCCGGCATCCCGCGGCTGCTGCGCGCCGGGCTGGGCCGCGTCCTGCTGCGACGACTGGCTCTGCGACCCGCCGGAGAGGGCCTGAGCGGCCTGATTCAGCCGCTGGGCGGCCTGGCTCATGGGTTCCTCGGCCGTCCTCTGAAGCATGCGCTGCACGTCGGAGGCGATCGCCCGCAAATCCTCATTGGTGGAGCGGTTTTCATCGAGGCGGCGCTGGATTTCGGCCATGCGGCCGGCCAACTGCCGCGTGAGCGACGCGAGCGTCGACTGCTGTTCGGTGAGTCGCGACAGCGCGGTGCGTTCGCCGCGGTCGAGTTCCGGCTTGTCCTGAGTTTCCTGGCGGAGGCCGGCGGTCTCCTCGCGGGTGCGGTCCTGGGCGTTGCGCGTCGTCTTCACGCGCTCGGCGATGGCGCGGATGGCATCGGTCACCTGTCGCGTCAGCGCCTCCTGGCTGATAATGTTGATGCGCAGTCGCCCGCTGACGGCGGGCTCGTGGACTATGCCATTGAGGTTGTAGTTGTCACGGACGCGGACGAAGTATTCCAGCACGTCGCCGGGCTTGAGTTCGGCGCCGGGCAATTGCGACAGTTCCCAGTCGTAGGCGATGCGGAAGCGCTTGCGCAGGCCCGTGGAATCCAGCCGCTCCCAGCCGCTCAGGGGCAGTTCCCATTCGCCGTCGCCGCCCACGCGATAAACCACCAGCTCCATTGAGGTGATGTCAAAGTCATCCTCGGCCAGCGCCTCCAGCCGCACGACGGCGGCGGCGGTGCGGTCCTCGTTGCCGCGCGGCGTCTCGATGAGGACGGATGGGTCCTGGTCGGGACGAACGATCAGCTCGTATTCCTCGACGGCCGCGTTCTCGAAATAGTCGTGGTCGACGGCGCGGACGCGAAAGCGCAGAGACTGCTCGGCGGTCCATCGGGCGACGGCCATGTCGGGCGAGGGTCGCGACCAGAGCATCGGCGGCACGTCCGATTCGCTCCGCACCGCCTCGAGAACCACGGGCCTGTCGGGCGCCAGGGGCTTGTTGAACAGCAGCGTGAGTTCGACGGCGGAGCCGGCGACGGCCGAGGCGGGCATCTGGGTCATGTCGACGGCGAGGGGAGCGACGCGTGCGTAAGCCGGAGCCGCGACGCTCGCCTGGACGCCGGCCAGTGCCAGCCGCGGCACGACCTGAACCACCCGTGGCTCGGTCTGGTCGTCGCCAGCCTTGACCCACACGTTCATGGTCCTTCCCCGCGCGTCCAGCGACACGCCAAAGTCGCCATCCTGACCGCGGGTCATGATCTGCTGCTGCACCGGACCATCGTCGTAGCGGTAGAAGACGATGGGCTTCATGCCGGGGCTGTCGCCGCGCGCCAGCCGCATGCGCATCTCGATCCGCTGACCGGCGGCGGCCTTGGGCGGCACGTCTTGGAGCAGGGAGATTTCGACCATTTTCGGCCAGGCAGGGGCGTTGACAACCAGCAGCCGCGCGAGGGCGATGCGGGCGTAGTCGGAGAAGGCCAGCCCCAGAACGACCAGAGCCGCCACGGCGGCCAGGCCGCCGGCCAACGACCAGAGCACGGGGCTGCGGCTCAGCGCTCTGCGCATATCCACCTCCGCGGCGAGGCGGCCGGCCTCGGCCATCACGCGCTGCTGCATGACGGGCGAGCCCGGAATGTCGCCCCGGGCAAAGTCGACGGTGCTGCGCAGGCGGTCATCAAACTGGGGAAAGGCCATCTCCAGCCGTCCGGCCACGTCGCCGAGAGTCAGCCGCGCGGCTATGGGCCGGCCAATCCAAACCCAGATGGCCCAGATGACCCCGAAGGCGGCGGCGGCAATGCACAGGAGCCGGGGGACGGCCTGAAGATCGAGCAGATAGTCGATCAGGATCGTGCCCAGCAACAGCGTCACGATGGCCCCCATGACCAGGCCTGCGCCGAAAAGGACGCTCAGCGTGCGGACCCGGCGGCGCACCGAACGGAGGGAACCCAGCAGCTCATCCTGTGACGATTGCATCGAGGCGGTGGGAGGCATTTGCGGCTCCTCCGGACGTTCGACATACCGACCACACACAGCGCTCGCGACGGCGAGCGATGTGGGGGCGTGCCTTCTTTCAGCACTACAGCGGCATCGCCCCCTCACAACATGCCATACATCTTTCTCAATACCCACTCCGCCGTGACCAGGAGCACGAAGATGCCCATGGCCAGCGGAGCGTTCCACAGAAGCTCATTCGTGTACACCGGGATCACCCTGGCCGCACTGGGGATTCTAGCCAGTTCCCGTCGCACAGTCTGCACCTGCTGTATATCGGACAGGCTCAGTGCGCCGCGCTCCGCGGTGGCGGCGTCGGCGGGCGCCCGACCGGCGGCCAGGTGCGACAGCAAGGCGCGGTCGACGGCAGGCGTCAGCAGCTCCAGCCGCGGCACCTTGATGGTCAGGGGCACCTCGCCCGGAGCGACATTGCCGGCCAGCGCCGGCAGGCGGAGGACGAACCGGCCGACCTGGTCGGCGGTCCAGGAGACGCGATACAGGTCCAGTTGCGTCTGGTCGCGCTGGAGGATTTCCTGGCGGACGGCCTGCTCGCCGGTGTCCGACTGCTGGATCAGCGCCGCGGCGATCTGGTCGGGAAGCTGACGCAGCAGCTCGCCGTCGAGGATGCGCAGTGTGACCTGGACCTGTTCGCCCAGCTCATAGGCGGGCCGCAGGGCCGTCAGCGAAAACCGCCGCTGCTGGAGCTTGCGAGAGCGGGCCAGGTATCGCAACTGCTGGACCCAGTAGGTGTCGAAGACCGACTCGCCGGTGTAGAAGCGCCAGCGCCAGGTGTCGTCGATGGCGGAGAAGAGCGTGCGCCCTCCGCCGAATCGCCCCAGCACCAGCAGCGGCGCCTTGCGTCCGTCGGGGCCGAGGTCGGTGGGGTGCTCGGCGTAAACCTCGCCCACCCCCGGCTTGGCGCTGATCCCCCGCGAATACCAGAACAGCGGCTGGATTTCGTCCCGCAGGAACCGCTCGTTTTCCTCCCTGGACTCGAAGAAGCGGAAGATCGTGGAAGCCTCTCCGTCGCGCGTCAGCACCGGGCGCCAGCCGACGGTAAGGCTGGGAGGCTCGGGAGGCGGCTCGCGCGAGATCGTCACCGGCAGCACAGGCTCAATGGGGGAATTGCGGAAGGCGTAGGGCGACCAGATCGGCCCGGCGATCATGCCAAAGCCGCCGTTCTTGGCCGAGACGAACTCACTGATGAGGTGGAGCTGCGCGTCGCTGAACTGCCGCGGATCGACATCGCCCAGCAGCACGACATCGTAGTAGAGCATCTCGCTCATGCTCTCGGGGAAGCGCGTGATGGGCCGGTCGCCCTCCTGGGCGAAACCGGCATCGGCCGAGAACAGCAGACAACTGATCTCCACCGTCGGGTCGCGAATCATCTGGTTTTTCAGATACCGGTACTCCCAGCGAGGGTAGCCCTCGCAGTAGAGGACGGCGATCTGAGCATCGAGCACGGAGATGACCGTCGTCAGCGAGTTGTCCTCGTCGTCCACTTCACCGCTCTGGCGGGCCACTTCGGCCACCACGCCGAGGCTGCCGACCTCAGCCGGCTTGAAGTTGATCTCTACCTCGTAGGTGCCGTCGCCCTCGACGGTGATGGAACGCTGCGCCGGCGAGCCGTCGGAGCGGCTCAGCGGCCGTCCGGTGGCCTTGTCCCTGAGCACCACCGTGATCTCGTGAGCGGTCGGGAATCCGCTGGCGCGGACGTTGACCCTGGCATTGACCAGGTCCCGGACAAAGACGGCCTCCTCGACGTCGATGCTCTCCACCGCCAGGTTGCGCGGCGGATCATCGCCCCCGATCGACACGGGGTAGATGCGCGCCTCGAACTGCCGCACACGCGGCAGCATCTCGGCCACGGATTCGAGGGGCGTGGAGCGACCATCGGTAAGCAGGACCACGCCCGCCAGCCTCTGACCCTGGACCTCCTCCAGCACGGTGTGGAGCGACCGCAGGATCTGGGTCGACTGACCCGACGGCTCCAGGCCGTCCAGAGCCGCCAGGGTCTGCGGTTGCTCGGATGGCGGCCCGCCTGACGTGGGCGGGGAATGCGGAAGGGTGAGGACCGGCCGGGCATCGCGGTCGAACTCGTAGATGCGCACCTCATGGTTGGCCGCCAGCTCGGCCAGCAGGGACTTGTCCGGCCCGCCCAGCAGTTCCATCATGGCCTCGAAGCGCGAGGGGACGCTGCCGTCGGCCCGCTGGCCGACGTCTCGCACCTGCATGCTGATGCTGCGGTCGAGCAAGATGGCCAGCACGGATGGCTCGGTTCGGCTCTGGCCCAACGTCAGCACCGGGCGGTTGAGCATGGCGATGACAAACGCCAGAAGGGCGCCGCGGAGCAGACCCAGGCCGATGCGCGCCCAGCGCGAGCGGCCTTCTCGGCGGTAGATGCGGACGACCAGGAAGGCCGCCAGACCGCACAGGATCAGGTTCCAGGTCGCCGCGCCGACCACTTCCTGAAACGGCCAGCGCGGGTTGAACTGGAGCGACAGCTCGCCCTCTCGGCCGAGAAAGCCGCGTTCGACGCCCAGGAGGATTTCCCAAAGTCTCTGCATGCTTCAGCCAGCGGCCTCCGCGCCCGCGGCGGGGCGCCGATAATGTCCGAAGCGCAGTGCCAGGGCGCTTTCCACACCCGCCACAATGAGCAGCAGGAGCATGAGCGTCCAGCCGAAATCGGAGCTGTCGTTGCTCGCCAGCGCTTCAACCGGCAGCGAGTCGCCGTAAACGTCGAGTTCGATATTCCCCAGCGCCTGCCGCAGGGCGGCCGCCGGCATCACGCGGATGTCGGCCTCGTCGGGTGGGACGTTCACAGCGACGGGAATGACTAGGCCGCCAAGCTCCAGGCGGTAGACGCCCGGATTCTCCAGAGGCGCGCTGCGGTAGACGGGCGGCTCGGAGCCGCGCGACTCGGCCTCCAGGGCGATGGGTTTGTTCTCGGGGTCGAAGAAACGCGGCGGACCCAGCAGCCGCAGCCCCGGCGGCAGCTCCAGAGGCTGCCCGACGGTCAGGTTCAGCCAGCGCTCGCCGACATCCACCGTGCCGGCCAGCAGCTCGTGGACGAGCGGGATGTATGCCGGCTTCTGCGGCAGGGCGTTCCACTGCGAGTCGGCCGTGGTGGTGATGACCACCACCTGACCCTGGCCCAGAGAATGTCGCGTGATGGCCGGATCACCCGTGGGCTTCTGTCCGATCAGATAGCTGAGCACGACCTCGGCCTGGGCGGCGGGGTCGAGTTCCATCGCGATGTAGGCATAGATGCGGGCGGTGTCGAGGCCGGATTTCTCCTCGCCGCGGAAGATGTTCAGCAGCGGATGCAGCGGACCGTGGGGCTTGAAATCGAAGTGGAAGGCCGACTCATCGCCGCTGGCCGTCTTCCTGGCGATCAACCGGCCGGGCATCAGGCCCAGGGGCAGGAGGCCGGAGTTGTAGGCCTCGGCGTTGACCTGTTCGCCCATGAAGATCATCAGCGTGCCGCCCTGCCGGACGAACTGCTGAATCTGGCGTGCCTGGGGCTGGGCGAGGGCAGCGACGTTGGTGAGAATGACGGCGCGGTAGTCGTTCAGGACGCGGCCGCCGATCTCCAGGTCGGAGATCACCTCGGGAACGACGTAGGTGCTGGAACGGATGATGCCGCCGGGGCCGATTTCCTTCTTGGGGGCCAGGGACAAGTCCAGATACGCCCCCGATCCGGAGAGGAGTCCCGCGCCGCGCGTGCCCTCGACGATGAGCACTTTCAATTCGGAGGCCACCTGCACGACGCGGTGGCGGAGGTTGTCCACTTTCAGGCGGTCCTCGCCGCCGTAGAGCAAGGCGCTCAGCAGATGCGGCCCGCCGGCGCCGAGCTGCACGCGCGTCTGGCGCTGGGGCGGGGTGGCATCGTCGGGCGTGAGCCGCACGCCGTCGGGCAGGACCTGTTCGTCCCATCGCCACTGGAGCAGTGTCTCCTCAGCGGCGCCGAAGCCCCGGACGGTGGCCAGAAAATCGCTGTGGAATCCGGCCGCCACCAGTGCGCTGTCGGCGGCCAGGTCGAGGATGGCGTGATTCCACTGGTCGGGGCGTCCCAGGTGGTGCAGGCGGATGTTTCGGCCGAAGACTTCGGTCAACTGGGGCCCGAGGTTGGCCAGGAGGGCGGCCTGGGCGGGCGCTGCGAAGGCGCTGCGCGTGCCGTCGGTGAGGATGTAGAGGCGTTTGTTGGGCTGGCGCTGTTCCTCGCGGGCGATGCGGATGGCCTCGGCCAGGGCCGCGGGCAGGTCGGTGCCCGACCACGACTGTCGGATGCGGTCGACGGCGGCGCGGGCGGCGTCCAGGTCGTAACTGGGGCGCAGGAGCAGTGCGCCCTCGGTCGGGGTGGTGGACCGATCGGATCGCTGGGCAGCCCGCCCGGCCAGGATGAGGGCCACCGACTCAGCGCCGCTGCTGAGCTGCTCGATCTGCCGGCGTGCCAGAAGCTTCGCCTGATCGAGGTGGGTGCGGGCGTCGGGGCGATGGGCCTCGTAGGCCATGGAGTAGCTGTTGTCGATGACGAACACGTGCAGGCCCGCGCGCTGGGCGGCCAGGGCGGCGATCGTGCTGTCGGCGCAGCCGATGGGCCGGGCCAGGGCAAGCCCCAGCAGCCCCAGCATGAGGCAGCGCACGGCCAGCAGCAGCCACTGCTCGAACTTCAGGCGGCGGCGGTTTTTGCGCAAGGCCGCCAGCAGGTATTGCATCGCCGCCCACTGCACGACCTTGAAGCGCCGGCGGTTCAGCAGGTGGATGATGATGGGGATGGACACCAGCGCCGCGCCCGCCCAGAAAAAGCCCGGATTCACCGCCCACGCCAGAATGGTCTGCAGATCACGCATGCCAATCAAAAAATCAAAAATCAAAAATCAAAAATCAATAACTACTTGATGCTCGCGGCCCGGGTCGCCAGGAACCCGCTGAGGGCCACATCCAGCGGCTCGCCGCTGTTCATACGAACGTAATCCATGTACATGCTGCGGCAGATCCGCTTGAGCTGTTCGGTGGCTTCCTGAAGCTGCTGAAGGTAGCCGTCGCGCAGGGCACGCGGCTCGGTGAGCAGCTCGCCCGTCTCCTCCAGGCCCTTGAACAATGTTACATCCTCAAAGGGGAACTCGATCTCCATCGGGTCCAGCACCTGAAACGCCATCACCTCGTGCTTCTTGAAGCGCAGGTGGCGCAGGCCCTTGTCCACGCCGTCCAGGTCGTCGAAAAAGTCGCTCAGCAGCACGATCAGGCTGCGGTGGGTGAGCTTCTCGGCCAGTTGGTCGAGGATTCGGCCGGTGTTGGTCTTCTTCAGCCGCGGCGTGATGCACAGCTCATGGGTAATGGTCTTCCACTGGGCGGGCGAGTTGGAAGGCTTGAAATACCGCTTCAGCTCGTTGTCGAAGATGGCCAGCCCCACCGAGTCCTGCTGCTGAATGGCCAGGTAGGCCAGTGACGCGGCGATGGCGGTGGCGTGGTCGAACTTGCTCCAGGGGGCGTCGCGCTCGCCGACGGTGCCGTAGGCCATGGACTCGCTGGCATCGACGACGCAGATAAGGTGGAGATTGGTCTCCTGCAGGTACTGCTTGAGGTAGAGCTTGTCGGTCTTGGCGAAGGTCTTCCAGTCGAGGTGGCGGATGTCGTCGCCCTGCACGTAGGGCCGGTGCTGCGCGAACTCGACGCTGATCCCCTGGTAGGGCGAGCGGTGCATGCCGGTCATCAGACCTTCGACGATGAGCCGGGCGCGCAGGTCCAGCGAGCTGATCCGCGCCAGGACCTTCGGATCCAGGTACTTGCGGTAGTCGGTTTCGGCGGCGGCGGTGGTCATGCGGTCTGCTTCGTTCTCCTGAGCTACGGAAGATAGACGCGTCCGGTGCCGCGCAACAACAGCCTCCAGGGTTCGCGGCGGCAGATCAGTACGACAGCCCACAGGTGCCCTTCGACGTTAGCGTCAGCCATCAGCCTCAGCACGTGCCTGCTCCTGGGCCAGCACGCGCCGGCGCTGCTCGATTTTCTTCATAAAACGGTCGTGTGCTTCATCGAGCTTCTTCTGCACCTCCGGTGGATTTCCTCTCGCGTGCCGGTCGAGGATCCTCTGGTACGCTGCCTCAACCTCGGCCTTGTGTTCCTCGATGTACTCGATGGCACAAAGGATCTCAGCGGAACTCACGCCGAGGATCGTCGCGATCACGCTGTGATGGTCGCCGTGCTTGTAGTAATCCATCACGTCGTAAACGGTTATCCGCGTCCCCGCGATCTCCGGCCCGCGGCCGCGGTCGATGATCTTCGGTTCAATGGGCTTCATGGTTACCTCGTCGACCAGCCATCCTATGGTTCGTCGCCATTGCCGCGGCGGCGGCGCCGGGGCAGCGAGGGCGCCTCGCCCTCGCTCTGCACACCGGTTACGTTGCGCAGACAAATGAACTCAAACCTGCCCCTGGGCAGGAACAGGATGGCCATCGTATCCACCTCCGGATGCACGGCCACGAACTCGGGGTGCTTGACGTCGAATCGCCGCCCATCGCTCAGGCGGATCGTGAACGGCGCAAACGGCTCGCGATTCAGGAATCCTCGGATCGTGTCGGCAGTCATCTTTTCCTCACGCCGCACACCTGGGCAGTCCGCGGCATGTATCTTCAGGCGCCGGCGTCATTCGGCCGGAAGCTCCGTCGGTGCCATGGTGATGATCATGACAACGTTCGTCACGCACCTCTTCAATCGTATGCAGATAGCGACCGCCTTCGCTCACGCCGCCGGCTCGCTTTTCATCACCCGCTCGATGTTCCTGTCCGCCTCGTCATACTGCTGCCGCGGGATGAAGTCCATCAGCTTCTTCACGATCGCGTCGCTCTTGATCCCCTCGGCTTCGGCGTTGAAGTTCGTCACGATCCGGTGCCGCAGCACCGGCAACGCCACCTGACGGATGTCCTCCGTGCTCACGTGATACCGCCCCTTGAGCAGCGCGCGGGCCTTGCCGGCGAGGATCAGATACTGGCTGGCCCGCGGACCGGCCCCCCATGCCACATAATCGTTCACGAAGTCCGGGCAGTTGCCCTCGTGCCGACGGGTGAGCCGGCTGAACTGAAGCGCGTAGCGGATCACGTGGTCGGCCACCGGCACCTTGCGAACGATCTCCTGGAGCGCAAGGATTTCCTCGCCGGTGAGCACGTGCGCCAGCTCGATCCGGCGCGACTGCGTCGTCAGCCGCACGATCTGAAACTCCTCCTCCTCCGTGGGATACCCCACGTTGATGTTGAACATGAACCGGTCGAGCTGCGCCTCGGGCAGCGGATAGGTGCCCTCCTGCTCGATGGGGTTCTGCGTCGCCAGCACGAAAAACGGCTGCGGCAGCCGGTGCTGCCTGCCCCCCGCCGTCACCTGGTTTTCCTGCATGGCCTCCAGCAGCGCCGCCTGCGTCTTGGGCGGCGTGCGGTTGATCTCATCGGCCAGGATCACGTTGGCGAAGACGGGCCCGCGCACAAACCGCATCGAGCGCCCGCCGGTGGTTTTGTCTTCCTCGATCACCTCCGTGCCTGTGATGTCGGAGGGCATCAGATCCGGCGTGAACTGGATGCGGTTGAAGCTCAGCCCCAGCGTGCGGCTCAGCGTCGAGATCATCAGCGTCTTGGCCAGTCCCGGCACGCCCACCAGAAGCGCATGGCCGCGGCAGAACAGGGCGATCAGCAGCTCCTCGATCACCGCCTCCTGACCGACGATCACCTTCCCCAGCTCAGTGCGCAGGCTGTGATACCCCTGCTGCAGCTTCTCCACCGCCGCCAGTTCCTCGGCGGCCAGGTCCGTCTGTTCCGGCTGAACGATCCCGATCTTGCTTTCCATACGCGCTCCTCAAAGCCCCCTTCGTCGCTTCGTCGCTCCGTCGCTTCGTCGCTC
>Ga0129299_1002014_pt1 | contig 13540 bp, 6 predicted proteins | sample ConPoolayeCmetaG_FD_94477 | JGI IMG/M metagenome (GOLD analysis project Ga0129299, IMG submission 94477) | Hot spring microbial mat communities from California, USA to study Microbial Dark Matter (Phase II) - Cone Pool mat layer C metaG ... | reverse complement strand
GATGTACTGGGTACCGCGGTAGCCGTTGGACGTGTTGGTTTGCGCCCACAGCAGCGCCGGGGTACGCGCGAAAAAGCGCCCGGCGGTGAGGCGGAAGACGCTCTTGTCGAAGGCCTGGAAGGTAATTCCAAGGCGCGGCGACCACTGCTTCTTGTCGTCGGGGATCCGCGCGGTGAGCTTGAACGACCCGTTAGGGTTGCGGTCATTGGGGTTTAAGATCCCGAAATCGGGATTATCCAAGCTTTCCCAGCGCAGGCCGAGGCTGGCGGTGAGCTTGGGGCTGACATACCACTGGTCCTGGACGAACAGCGCCAACTCCTTCTGGCCAAACGCCGAACGTCCAGCCTCCTCGGCGGAAAGCCCACCCAGACCGCCAAACTGCCGGTACTCGCTCCACTTCCCTGCGAGGAAATCGGCCTTGTTGTTGAAGATGTACACACCGCGCCAGTTGCCCTTGAAGACCTGGTCCACTGAGGTGTCGTTGTACTCCACCCCGCCCTTGACCACGTGGTCGCCGGCCAGGAAAGTCAGCGTGTTGGCCACGGTCTTGCGCTCGGTCTCGGTCGGGTCGATGGGCAAGAAGCTCACCTCCCCGTAGTTGCCCAGATTGCGGACCTGGATGTCGGGCAAATTGAGCCCCTTGTCGCGCCGCGGGATGTCCTCCTGGGCGTACTGCAGGGAAAGATCGTTGATGACGTTGCCGAAAACCCCCGAGTAGGAGAGAACGGTGGAGCGGCTCCACATGGTCTCCAGGCCGTTGTAGCTGGCCGCCCGGGTCGGCGAGGCCGAGGTGCCGTTTTGACCGTCGTAGTCGGAGTAGTTAATCCGGCCCATGAACCGGTGGCTGGGGCTGGCAAAGTAATCCAGGCGCCCAAAGGCCACCCGACCGTCGTTGGTGCGTTTATACTCGGGGTCGCTGCGCAACACCGGCCACTTGGCGAACACCTCGGCGTCCAGTACGATGGGGTCGATGATGACCGTCTCGTCCTGCTTCTGATTGTCAAGGGCAGAGAAGAAGAAGAGCCGATCCTTGAGGATAGGACCACCCAGGGAAAACCCGAACTGCGCCTTCTTCTGGTCGTTGAGCTTGCCCACAGGGGGATCGGCCACCAGGTCCTGGGGCTGGTTGTAGTAAAACACCGAGCCGTGGAACTCGTTGGTGCCGCTCTTGGTGATGACGTTGACGAAGCCGCCGCCGGAGCGCCCGAACTCGGCCGGCGCGCCGTTGGTGATCACCGAGAACTCCTTGATGGTTTCCTGGGAGATGGCCAGCGGCGCGCGCCCCTCGGCGTCACCCGTCGTACCGCCGAAGAACGCGTTGTTGTTGTCCACCCCGTCGATGGTGACGTTGGTAGCGATGCCACGCTGGCCCGACAGCGAGATGTAACCCCGCTGGCGCTCCTTGAGCGACTCGGGGGTGAGGTACACCAGGTTCTCGAAGTCACGGCCCGAAACCGGCAAAGTGGCGATCTGCTCGGTGAGGATCGTGGTACCCGAGACCGTATTGGTCACCTCCACCAGCGGCGCCTCGCTGGTCACCGTCACCACCTCGGCGAACGCCTCCAGCTGCAGCGTGAAGTCGATGGTGGGCGCCGAGCCCAACACCAGACGCACGTCCTTCCGCGTGGACGACTTGAACCCGGACAGCGACGCGGTCACGGTGTACAAGCCTGTGGGCATGTTAAAGATACGATAGTTGCCGTTGGCATCGCAAACCGCCCGGAGCACCAACCCGGTCTCCTGGTTGACCGCCTCCACCGTGGCGCCCGGCAGGACCCCGCCGTCCTGGTCACGCACGGCACCAGAGATGCGGCTGGTGGTCACGTCCGTTTGGGCAAACGCCGGCATGGCCAGCCCGAGCGCCACTGCTGCCACCGTACAAACGGTCAGCAGTCTCCTTACACCTGCATCACTCCTCATAGCTTCTCTCCCTCCTTAACTTGGCCCTCACTCCGGGCTGCGCCCGGGCGAGCCAGGGTGTAATCATACTCGCTCGTGTGAAGAGACGGTGAAGTCCCCTGCCGCGACAATCGCATCAAGGACGCGCGGATATTGAGATGGTGGCGTTACGTACTTAGTAGTCGCTGGTCATGATGAACACCGGCCGGTTCTCGAACTTCTCGTATTTCGGCCGTAAACGTCCCGTATGGTAGTACTTGTCTACATCGACGACCTTCTTGCGGCTGGTTACCACGGAGATGGGCACGTTGTCGTAGCGGCCGTTGCGCACGTTGACGAGGCGCCCGTAGGTACCGGACAGGATAAGGTCCAGGGCCAGGTTCCCGAACGCCATGGGTACGATGGAATCCAGGGCGTCCGGATCACCGCAGCGCACCAGGTACCCCAGCCGCTGATTGATGACCTCCACGCGCTCCCCATGGTTGAAACGGGGCGACAGCTCTTTAAGCCGCTGCGCTACCAGGTCGCCAATGCCCCCCAACTTCTTGTGCCCGAACTGGTCGGTGGCGTGCTCGGTGAACACCATGCCATTCATGCCCTTGATGGTCGCCCCTTCGGACACCAGCACGACGCTGTACAAGCTGGGGTTTTTGCGCCGGTCTTCGCTGAGCAACTCGCACAGCTGCTCGTCGCTAAAAGGGTACTCAGGGATCACACAGCGGTTGGCGGCGCCCGCCATGGTGGGGAGCAACGCGGTGAACCCCGCATAGCGGCCGAACACCTCCAGCACCAAGAAGCGTTCGTGGCTACCCGCCGAGGTGCGCAGCGCGTGGGTCATGGCGATGGTACGGGTGACGCAGGTCGAAAAGCCAATGCAGTAGTCGGTCCCCGGCACATCGTTATCCATGGTCTTGGGGATGCCAATGACCTTCACCCCCAGCTCGTGCAGATGCACGGCAAAGGATAAGGTATCGTCGCCGCCGATGGGGATGAGCACGTCGATGCCGAAGTGCTCCAGGTTGGCGAGAACTTCCCGGGTGAGGTCGTTACGTTCGTCGTGGTAGCGGTCCCGCAGGTGCACGGGCACGGCCGCTGCAGGCACGTGCGACGGGTTGGTGCGCGAGGTGTGCAGGAACGTACCACCGGTGCGGCCCACCTTGTTGACCAGTTCCTCGGTGAGCTCCATGACCCAGTCCCCGTTGGCGCCCTTGTCGTCCCGGTTGGGCTCGATCAGCCCTGCCCAGCCGCGGCGAATCCCCAACACCCGGTACCCCTCGCGGAGCGCGCGCACGGTGATGGCCCGAATCGCCGGGTTGAGCCCCGGCACGTCGCCGCCCCCAGTGAGAATGCCGATACACCCCTTCGATTGACTCATTCCCCCTCCCTGTGTTGAGCGAATGATAGTGCGCCCCGGCGGTGTTAGACTACCCGCCGTGAAGCGGGCGCTCATCACCGGCATCACCGGTCAGGACGGCTCGTACCTCGCCGAGCTGCTCCTCGCCAAGGGGTACGAGGTGCACGGCCTGGTGCGGCGCTCGTCCACCTTCAACCGCGAGCGCATCGACCACCTGCGCGACCACCCCGACTACCGCCACCGCTACGTCCTGCACTACGGCGACCTCTCCGACGCCGACTCCTTGCACCGGGTGGTGTCAGCATGCCAGCCCGAGGAGGTGTACAACCTGGCTGCCCAGTCCCACGTCGGCATCTCGTTCCAGCAGCCCACGTATACCGGTGAGGTGGTGGCCCTGGGGACGCTGCGCTTGCTCGAGGCGTTGCGGCAGGGAGCGCCCGAGGCTCGTTTCTACCAGGCGTCGTCGTCGGAGTTATTCGGGCTCGCGAAGGAGACCCCGCAGAACGAGGAGACTCCCTTTCACCCCCGCTCCCCCTACGCCGTCGCCAAGATGTTCGCCTACTGGGCCACCGTCAATGCCCGGGAAGCCTGGGGCCTGTTCGCCGTCAACGGCATCCTCTTCAACCACGAATCGCCGCGCCGCGGCGAGAACTTCGTCACCCGCAAGATCACCCGCGCGGTGGCCGAAATCGTCGCCGGCCGGCGCCCTTCGTTGGCCCTCGGGAACCTCGAGGCGCGCCGCGACTGGGGGTTTGCCGGCGACTACGTGGAAGCCATGTGGCTCATGCTGCAACAGGAGCAGCCCGAGGACTTCGTCATCGGCACCGGCGAAACCCACTCGGTGCGAGAATTCGCCGAAGCCGCGTTCGCCACGGTGGGAATCACGTTGCGCTGGGAGGGGAGCGGGGTCGAGGAGCGCGGCGTCGACGCCGCCACAGGCGCAACCCTCATTACCGTCAATCCAGTCTATCTTCGCCCGGCCGAGGTGGACAACCTCCAGGCCGACCCACGCCGTGCCGCCGAGCGGTTGGGGTGGCGGCCGCGCGTGGATTTCCGAGGTCTGGTGCGCATGATGGTCCGGCACGATTTGGAGCTGCTGGGCGTCGCCGATGCTCTCCGCTAACCTCACGGAGGGCAAAACCACCGGCGCGCCCGCTTTGCGACCAAGCAAGAGATCATCCAGTCAAAACGGGTTGCCCAGGGAAAAGAACAGCTCGCCCGCCTCCTCGCCGGGCCGGCGGTCGAGCTTCCAACCGTACTCCAAGCGAATCGGCCCCACCGGCGTTTCGAACCTGAGACCCACACCGGCGCCCCAGCGCACGTCGTCCACGTCCACCTGGTTCCGGCTGGCCCAGACGTTCCCCCCATCCAGAAAGATGTTGAAACCGACGGCTCCCGCCAGGCGCCGGCGCCACTCCAAATTGGCCAGCAGCATGGCCGCACCGCCGATGGGCTTTCCCTGGGCGTCCAGGGTCTGTCCCGGCACCCCCAAGCGGTCAAGGGCGAAGGCGCGGTGTGACACCTGACCCCCGGCGAAGTAGCGCACGTTGATAGGCAAGAGAAGGTTGTCGCTGGTGGCGGCACCGCCGTTGCGGGGCACCGCTACCCCAGCGCGCAACGCCCCCGCCAGCACCCCGCGGGCGGCGGGGCGGTAGGCGGCCAGCGACACGTTGAGCTTGTCGAAGGCGGCGTCGGCCAGGAAGACTTTGAAGGCGCTCTGCACCTCCGCCCGCGCCAACGACCCCCGCCGGGGGCTGAACAGATCGTCGCGACTGTCCCAGACGGCGTACGGAATGATCGAGGCGATCTTCAGGTTCTGCTTCTCTCGCTCCAGCCCCGAGAGGATCTCGGGGGGGGCTTGTGGTTCCACGATCTGATACTCGTAACGCACCACCACCCGCCCCGGCCGGCGTTCGCGATCCCCCAGCTCGAGCCACAGGCCGCGCTCGCGCAGCTTGAAAAGGTCGAAGTCGCCATCGTAGCGATAGACGGAAAACCACAGCGGAACGCCGAACAGCCCCAGGGGGCTCGGTTCTCGGTAGGTGAGTTGCAGGCGCGTGCGGCGCTGGGAGTAGCTCCCCTCGGTGAACAGCGCGCCGCCGGTGCCGAGGGGGTTGAGATGCGACCACGAGGCGGAAACCCGCACCCCCGCCTCTGAATCCCACCCCAGACCAAAGCCGTAGGAGCGCAGCGGTGCCTCTTTGAGATCGATGACCACACCGCGCCGCGCCTGATGCTCCTGACCAGGAATGGGGCGCAACGCGGCGTTTTGGAAAAGCCCCAGGCCGAGCAGACGCCTCTGGGTTTCCAGCTGCTGGCCGGCCCCCAGGGGCTGGTCGACTCTCAGCGTGGAGAGGCGATTCACCACTTTCTGGGAGGTCTGCACCAGCCCGGCCACCACCACCCGGTCCAGGATCACCTGCAGGCCCGGCGTGATTGCCACGCGCACCGCGCAGCGGTCCGCCACACACTCGCTGGCCACCACCACGCGGGCATCCAGAAAGCCAGCGTCGCGCAGCGCCCTCTCCAGCGCCGCCCGCACCTCGTCCTCGCCGTTGCGGCTCCAGGGACCGCCATTCGTGAGTGGCAACGGCGGCAACGGAATCTGCTCCACCATCCCCTCGATGGAAAGTTCGGACACCGTCCGGCGGGACCCCATGCGCACCGGGAACACGACGGTAACGCCGCCGCTGCCGTCTTCAAGGCGGGGTGACTCTACTTGGGCCTCGGCCCACCCCTCCCGTTGCAGCACCGCCAGTACCGAAAGACGATCCCACTCCAGGCTCTCCTCGGTCACCGGCTCGCGCCCCCACACCCAGGGGCGGCCGCGACGGACGCCGATCTTCTCGCGCAGGGTTTCTTCGTCCAGGCCGGCAAGACCTTCGAAGCGGACGGCGCGGATCGGCCGCTTTTCGGTGCGGTGGAAGGTCAAGCGGAGCACCCGTTCCTCCCCCGCCTCTCTCACCTCCCCGGCGACCGTTGCCAGCAGGCGCCCCTGCTCGTGCAGATGCCTCGCCAGACGGGTGACAACCAGATTGAGATCGGCCTCGTCGAACGCCTCGCCGCCGCGCACGAAGGGCAACGCTGCTTCGACCATGGCCCTGCTCATCTTCAGCCCGATCAGTTCCAACCGATAGCGCGGTCCGCGGTCCATCTCCAGCCGCACCGTAGCGCCTGCCCCAGTATCGTCGACGCGCGGCGGTCGTACCTCGGCGGCCCACCATCCCTGCCGGCGCAGGTGTGCCGCCAGGCGCCGTCGCGCCCGCTCCAGGCGGGTGTCCGACAGCACCACGCCCGGCCGCAGACCCGTCACCTCCAGGAGGTCGCGCCCGCTCACCTGAGACCCTGGCGCCTCCAGCGCGCCCAGGGTTCGAGGTGGGCCGAGGGCAGCGGTGACCAGCACCGCCACCGTCACGCCGCTGGGCGACGGCCGGGTCTGCAGCTCCAGCCGGGCCTGCGGGTAGCCGGCCGCCCGCACCACGCGCCGCGCCTCCTCCAGCGCCGCCGCCAGCCCCTGGGGGTCCAGCACGGCGCCGCGGGACAGCGCCAGGATCTCCTCCACCCGCCGCCGCAGCGCCCCCGGCAAGCCCTCGAGGCGCACTTCGCCAACCCGCTGGGCCGGCACCGCCTCCACCTCCAGCGTCAAGCCCCCGTCGCTCACCTCGGCTCGCACCGTGGCGCCCACGAACTCGCCGGAGGCCAATAGCGCCTGCACCCCGGCACGCACATCGGCCCGGGTGATCACCTCACCGGGCCGGAAACCCACCAACTCCGCGGCACGGGCCGACACCTCGGGAGGCGCCACGATACGAACCTCGTGGACCGGCAGGCGTCCCCACGGCACCACCGCCTGCGCTAGGCCCAAGATCAGTAACGCCGCTGCCACTTCAGTTCCGCCCAGTACGAACCGTCACTGTCCCGGTTGACCTCGAAGAACACACCCGGCGACAGGCGCCAGCGACTCTTCACCAGGTCATCGCGGTTGGAGGCCAAATTGGTGGAGTAGGTGACCGTCCAGTCCCGGGAAATGCGCTTGACCACGGTGACCCGTGCCGCAGGGGTGTTGGTCTCCGAACTGAGGTAGGGGTCCAGGCGCAGCTGATCCACGTCCAGCAGGGTGCGCGCCCGTTTCGCCACCGTCCCCGCGATCTGATCCGAGAGGAGACTGGTGGCGAAAGCTCCCGCCGAGGTCTCTCCACCCACCCCCGAGGGAGTCCCCAGGGCCAACAGCGACAGGATATCCATCTCAGTCAGCGGTGGGTTCGATGAGAAGCTGGTGGCCAGGTGATCCAGCGGGCCCTGCACGGCCACTCGCACTTCCACGGACTCCACCGTGGTGCGCGCCTGCACGTCCAGGAACGGATTGATGCGGTCGGGGTTGGTAAACGTCACCACGCCGCGGTCCAGCTCAAAGCGGTTTACCCCCAGCGTCAACTCGCCCCCTGGTAGCACCTCGATGCGCCCCAGTACCCCGGGTTGTACCGAGGTCCCCGTCACCCGCAGACCACCCCGGAGGGTCAAGCGGGCCAGTGCCGTTTCCACCTCCAGCGTCCCCGGAATGTGCACGCCCACGTCCAGGCGAACCGCGCCCTCGCTGGTGGGGGCGGCTCGCACCGGGCTTTGAAGCTGCTCCAGGATTAGCCGCTGCAGGTCGAGATCGCGCCGGTAGACGGTGGGTTGAACCTCCACCTCGCCGGTGGCGACCAGTTCCTCCACTGGGCCGACGAGGCGCAGCTGGCCGCGCAGGTAAGGGGCGAGCGCGGCGGCCAGGGTGAAACGCACGTCACTGGCGTCCAGTTGAAGGTCCAGTTCCACCCTCGGGTCCAGGGCGATTCTGCCGCGGGCAGTTCCCCGACCACCGCTGTAGGCGAACAGCACCTCGTGCAGGCGCAGCGCCTCGGGGACAAACTCAATGACACCGTTGATCTTGGTCAGAGGAGCCGAAAGGCCCGGAATGCGCAGGGAGCCGTCGAAGACCCTCGCCACCCCTTCGAAGGAGGGTTCCCGGTCGCTACCCAGAATGGCCCCCAGCAACTCCACCCGACCCGTCGGCCGGCTGTGCGGCCACAGCACCGCCAGCAGCGCTGCTGGCAGTTCTCCCGATACGTTGCCGTGCAGCGCCCCGTTCTCCCGCCGGCCACCGCGCACAAACAGACGCGCGCGGCCGCCGTCGAAGAGCAGCCCGGGCAGGTTGATCTCGCCGCCCTCCACGGTGAACACGGCCGCCTGCGCCAGGGTGGCCGACTCCCCCTCCACCTCCACGTCGAAACGGGTGATGGTGCCCTCCAGCCGGGGCGGCCGGCGCGGGGTGAGGACGATGCGGCCGTGCCCTTCGACCCTCCCCTGCACGGGCAGTTCCTCCTCCACCAAATCCACCATGAGCCGTTGCAGCGAGGCGACCCGAAACGTGAACTCTCCCGCGTACCCCTGCCTGGCGCGGGACAGGTTCGCCGCCAGCGACCACGCCTCCGGTCGGGCGACCTCCATCACCAGGCCCCGGGGGCTGAGGGCGACGAAGCCCGACGCGCCGCCGCGGCTGCGCACCTCCAGGCGACCCACCGGTTCATCGAAGGGGAACTCGCCGTGCAGTTCACAGTCCAGCGCCCCGCCAATGAGACGCGCCAAGGGGGGAGACACCGCGTCCAGCCCGAGGCTGGCCAGCGTTGCGTCCAGACGGGCGCGGCGGTCGCGCAGATCCACCCGCGTGGAGGCCCGCAGACCCCCCACCGCGAGATCGGCCACCGTCACCACCGCATCTCGTAGCACCACGTCGGCGCGGCCGTCCCCCAGGGGCAATCCGGCCACGGCCACGTCCCGCAGGCGCAGCGACGCATCCACCTCGGGCGAATCCAAGGTCCCCGCCACCGTTCCCCGGACCGCCACCTGCCCCGCCAGCGGGGCGTGCACCCCTCCCCAGGCGGCCACCCGATCAATGGGAATCCCCTGCCCGGCGAAGGTGAAGGCCAGGCCGTTGTCGGAACCGTAGCGATAAACCCCAGTGACCGTGGTGCTGCCGGCCCCCACCGCCACCGTCGCCTCGCTTATCTCCAGCTCGCCTCGCGCCAGACGAAACGAACCCTCTACCCCGTCGGTTGCAACGGGTCCGAAGGCCACCGGCGCCACGGCCACATCGCCCACCACCGTGGGGTCGTGAAAGGGACCGCGCAGGCGCACGTCAAACACCGCCTCGCCGGACAGCCCTTCGGGCAGCACATCCTCGCCAACCCAGCCGCGCAGCAGGGTAGCCACCACCCCGAGGGGCACGTGATCGCCGCGCACGCTCCACGTCGGCACCCAGCTGCCCAGCGTCAGCCCACCCTCCCACTGCACACCGGCCCCGGCCACCGTCACGCCGGCGGTGTTGATGCGCAGCAGACCGTCCCGGGTCAACCGCAGCAGGACTCGCCCGCTGGCCGGCACCTGGCCGGCGCGCGGCCGCAGATCCACCACCGCCGTGCCACTGCCCTCGCCGATCCGCTCCCCTTCCCACGAGAGGCTGGCGGTGAGCGCACACGAGGCGGCTAGTCCGGCCGCATCCACCTCGATGGCCCGCAGAAATCCCGCCAGGTCCACGCCGCTTGAGCGCGCCGCCACGCGGTGGCGCCAGGGTGACTGCAAACCCTCCAACAGGTACGACCCCTCCACCGCGCCGCCGGCGAAGACGCCCCGCGCCAGCGACGCCTCGATCCCCTGGGGGGTGACGTGGGCTTCCGCCTCCACATCCTCCACGAGAAAACCCACCACATGGACCCGCGGGCTTTCCAGCCGAGCGTCCACCACAAAATCCTCGGCCGAAACCGTTGCCGTGCCCGTTACCCGGACGGATCCCGCCAGCTCCGCATCCAGGTGCAGCAGGCGATCCAACTCGGCCAGCTCCACCTGCGCCGTCCCCTCAGCGTGCACCGTGCCGCCGGCCCACCGACCGCGCGCCGTCACCTGGCCCCAGCCTCCCGACGCCACCAGCCGCGCCACCTCGAACCCCTGGGGAGTCATCCTGCCCCGGGCCTGGAGGGCCGCCTCCACCGGCTCGAACCCCGGCGCCGCCACGCGCACTCCGCCGGCGTGAAGCACTGCCGCCTCCAAGGGCCTGCGCCGCGAACCCATCCAGCGCATCTCCACATCGCGCGCCGCCAGGCTCACCCCGTCTCCCAGTGCCAGGGCGTCAATCGAGGCGTCAGTCAGCTCCAACTGGCGCACCACCACCCGCACCCACCTGCCCTCGCCGCCCACCGCTGCGACACGGGGAGGAGTTTCCCATCGCACCCGCACGCCCTTGAGGCGGACGTGGTTGATCGCCAGTTCCCGCTCAACCACCACCACGCGGCCGAAGCCCACCTCGGCGAGGCGAACGTGCAGCAAGGGATCGGCGAGGTCGCCGAGGCGCACGTCGTGCAGCACCAGGCGCGGGGGGTAGAGAACGACCTCCAGATCGGCCACGTCCACCCTTTGAGCCACGGCGACGGAGAGCTGCGCCGAGACTCGCGCCGCCATCCAACCCCTCACCCCCGGCTGGCGCAACACCCACCCCGCCAGGCCGAGCAGCAGCACCCACGCCAGCGCCGCCGCGGCGACGGCGATGACCGTGCGCGCCAGGTGGGGATACCGGCGGGCCACTGCTACTCCCCTCGCTCCCCCCACTTGAGTTTGTGGTGCAAGATCGAAAAGAACGTGCTCTTGGCGTTGCGAATCAACGACAGCGGCTCGCTGGACTGCGACACCTCCACGCGCATGGCGCCGGTCATGGGCAAGCCCACCTGGCCGTCCAACGTGAGGTGCACCTCGGCGTCGGAGTCCTCGATCCACACCCGCAGACGGCTGGTGGGCGGCAGGACCAGCGGCCGAACCCCCAAAGAATGCGAACAGATAGGGGTCACCAGCATGGCGGGGAGCGCCGGGTGCACGATGGGCCCGCCGGCGGAGAGGTTGTAGGCGGTGGAGCCCGACGGCGTCGCGATAATCAGCCCGTCCCCGCGGTAGCGCGAGAGCAGCTCGCCGTCCACCTCGGCCACGGTGGTGACGATGCGGGCCAGCGACGCCTTGTTCACCACCACGTCGTTGAGCACCAGCAGTTCGCGTTCCTCCTCCGGGAATCGCACCACCACCTTGAGGCGCTGGCGCTGCTCCATCCGGCAACGGCCGGAGAAGATCTCGTCCAGCAGGGCGAACGTCGCCTCCGGGGCGTGCTCGGTGAGAAACCCCAAGGTACCCAGATTGACCCCGGCCACCGGGGTGGAGGAGGGACACCCGCGGGTCACCGAAAGAAACGTCCCATCGCCGCCCAGCACCAGCACCACGTCGGTCAGGCGACCCAGCTCGGCGCGCGGCGGCCCTGGCGGCGCCCCCAGCGCCGCGGCGGAATCCCCGTCGACGACCGCCGTGGCGCCACGCCGCTGGATCTCGTCCACCACCCGGCGACCGAGAGCCACGGCGTGGGGGTTCGAAAGCTTGACCGCCACCCCGAGGCGGCGTGGCGGAAGCTGCGGATCACGGCCACCCATCGCCGTATTCTAGCCCACGGTTGCGCTCCCCCCTGCCTGGCGCCGCCGGATCAACTCCACGACCTCCCCGGGCTCGGGGAAACGGCCGGTGAACAGCTTGGAGAACACCCCCTGGCCGTCCACCACGACGTCGAACACGCCCCCTGATCCTTTGATCAACACCGGCTCAACCCCGAACGCCTCGCGCAACTCGGCCGCCAGACCGGCAGCCCGCGGATAATAGTTTCACACCACGCAGTAGGTGATTTCGATCCTCATTCCCGCGCTCCCCACGCCATTTTACCGCCCTCGCCGGGACCCCAAGCACACCACCAAGGCTGAAAGCGCACAACCCGCCCCGCACGCCGCCGCCGTCCACGGCGCTCCGATCACCTCCGCCACCGCGCCGGCAACCAGCCCCCCCACCGGCGCCAGGCCGGCGAAAACCCAGATGTACAGCGAGATGACCCGCCCCCGCAGCCCCTCCGGCGCGCTCATCTGCATGGCCGTGTTGGAAACCGAGAGTTGCACCGCCACCGCACCGCCGACGAGTACCATGAATGCCAGCGCCACGCCCACTCGCCGGCTGCCCGCCAGCGCTATCAACCCCACACCGACCAGTGCCTGTCCCCAGGCGATGGCCCGCAACGTGCCGGCGCCCGAACGCCGCGACGCGGTGGCCAGCGCCCCGGCCATGGCGCCCAGCCCCGCTCCCCCCAGCAGCGCGCCGTAGCCGCCCGCGCCAGCGCCGAGCACCTCCCGTGCCAGCACCGGCAGGAGGGTGATGTACGACAATCCGAACAACGACGTCACTCCCGCCGCCACGAGCACCCGCCGCAGCAGCGCCTCGCGCCACACGAAGCGCAGCCCCTCCAACAGCCGCGCCCCCACCCCCGGCGTACCCTGCCGGCCCGCCGCGGCGGCGGGGATGGGCAGCAACGCCAGCAGCACCGCCAGGTAGCTGGCGGCGTTGGCGGCAAAACACACGCCCTCCCCTGCCACCGCCACGAGCACCCCGGCCAAGGCCGGACCGACCATGCGTGCGGCGTTGAACGCCACCGAGTTGAGCGACACGGCGCTCTGCAGATCGTCCGCTCCCACCAGATCCAACTGCAGCGCCTGTCGCGCCGGCATGTCCACCGCCTCGATGATCCCCTGCAGCAGGGCCAGCAACAGCACGTGCCACACCTCCACCGCCCCGGAGAGGGTTAGCGCCGCCAGCGTCGCCGCTTGCCCCATGGCCAGCGCCTGCGCCACCAGGACCAGGTTACGCCGCGCAAAGCGGTCCGCCATCACCCCCGCCACCGGCGCCCCGAACAGCGACGGCCCGAAGCGCGCTGCGGTGAGCAAACCCAGGGCGAGGGGCGAGTCAGTAAGCCGATAGACCAGCCAGCTCTGGGCCATGGTCTGCATCCACGTGCCCGTCACCGACACCCACTGCCCCACCCAGAAGAGGCGGAAGTGAGGGTGGCGCAGCGCCCGGAAGGTGGAGGCGAGCCAGCGGCGCGCCGTCTCCATGGCCGCCTACGCTAGCAGACTGGGGGATGGGACGCCTCTCGGGCGATGATTGCCACACCGGTTGCCGGCGGCGACGGCGGCACCTGCTTCAACGCCTGCCCCACCCCCGGCCCGTCCAGGGGTGTCAGCTTCGCCGCCGGCCTCCTCCCAGCGCCATACCCACCACAGATTAACGTTTTTCACGCCTGCTTCCTTGCTGGCGGGCGCCCCCGCACCACCGGCAGCTCATCGCTGCCCAACCCCAACAGCTCGCGCAACCGCTTTTCCGCCTGGGCAGCCAAGGAACGCCGAT
>Ga0129299_1002011_pt1 | contig 13549 bp, 10 predicted proteins | sample ConPoolayeCmetaG_FD_94477 | JGI IMG/M metagenome (GOLD analysis project Ga0129299, IMG submission 94477) | Hot spring microbial mat communities from California, USA to study Microbial Dark Matter (Phase II) - Cone Pool mat layer C metaG ... | reverse complement strand
CCTTGGGGATCATGCGCACCTCGTTTCTCCACAGAGACACTGACAACGCCGAGAAGTCATGGCCACCCTTCGCATGCTGTCCTTGAGGGCAGGAACGTTGCAGTTGATGAACAGCCCGCGCGTCCAGCGCCGAGTTTCATGTTGCTCAGCACGTGCGCCGTGTGGATGGATTGAATGGCTTCGCATGCCTTGAACTCGACACCCACGGCGCCCGCAACCAGTAACTGAACGCGATAGCCACAGTCCAGTGTGGAACTCGTGTAATCGTCCGGAAGCGGCGTCTGCCGTTCGAACGGAATACTGCGCAGGCGCAACTCGTGGCACAGGCGCTCTGCACAGGCTGATTCAAACAACGCAGTCCCCAGCGCCCGGTGAACCTTTATGGCTGTCCCAACGATGGCTTCCGATGTCTTGTTCAGTTCCATTTCTGTGCCTCTGTGCCTCAGTGTGAAATCCTCCGCCACGCCACTGCTGCGTGTGTTTCAAACTCCCGGCATGCCAAGTAAAAGCCACGGAAACGCTCGAGATTGTCAATGCCGAATCCCCGGCCAAAACGTGAGGAAAGGCCGGACGAAAGCCGCTTCAACAACTCTTTCCCGTACTGGGCGCGAGTCTCCCCCCCCTTGCTCGAGCTCCACCATGCGCGTGCCGACCAGCCAATCGGTGGCGCTCATGACGCAGTTCACCGGGCGCGCAGCCGCGGTGCGCGCGGCGGCAATCAGCCCGGCGATGGCAGTCAGGACATTGCCGTAAGATGATACGAAAGGGAACGTAGTTTTGGGCGCGCTTGACGTCATGTGCCGTTACCCTCTGCGTTCTCGTCGTCTTTGCGGCGAATCTTGTATTCCGGCGAATTTTCCCGCAGCTGCATGGGCTGGGTCATGGCGTTGACGTCCAGCCAGTAGTGAGCGACCTTGGTGACCTCGTGCCAGGGGAAGCGGGCTGGGTCCTTGATGGGGTTCTGGAGCACGGGCTGAGTAGCACAGTTGGTGACGACGTAGAGCCAGTAGCAATCGCGCCGGTCTTCGGCCACGCGGCGCTCGTTGGGCGTCAGGAGGATCGTGCCGGAGGCGCCGCCCAAGCCTTTGACTTCGATCAGCCGCAGTTCGCCGGAGTTCAAGTCCAGGCTCGTTACGTCGTAGCCGAGGTTTTTCTCGTGGACGTCATACACGTGGCGTCCCTGGGTCTTTTCGTACTGCATCACCACCTGCATGGCGATGGCCTCGGTTTCTACGTTAGGCTGCAGGCGCCGGACTTCGGCCGCATCACGCTCTGGGTGCGGCAGGACAAGCACGCTGGTGATGCGCTCGACGGCTTGCAAGGAGAGGGAGCGCTGGCGTTCAAGCTCGTTTCGGCGGCGCGCGCGGCGGGCAAGAAGCTCGGCATGCCGGGCCTCGGCTTGCGACAAGCGGCCTTCCGCGCCGGGCAGCTTCTTCTCGGCATCTGCGGCGGCTTTGCCGATCTCCTCATCCGCCTTCTGTATAAGTTCGGTGAGGGAAAGTTCCACGTGCGCGGTGATACGCTCGATCTCGGCCAGACGCTCCTTGCGAATCTCCTCCAAAAAGGGCTGGAGGGCATTCTGGTGCAGCCAGGCGGAAACCTCGGGCACGACGGCAATTTGAGGCAGGCTGGCCGGTGGGTCACAGGGTATCAGGTTCAACAGGACAGTTTCACCGCAGAGCCGCGGATAACACAGAGTGTTTTCTGGATTCTTCACGTTGTCCGCGCTCTCTGCGCCGCTGGGGTGAGCTTGAATCTCCACGGCGAAGAGACGCTCGTGGATCACCTGCCCAAGCCCGTCCACGATTCTGGCGCGATAAAAATCAATCCGCGACGGCTGGGCATGCTGGATCGAATAGAAGCACGCGCCCTTGCCAAAAGCGTCCACGGCCGCGTCCAGTGTGTGCCGGCGGATGGCCTCAAAGAGCGGGTGACCTGGTGTGACCCATTCCAGGTCATTTTTCTCCGCTACCGCGCGGTCGGTCGAGCAGCGTGGGTACTTGGAGGAAAGGGCGGGCAAGCGCCAGTCCGGCTCACGTTCGAAGCGGCGCAGTGAAGGCGGCGTCCGGCCAGGTTCAAACGTATGCGGCAGAGCGGGAACGGGTTTGAGTTCCAACCGGGCATATTCCGAAGCTTCTCGAATGAATCGGGCAATAGTTTCCGGCACGACGCGGCGTTCTTGGGCGAGCGCACGGCGTTCGACCAGCATGGCGAGATTGAGCTTTTTGGAAGCGAGGCCTTCCAGGGCATTCTGGCAGATCGCGCGGAATTGGCTTTCGTCCACGTTCTTCAGAAGGCGGTCTTCGAGATCGGCATCGCCGAGCCTGCCTGCATAGTAGTCGCGCAAGATGCGCTCGACCTGGGCGGCGGGGAGCACTTCGCCGACCACATTGAACACGGCGTCGTCATCGAGGGCGTCGCGGATTTCCTGCAGCTTCTCCAACAGCCGCTGGAGCACGCGGCCCTCAATAGTATTGGCCGCCACAAAGTTGAAGATCAGGCAGTTCTTATGCTGGCCATACCGGTGAATCCGCCCCATGCGCTGTTCGAGACGGGTCGGGTTCCAAGGGATGTCGTAATTGAAGAGGATATTGCAGACTTGGAGGTTGATGCCTTCGCCGGCCGCCTCGGTGGCCACGAGAATCTGAAGCGCCCCTTGCCGGAACTGCTGTTCGACATACAGCCGTGAACCGGCTTCGTCGCGGGAGCCGGGTTTCATGCCGCCGTGGATATACCCGACGCGGAAGCCCCAGGCGTTGAGATTGGCTACCAAGTAGTCCAGGGTGTCTTTGAACTCCGTGAAGATGAGCAGGCGTTGGTCTGGGCGTTCGTAGAAGCCCTGATTGTGAAGCAGTTCTTTTAGCCGGGAGAGCTTGGCCTCGGCCCCGCTGTCTTCCACGGCTTTGGCTTGGCGTGCGAGATCATGCAGCTGCTTGATTTCCTCGCGCACCTGTTCGGCGTTGTCTGCCAGCGTGACCGCTTCAAGCATCTCTTCCAGGCGCTCGCGTTCGGCTTCCTCCATTTCCTCGACTTCATCGGGGGAAGGGAGGTCTGGCGGGGCATGGTGGGCGAGTTCCTGGGCGCGCTTCAGCGCCTCCTCCAGGCGGCGGGCGCGGTTTTCGAGGCTGTGGCGCATGGCATAGGTGCTGGAGGCGAGCCTGCGTTGGTAAAGGGACATCAGGAAGCTGACCGCGCGGGCGCGGGGGTCATCCCCGTGAGCCGCGGCCTTGGCACTCTGCTGTTTCACGAAGCGCGTGATATCTTGGTAAAGTTTGAATTCCGGCCCGTCCATCTGGAAGTCCACAGTGTGCGGAATGCGCTTGGTGAAAATCTTCTCCGCCACCCAAGTACCATCGGGCTTGCGCGTGGGGAAGTAGACCATGGCCTCTTTGGTGCGGCGCAAGTAAAAGGGAGCGCGGCGGCACTCCATTGCATGCCGTATGGACTTCACGTCGGCATAGGCGTCGGCATCCAGCAGTTGCAGGAAGAGGCTGAAGTTTTCCGGGTCGCCCTTGTGCGGGGTTGCGGTAAGAAGCAACAGGTGGTTAGTTGTGTCGCGGAGCAGCTCGCCGAGCTTGTAGCGAAGGCTCTTGTGGGTTTCGTCGGCTGCTGACATGCGGTGGGCTTCGTCCACAATAACGAGGTCCCAGTGCACTTGCCGCAAGCCCGGCAGAATATCGTGGCGCTTGGCGAGGTCGAGAGAAGTGATAACCCGCTTCTTCTCCTGCCACTGGTTGATGCCAAACTGCTCGCGGATGTCCGCGCCTTTCATCACTTCGAATTTCGCCTCAAACTTCTCTTTGAGTTCGCGTTGCCATTGGAAAGAAAGGTTGGCGGGACAGACGATCAGGATGCGTTCGGCCAGCCCGCGCAGTTCCAGTTCGCGAATCAGAAGACCAGCCATGATGGTTTTGCCCGCGCCCGCGTCGTCGGCGAGCAGGAACCGAATACGGGGGATTTTCAGGAGGTAATCGTAGATGGCCTCCAACTGGTGGGGCAGCGGGTCCACGCGGGAGATGGAGAGGGCAAAGTACGGATCGAACTCATACGCAATGCCCAAAGCATACGCCTGGAGGCCGAGGCGCAGCAAGCGTGCGTCACCGCCGTAGTTGAACACCGTGTCCAGAATAGTGAGCTTATCCACGTCAGCCGCGTTCAGTGTCACTTTGCGGAACCGTTCACTGCGCATGCCAACCAAGCCAAGCACCCATGTGGTCCTCTCATCAACTGATGCTAGCGCGGGCTCATGTCCGGACAGTACGCTTGCAGCCACTACGCGCATCGGCTCGCTGAAGAGCGCGCCGATGAGTACTTGTCCTTCACGAATAGCGCGGCCGTCTTGCATGTACACATCATGTGGTATGGCACGCTGTCCAGACATCAAACCCCCCTTCCCGGGAGGCGGCAGCGTGCGTGCCGTAGTATATCATAATTGACACCACATGACAACAGGGCTTGCTGGCCTAGATCCGGCAACTAGCGACATAGGCGTGGAGGGGCAGCGGCCTCGCTGCCCTTGTGCCGCGCGCGCACAAGGCCGCCGGGCCGGCAGCCCTCCATGACGATTGCGATTGCGATACCGTTACCGATACCGAAACATGGAGGGGCAACGGCCTCGTTGCCCTTAAGCCCTGCCGCCATCAGGCCGCTGTGGCCGGCGGCCCTCCATAACGATTTCGATTGCGATACCGATACCGAAACATGGAAGGGCAACGGGGCCGTTGGCTCTCCAGCTGATGTTGCTCATCGCCGGATTTAGGGTTGCGCGCAGGTTGCGCCGGGCGTGTGATTCTGGTACAATATGGCGGTATTATCACCAAGTTTGCCTGGGAGATGATGAAAAAAGCGAAAAGCAATCAAGCCGCCGTGCGCGTGGGCGTGCTGGGCTGCGGCACGATAGGCGGCGGCGTAGCGCGCCATTTGCTCGCGCAGCGCCATGCGCTTTCGCGCCACGTGGGCTGCCCGCTGCAGCTGGTGCGTGTGGCTGAACTCGACCTGGCGCGCGCGCGCCGCGAAGGCATCCCCGATGCCCTGCTGACTACAAACGCACAGGATATTCTGCGTGATCCACAAATCCATATCGTAGTCGAATTGATCGGCGGAACGCGCAGTGCCAAGCGCTGCGTCGCCGAGGCCATCCAGCGCGGCAAACACGTCGTCACCGCCAACAAGGCGCTCCTTGCGCAAGACGGCCTGCGCCTCCACACCCTGGCCCAGCAGCACGGGGTGGATTTGTTCTACGAAGCCAGCGTGGGCGGCGGCATCCCCATCATCAAATCCCTGCGCGAAGGGTTCGTGGCCAACCGCATTGATTCTATCTATGGCATTGTCAATGGGACCTGCAATTACATTCTGTCGCGCATGACAGCGGAGAAATTGGAGTTTGACTGCGCGCTGAAAGAAGCCATGGCGCACGGTTATGCCGAAGCCGATCCTTCCCTTGACATTGACGGCCATGATGCGCGGCACAAAATTGGCATTCTGGCGTCCATTGCGTTCGGGCAGTGGGTTCCGCAATCTGCAATATTCGTCGAGGGCATCCGGGGCGTTACCGCGTTGGATATTCAATGTGCGCACGAACTTGGGTATGTCATTAAATTTTTAGCCATTGCCAAGGCCGAGCAGGGCGGGTTGCACGCGCGCGTCCATCCTACGCTGTTGCCGGAACACAGTATGCTGGCGAATGTGAACGGAGTGTACAATGCGATAGAAGTGAATGGCGCGCCGATTGGTACAACGCTGTTTTATGGGCGCGGGGCGGGGCGGGATGCGACGACCAGTGCGGTGATTGCCGACATTGTGGATGTGGCGCGCAATGTGCGCTTGTCGTCGCACGAACGGCTGCCTGCGTTTGCGTTTACGGCGCGCACTCGGCCGCTCAAACCCATGGCAGAGGTGCATACCAAATACTACCTGCGCTGCACCACGGTGGACCGGCCGGGCGTGATCGCCGCCATTGCGCGCGAGCTGGGCAGCCGCAACATCGGCTTGACATCCGTTTTGCTGCATGAAACGGCGCGTGGCGCGCATTCTACCATTCTGTTCATGACGCACCGGGCGCGTGAATGCGACATGCAGGCGGCATTGACGGCGATCAACCGGCTGCCGGTTGTGAAGGCCAAAACGGTCATGCTGCGGGTGGAGCCTAGCGATGAGTAATGTGGCGCACAGCGGGGGAGGTTCGGCAATGACGAGACGGATTGCCTTGTATGACACGACGTTGCGCGACGGCTCGCAGGGCGAGGATGTCAGTTTTTCCGTGACAGATAAAGTGTTGATTGCCAGGCGTTTAGATGTGTTCGGGATTGACTATATTGAGGGCGGCTGGCCGGGGTCAAATCCCAAAGACATCGAGTTCTTTGCGCAGATGGCCGATGCGCCGCTGCCGCGCGCGAAGCTGGCCGCCTTTGGCTCGACGCGCCACGCCCGCCATGCGCCCGAGAACGATCCCAACCTCGTGAAACTGATCGAAGCCGGCACGCCGGTCGTGACGATTTTTGGCAAGAGCTGGCTGCTGCACGTAAAAGAAGCGTTGCGCGTCAGCGCCGACACCAACCTGCAAATGATAGCCGATTCGGTGCGCTTTCTCGCCGCGCAGGGGCGGGAAGTTGTCTTCGACGCCGAGCACTTTTTTGACGGCTACCGCGATGATGATGCCTATGCGGTGCAGGTATTGCAGACCGCCGCGGAGGCAGGCGCCAGCTGCCTCGTGTTGTGCGATACCAACGGCGGCTCGCTGCCGGCGGACGTGGCGCGGATTGTGGCGGAGGTGTGCCGCCGCGTGCCGGGCGCGGCCATCGGCTTTCACGGCCACAACGACGCGGCCTGCGGCGTGGCCAACGCGCTGGCCGCCGTGGCTGCTGGCGCCACGCATATTCAAGGCACCATCAACGGCATTGGGGAGCGCTGTGGCAACACCGATTTGACGGGCGTGATTCCCGCGCTGATGCTGAAAATGAACTGCCGCACCGGGGTAGTGCTCGGTGATTTAACCGACGTGAGCCGCTATGTGGATGAACTCGCCAACCTCACGCCCAACAAGCGCCAGCCGTATGTTGGAATGAGCGCCTTTGCGCATAAAGGCGGCATTCATGTCAGCGCCATTCAGCGCAACCCGCGCACGTATGAGCATCTTGACCCTGCTCTCGTGGGCAACCAGCGCCGCGTCCTTGTGTCTGAATTGAGCGGGCAATCAAACGTGCTGTTCAAAGCCAAAGAATTGCACCTGGATTTGGGCGGCGACACCGAGCAGGCGCGCCGCGTTGTCGAGGAGATCAAGCGCCGTGAACATCAGGGGTATGAGTATGAAGCGGCGGATGCGAGTTTTGAGTTGCTGGTAAAAAAGGCGTTGGGCGAATTCACGCCGTCGTTTGAGGTGCTGGGCTTCCGCTGTATTGATGAAGAGCGCAACGGCGCGATTGTCGCGGAAGCAACAATAAAAGTGCGCGTGGACGGCAGGGAAGAACACACGGCGGCAGAAGGCGACGGCCCCGTGCACGCACTTGACACGGCGATGCGCAAAGCCTTGCGGCCATTTTTCCCCGCCTTGGAAGAAATTGAACTCATTGACTATAAAGTGCGCGTACTTTCCGTCAAAGGCCTGACGGGCACGGCGTCAAAGGTGCGTGTGCTGGTTGAATCACGCGACTCGCACGGCGTGTGGGGCACCGTCGGTGTCTCTACCAACATCATCGAGGCCTCCTACGAAGCGCTGATCGATTCGATTGAATATAAATTGATGCGCGACAAGGCGCGCAGGGGATAAGATGGCAGCATCTCAGAGACCGCAGATACCTTGTTTCATGTGGGATGAACGCCTGTCGGAGGCGGAGGTCCGCGGCCAGCTGGCACACGGCACGCAGGCCCGCCGGATAAAGTTGATGGCAAAAATCATGCGCGACGCGCACGTGAGTGATGTGTGGAAATATCTGCCCCCGGATGACATTGTGGCGCACCGCGACGAGTTGTTTGCGCGGCCGGGCTGGCACAAACTGTTGTGGGTGTTTCAGTATAACGGATGGATTGCACATGGATTGCTCGATGCAGCGCCATATACTGAGCGCGGGCCCGTGCGCCTTTCTTAGTGCGTCATTAGCGGTAACGAATGCGTTGTACTTGACGGGCGGCACGGCGTTGGCCGGATCGCCATGCATGCGGTGCGTAAAAACATGTTCTTCGAGGAGGAGTCCTGAATGCTGACAGGCAGCAGCGGAGTGGCTGCGCCGCATGAGCAGCGCGAAAGCAAACTGAATTCCCCCAAACGGTATGCGTGGTTGTGGGACGTGCCGATGAGCAATGAGGAGTTTGATGCACTTGTGGCGGGGGGTGCTGCCCGTGGCGGGTACGACCAAGCGTGGGCAGTGTTGCGCCTGATTGAGTATGCGCCGTGGCGCGAAATCCAGCGCCGTCTGCCACGCGAGGTTTTTTTACAGCTCTGGCCGGCCCTGCGCACACAAACGCGTTCAGCGGCGTGCCGTGAAGGCATGGATTTTCTGTATGAGCGCTGGCGCACCGCACAGTAACGAATATTGGCAGCGGCTCTACGCAGTGCAAGACGCTGCGGCGGCTGTGTTGCGCACCGTGCAGCACGAATTCTGTCTGACGGGCGACACGGCGCTGACGCGCGGGTATTACGTCTATCGCTATTCAGTAGGCCTGGACTATTTTGCCAGTGACCGGGACGAATTTGAAGTGTGGCGCGAGCGGTGCATCGCGGCGTTGCAGCGCGCGCCTGAGGGCGGCTGGGTGGCCGAGGTGCTCCGCCGCGACACGCGCTTTGGCCGCGTTGTGCTGCATGCTGACATAGATTTGAAAATTGAATTTGTCAATGATGTGCCCTGCCGGTGCGGCACGCCGGTGCCCCATGCGCAGTTTGGCCTGATTGACTCGCTTGAGAACATTTTGTCCAACAAAATCACCGCATTGGTTGACCGCGCCGCGCCCAAGGATGTCGCGGACATCTTTTGGCTGTGTTGCCGTGCCGGCCTGAGTTTGCCCGCGGCAATGGAGGGCGCGCACGGCAAAGCGGCCGGCATTTTTCCGCCCCTGGTTGCCAAACGCTTGCACGAGGCGCGCGGCCGCGGTGTGCCCGAGGTACTGTGGCTCCCAGAGGCACGTCCGTCGGCAGAAGAATTCTCCGCCGGTCTGGAGCAGTTGATCGCCACACTAATTGAGTAACAAGGCTTAGCAATGGATATACCTGCACAATATACGCCAAAAGAAATTGAGCCGCGCGTCTATGCCGCGTGGGAAGCCGCGGGTTGTTTTACTGCCGATCCCCACGCGCCCGGCGCGCCCTATTGCATCGTCATCCCGCCGCCTAATGTGACGGGCGCCCTGCACCTCGGCCATGCCATCAACAATACGCTGCAGGACATTCTCATCCGCCATCACCGCATGTGCGGCGATGCCACGCTGTGGCTGCCCGGCGTGGACCACGCCGGCATCGCCACGCAGGCCGTCGTGGAGAAAAATCTGCTCGAGCAAGAAGGCAAGACACGCCACGACATCGGCCGCGAGGCGCTCGTCCAGCGCATCTGGGACTGGAAGGAAAAATTCGGCAACCGCATTATTGAACAGCTCAAACTGATGGGCTGCTCCTGCGATTGGAGCCGCACGCGCTTTACGCTCGATACGCAGTGTGCCCGCGCGGTCCGCCATACGTTTTTCAAAATGTTCCGCGATGGGTTGATTTACCGCGGCACGCGCCTGGTCAACTGGGATACGTTGCTGCAAACGGCCGTGTCTGATGATGAAATCTATCACGAAACCGTGCGCGGGCATCTGTGGTACTACTGGTATCCTGTCAAGGATTCCGATGCCCGGCTCCTCGTCGCCACGACGCGCCCCGAAACCATGCTGGGCGATACGGCCGTGGCCGTGCACCCCGATGACCCGCGCTATCAGCACCTGATCGGCAAAACTGTGGTGCTGCCGCTCACCGGGCGCGAGATTCCCATTATCGCCGATGCTGAGTTGGTTGACATGACATTCGGCACGGGCTGCGTCAAAGTAACGCCCGCGCATGACCCGAACGACTATGCCTGCGCGCAGCGCCACGGGCTGGCGATGATCAATATTCTTAATCCCGATGGTACCATCAACGCCAATGGCGGCGCGTTTGCCGGGATGGAGCGTTATGCCGCGCGCAAGGCCGTGGTGGCGGCGCTGGAAGCACAGGGTTTGCTGGAAAAAATCGAGCCGTATGAAACGCAAATCGGCCATTCCGACCGCTCCAAAACGCCGATCGAGCCGTTTCTGTCAGATCAATGGTTTGTAAAAATGGCGGATTTGGCGGAGGCGGCGATGGACGCGGTAACGAGCGGGCGCGTGACGTTTCATCCGCCGCGCTACGCGAAAATGTATCTGGACTGGCTGTCCGAAAAACGTGACTGGCCGATCAGCCGCCAGCTCTGGTGGGGCCACCGCATTCCAATTTGGTATGCGCAAGGCTGCGAAGAAGCGGCGCTGCGCGCGGCATTTGCCGGGCGCGATGATGTTGCGTGGCAATGGGACGACGCCGGCCAGCGCTGGCTGATCTGCGCGCAGGAAGCCGATCTGCCCGCCGATGCCGTCCCCGGCTGCACGCTGGTGCAAGACCCGGATGTGCTTGACACGTGGTTCAGCTCGGCGCTATGGCCGCATTCCACACTCGGCTGGCCTGAGCGTACCCCCGACTTTCAACGCTGGTACCCTACCAGCGTCCTCATGACCTCGCGCGACATCATCACGTTGTGGGTGGCGCGCATGGTGATGACCGGCCTCTACAACACCGGCACCGTGCCCTTCCCAGATGTCAGCGTTCACGTCAAAATCCTCGACGGCCAGGGTCAAACCATGTCCAAATCAAAAGGCAACGGCGTTGACCCAGTTGACATTATCGAGCAGTACGGCGCCGACGCCCTGCGCTTCTGCATGGCGCACATGGCCACCGAGACGCAGGATGTGCGCATGCCCGTGCAATACAAGTGCCCGCATTGCAGCGGGCTCACGCCGCAGACGGCGAAAAACATGACAGTTAAAACTCTCGTCTGCCCGCACTGCAAACAAACCATGGCAACGCGCTGGGCCGATGAGGCCACTCAAGCGCAGCATGGCTTGGCGCTGCTCACCAGCGACAAGTTTGAGCTTGGCCGCAATTTCTGCAACAAGCTGTGGAATGCCAGCCGCCTCGCGCTGATGAATCTTGAGCCCGGTGTGCCGCTGCTTACGCCTGCCCAGCTCGCTGCCGATGCATCGTTCTCGGCCACAATTACTAATCCTGAAGCGTGGATTCTTGAATGCCTCGCGGATGCCACCGTAGCCGTTACCAATGCAATCAACGAGTACCGCTTCCATGATGCCGCGTCGGCGCTGTACAATTTCATCTGGAATGAGTTCTGTGACTGGTATCTGGAGGCCATCAAGCCGGTCCTGTATGGCAGCGACGCTGCCGCGCGGCGCCACGCCCAGACGGTGCTGGCCTGCGTGTTGAACACGGCGCTGCGCCTGGCGCATCCCGTGATGCCCTTTATCACGGAAGAAATTTGGACGCTGCTGCACCGCGTGACAGACACGCCCTGCGCCCTGCCGCTGATCAAAGCCGCCTGGCCCCATTCCCAGCGCGGCTTCTGCGACCCGCCGCGCCTGCAGCGTGTGCTCGGCACCTACGAGCTCATCCGCCTCGGCCGCAATTTGCGCAGCGAGTTCAACATCGCGCCCGCCGCGCGCGCGCGCTTTGCCCTCAAACCGGTTGATCACGTCATGTCAGAATTTCTGTGCGCAGAACGTGCCACGCTGCAGAAATTCCTGGGCGCCGCTGAAGTGGAAATAGACGCCGCCTTCACACCACCACACCCGTTGCCCTGCCACGCCGGCTCCTGTGCGTCCATCTACTTGTTCCTTGATGGCGCGCTGGATGCGCGCGCCGAGCAGGCCCGCATTGCCAAGCAACTTGCTGAACTTGACAAGTATCTGGCCGGCCTGCGCGCCAAACTTGCCAACGAAAAATTCATCCAGCATGCCGCGCCAGAGGTCATCGAGCAGGAGCGCGCCAAGTGTGCCGAGGCAGAAGCCAAACGCGCGCGGCTTGAACACATGCAGTCTTTTCTCACCTCCGTTTCATAACCGCTCCCGCCCCCCGTGCGCATGTTCGATGACCCTGATCCCATCTCTCTGGCGCACGCTGCAGACGAGGCTGCGCTGCACGCATGGTATGAGCCGTGTGAAAAGTGCCGCGAGCGCGTGCGCACGCTCGAACACATGATCGGTTACCACTTTCAGCACATGCCATTGCTGTTCAAGGCGCTCACGCATTCGTCCTACGCCCACGAACACGCGCGCACCGGCATCCGCCACAATGAGCGCCTCGAATTTCTCGGTGATGCCGTGCTTGGCCTGGTGTTTTCAGAACATCTCTTCCGCACCTTTCGCGAACGCTGGGAAGGCGAACTCTCTCTGATGAAATCCTGGCTGGTCAGCGAGGCCAATCTGGCCGCCATTGCCAGCCAGATTAACCTCGGGTATTACATTTTTCTCGGCACGGGCGAAGAGACCAGCGGGGGCCGGTCCCGCCCGGCGCTGCTCGCCGACGCGTTGGAAGCGCTGATTGGTGCGGTATATCTGGACGGCGGCCTGCCCGCCGCGCGCGTGCTTGTCGAACGCCTCTTCGCCGACAAGCTGGCTACGGTTGACTCCGACAAAGCCCAGATCAACTACAAAAATGCCTTGCAGCGCACCATGCATCCGCGGGCGCAGCGCGAGTTGCGCTACGTTGTCGCTGCCGCTACCGGGCCTGAACACAACAAGCAGTTCACTGTGGAAGTCCGCGCCGGCGCTCATGTGCTTGGCCGCGGTACCGGTTCCTCAAAAAAAGAAGCCGAAATGAACGCCGCGCGCGATGCGTTGGAACATCTGGCAGCAGAAGAGCCTGCCCTGCATTAGCTCGGCACACAGGCCCCCGGGCGCTCGTCCCATGTGTCACAAGTCATTGATCATTTGCGCGCACCCGTTGGTGGGGCGCCGCCGGCGTCCGCCCCCTGGGAGCGTCGGCACGTTGCCGGCATCATGCTAAGCCGAAACGCCTGCGCCGCTGGTTGGCACACGTTTGGAGGGACGCCCAAGACACCAAGACCCAGATCCGGCGACTAGCGGCATAGGCGTGAACGGGCAACGGCCTCGCTGCCCTTGCGCCCCGCGCGCACAAAGCCGCCGGGCTGGCGACCCTCCGTAATGATTCCCATACCAATGATGGGAGAGGCAACGGCCTCGTTGCCCTTGCGCCCTGCAGCCATGAGGCCGTCGTGGCCCGCGGTCCTCACTAGTCGCCGGATCTTAGCCAAGACTCGAAGAAGAAGTCAGAATGCAGAACTTGCCCCGCCACAGCGCGGTGAAGAATGACGAAGTCAGAAGCGAAGGCGGCAAACGGATTTTCAATTTGTGGGATTAACCACCAAGGCTCCAAGTCTCCAAGAAGAAGACCGGAGAATGTTTCATTGCTTCTGCGCATGAAACGGCGGATGATGCTATGGCCGCGAACGAACGCATAGAACGCAAAAGCAGCATAGTTCAT
>Ga0129299_1002010_pt1 | contig 13549 bp, 12 predicted proteins | sample ConPoolayeCmetaG_FD_94477 | JGI IMG/M metagenome (GOLD analysis project Ga0129299, IMG submission 94477) | Hot spring microbial mat communities from California, USA to study Microbial Dark Matter (Phase II) - Cone Pool mat layer C metaG ... | reverse complement strand
GGAATCGGCTTTGCCATTCCTTCGAACATGGTACGGCTGGTGGTCGATGCGGCCCTAAGGGGCGACCGCGTGCAGCGGCCCTGGTTCGGCGCGGAACTGCAGCCGATGACGGCGGACATGGCCGCAGCCATCGGGCTTGATCGGGCAACCGGCGCGCTGGTTGCTGAAGTGAAGGATAAGAGCCCCGCCAAACAGGCTGGCCTCAGGCCCGGCGACGTCATCATCAGCATTGACGGGCGCACCGTGAACGACCCGCAGACCTTCTTCTACTATTTCACCACCAAGGGGCTTGGCGGCGAGGTCGAGGTCGAGGTGCTGAATGGCGGGCGCAAACGCAAGACGCGCATCGCCCTCATCGCACCGCCGGAAACGGTGCCGCGCAAGGTGCGCGAGCTGAGCGGTCCGCACCCATTCTCCGGCGCGAAGGTCGCCAATCTCTCGCCCGCGGTGGCGGAGGAACTCTCGATCAGCGAGATGGAAGGCGTTGTCGTGCTTGAAACGCAAGGCTATTCGACGGCGCGCCGCGTCGGCCTTCAACCCGGCGATGTGATCCTGTCGGTGAACGGCGTGGAGATCGCAAGCGTCGATACGCTGCTTGCCGTCACCGCCCGCCCCGCGTCGATCTGGGACCTGCGTATCCTCAGAAAAGGACGCGAGCTGAGAACCGTTATACGCGGATGACATGCATGGCCAGGTCCCGCTCAGCCAAAGGCGGCAAGACCGCCGGCAATACCTTGTTCGAACAGGCCACCTTGTCGGTTGAGGCGCCGCGCCCGCTTGCCGACCGCATGCGCCCCACGACGCTTGCCGAGGTCGCCGGCCAGCCGCATCTGACCGGGCCGGAGGGAGCGCTCACCCGGATGATCGCGGCGCGCGCCCTGCGCTCGGTCATCTTCTGGGGGCCGCCTGGCACCGGCAAGACCACAGTGGCACGCCTCCTTGCGGAAGGGGCGCAGCACCATTTCGAACAGCTCTCCGCCATCTTTTCCGGCGTGCAGGACCTGCGCCTCGTGTTCGATGAAGCGCGCAACCGTCGCGCCATGGGGCAGGGCACCGTGCTGTTCGTAGATGAAATCCACCGCTTCAACCGCTCCCAGCAGGACACCTTCCTGCCGCTGATGGAGGACGGCACCATCATCCTCATCGGCGCGACGACGGAAAACCCGTCCTTCGCGCTCAACGGCGCCTTGCTCTCGCGCGCCTGCGTGCTGGTCTTCAACCCGCTTGACGAGGAGGCGCTCGAAACCCTGCTTGCGCGCGCCGAGAGCGCCGAGGGAAGGACGCTGCCTCTCGACGAGGATGCGCGCGCGCTTCTCATCCGCATGGCCGATGGCGATGGCCGCGTGCTGCTCAATCTCGCCGAGGAGGTGTTCGCTGCCGCCCCGCCGGGCGACGACCGCAAGCGCAACGGCGCCGCCCTCACCCGTCTCGTGCAGCGGCGCGCGCCCCTTTACGACAAATCGCGCGATGGCCATTACAACCTCATCAGCGCGCTGCACAAGGCGGTGCGCGGCTCCGACCCGGACGCCGCGCTTTATTATTTCTGCCGCATGATCGATGGCGGCGAGGACGCGCTTTACATCGCGCGGCGGCTGGTGCGCATGGCGGTCGAGGATATCGGCCTGGCCGATCCGCAGGCGCTCGCGCTCGCCAACGCCGCCAGGGAGGCCTACGATTTCCTGGGCTCGCCGGAGGGGGAACTGGCGCTGGCCGAAGCCGTTATCTATCTGGCCGCCGCGCCGAAATCGAACGCCGCCTATGTGGCTTATAAAGAGGCCATGCGCGCGGCCCAGGAGCATGGCTCGCTCGCCCCGCCCAAGCACATCCTGAACGCTCCGACCCGCCTGATGCGCGAGGAAGGCTATGGCAAGGGCTACGAATATGATCACGATACCGAGGAGGCGTTCTCCGGGCAGGACTATTTCCCCGAACGCATGGGGCGCCGCACATTCTATGTGCCCACGCCGCGCGGATATGAGCGGGAGCTCGCCGAGCGGCTCGCCGCCTGGGCGGAACTGCGCGCCCGCAAGAAAGTGAATGAAAGCCGCTGACAACCTCTTCCTGCGCGGCTTGGCCCTGTGCTATAGCGCAAGGCGCGGTTTGATGCATGACAACAGCCTGCGCTCACCACGTTCCGGGATCCAATCATGCTCCGTTTCTCGACCCTCTGGATCAATCATCCGACCATCAGCGGCAATCAGCTCCCCTGCCGAACCAACGGCATCTCCAACTTCGACAATCAATGCGCCATTCGCATGGGGATCTGCCTAAAGAAATCCGGGGTGCTGCCGACGCAGCTGCGCGGCGCCATCACCTGCAATCAGGCCGGCCGCACCGGCCACACCGGCGAGGACATGCACTACGTCCGCGCCCACGAGGTGGCGAGCGCCCTCGCCTCCGCCAGCGTGCCGGGCCTCGGGCCGATGTTCAAGCTCAGCAACCCGAAGGATTTCGCCAACGAGATCGGCGGCAAGACCGGCATCATCTATTTCCAGGATTACTGGTACCGCACCACCGATCTGCTCACCGGCCGCCCCACCGGCGACCATATTGACCTGTGGAACGGCTGGCGCACGACGGCGAAAATCCTCTTGCCGTGGTTCAGCTGGCTCGGCGGCTACGACCGATCCGCTCAGATCTGGTTTTGGGAGGTCAAATGAAGCTCATTTTCGGCGTGCTATTCGCTGTGATTTTCGGTCTCGCCGGCGCGCGCTTCGCTGGATGGGCAGCGAACCAGCTTCTTGACCATGTGCAGTTCACCAATCCCGATGACGTCGGCGCCTTCCTGCTCAGGGCGCATATCGGCATCACGCTCGGCATTGCCGTGATCGGGGCGATCATCGGCGTGCTCATTGCAAGACTGATTAAGCCGCGCCTCATCCGCAAGGATGGCTGAGTGCGCAAACCGACTGCTGCACCCTTGGTTCTGACATGACATTCAAACTTATCCTGATGGCGGCAGCCGGCGGTGCTTTCGGCTCTGTCGCCCGCTTCGTGACCGTCAGCTTGGCTGCTTCGACCTTCGGCCTCGGCTTTCCCTTCGGCACGGTGATCGTCAACGTGCTCGGCTCGTTTCTCATGGGGGTCCTGGTTGAATTGCTTGCAATCCGGGCGGCGCCGAGCGATGAGCTCCGCGTGCTGCTTGGCGTCGGTTTCCTCGGCGGCTTCACCACGTTTTCGGCCTTTTCGCTCGATTTCACGGCGCTTGCTGCGCGTAAGGCCTACGATCTGGCTGTGCTATATGTGGTGGGCTCGGTGCTGTTGTCTCTGCTGGCGATCTTTGCGGGCATGGCGCTCGTGCGCGCCCTTTCCCCATGACGACGCTGAAGCCGCAGAAGGTGGAAGCGGGAGAGGACGGCCAGCGCCTCGACCGCTGGCTCAAGGTCCGCCTGCCGGGCATTCCACACAGCATTTTGCAGAAGCTGCTGCGCACCGGCCAGATCCGCATCGACGGCAAGCGCGCGCGCGGCAACACACGCATCGAGGCCGGGCAGGAGGTGCGCATCCCCGATGTGAGTCCCTATGTCAGCGAGCCGTCGGCACCGGCGCTGCGCCCGCCCATGGGGGTGTCCAAGGCCGACCGCGCCTTCATCGAGGGGATGATCCTGTTCGAGGACGATCACGTGCTGGTGCTCAACAAGCCGTTCGGCATTGCCGTGCAGGGGGGCACCAAGACCTCGCGCCACATCGACGGCCTGCTTGCCGGCATGGAAGACCGGTTCGGCGGCCGGGCGCGCCTTGTCCACCGTCTCGACCGCGACACAACGGGCGTTCTGCTCGTCGCCAAGACGCGCGAGGCGGCGGCCCGGCTCGGCAAGCTGTTCCAGACGCGTACGGTCCGGAAGATCTACTGGGCGGTGGTGAAGGGCGTGCCCAAGCCGCCGCAGGGCAAGGTCGAGGCGGCGCTCGTCAAGACAAGCGGGCCGGAGGGCGACCGCGTGCGCAAGGCCGGCCCCGGCGAGCAGGACGTGGCCCAGCGCGCCGTCACGCATTATGCGGTGATCGACCGCACGCTTGGCGCCGCGTGGGTGTCGCTGAAGCCGGTCACCGGGCGCCAGCACCAGCTGCGCGCGCATATGGCGGTGATCGGAACGCCGATCCTCGGCGATCAGAAATATGACGGCGACAAGGGATTGCCCGAGGGCATCGAGGCGAAGCTGCACCTGCATGCGCGCCGCCTGGTGCTGCCGCACCCGAAGGGCGGCATCATCGACGTCACCGCGCCATTGCCTGCCCATATGGCGCGAACATTCGACGCGCTTGGTTTCGACAGCAACCGATACGATATCGGTTACGATTATGCTTGAGGCGAGTATCATCCCCGTCATAGCGGGAACGCGCTGGTCATGACGATGCTTGTGATTTTCGATTGCGACGGCACGCTTGTGGACAGCCAGCACATGATCGTGCAGGCCATGGCAACGGCATTCGCCGCCAACGGGCTTGCATGCCCCGGCCGCGGGGCCATCCTGCACACGGTCGGCCTCTCGCTCATCGAGGCCATGCAACGGCTTGCCCCGGACGGGGACGACGAGCAGCACGCAGCGCTTGCAGCCGATTACCGTCGCGCCTTCCATGCCCTGCGCGTCCGCCCCGATCATGCCGAACCGATGTTCGCAGGCGCCCGCGACGCTCTGCTCGCTCTGGCGGATAGGCCGGGCGTGCGCCTCGGCATCGCCACGGGCAAATCCCGGCGCGGGGTGGCCGCGTTCCTGGCGCGCGAAGGGCTCGATGGCCTGTTCGCGACGATCCAGACGGCGGATGATGCCCCCTCCAAGCCGCATCCGGCCATGATCCTGCAGGCGCTTAATGAAACCAGGGCGCCACGCGAGGCCGCTGTGATGATCGGCGATACGGCGCACGACATGAGAATGGCGGTGAATGCGCAGGTGCGGCCGCTTGGCGTCGCCTGGGGCTATCATGCGATCGCCGATCTGCGCGCAGCGGGCGCGCAAGCCATTGCCGCGGATTTCGCCGGATTGATGCGGCTGCTCGACGCGCCGTGCCGGGACGATGCCGCATGACGACGAACGGCAGACATGGGCAAGGTGTGCCGCCGCCCATGCATATGCAGCGCCTGAAACGCTTCTATACCGAGGTCAGCGTGGGCGCCGGGGAGGACGGTTGGCACGTGCTGCTCGACGGCAAACCAGTCAAGACGCCGCTCGGCCGGCCGCTCGAAGCCCCAAGCGAGCCCCTCGCCAAAGCGCTCGCCGAGGAATGGCGCGCGCAAACCGGCGAGATCGAGCGCTCAAGCATGCTGCTCAACCGGCTCGTCAACACCGCAATTGACGGGGCGAGGGGGCGCGAGGCCGAAATCCGCGCCGCGGTTCTGTCCTACGCTGCCTCCGACCTGGTCTGCTACCGGGCCGAGCATCCCGCCGGCTTGCGCGCATGCCAGGCTGGCGCCTGGGATCCCATACTGGAATGGGCCGAAGCAACGCTAGGCGTCCGGCTGAGGACCAGCGAAGGCGTCATGCCCGTGCGGCAGGAGGAGGCGCACATGTATCGCCTTGCCGACCTGATCGCCGACGAGGATGCGTTTGCTCTTACCTCAATACTCGCCATGACGACGCTGACCGGCTCGGCTCTGATCGCGCTCGCCCATGCCAAGGACCGGCTGTCGCTGGAGGCTGCATGGTCGGCTGCGCATATCGACGAGGATTGGCAGACCGCCCGCTGGGGCATCGATGCCGAAGCTGCCGCCAGGCGCGCCCGCCGCTTCGCCGAAATGGAGGCCGCGAGCCGGTTTCTGCGCCTCTGCCGCGGCTGAGCCGCGCAATTCTTCGCCTCTTGTGGCGCTGGCGCCGCTCAATCCTGCGGCGAGCCGTGCTATGTGCAGGCAGAGAGTGGTTCATATCAGGGAGTTGCGGATGGTTGGAACAGGCGAAGGCGCGCTGATTGCGCCGCTGCTGGCGGTTGTGGTGTTCGCGCTTTATTTCGTCAAGCACGTGATCGAGGCCCTTGCCCGCCGCGAGAATGAGGCAAGGAAGGCGGAGCGGCTCATCTGCGCCCTTTATGCCGAGATCAAGGCCAACACCGACGATCTCAGCGATTTCATCGCTAATTCGCCCTCGCTCGAGCGCGCCAAGCAGGCGGTGCGCGATAATCCCGAATTCCGCCCGCACATCACCAATGCACCGCACCGCCTTGTCTATTCCAGCCATCTGGGCGAACTGGCGAGCCTGCCGCGCGCCGTCATCCTGCAGGTGGTTGCCTTCTACTGCCATCTGGACCGGCTCAGCGAACTGATCCACGGGCTGGAACGGCCGTCCTTCGACAAGATCTCAAACGAAGGGCGCGCCGAAGTGATCGGCGAGTTGTGGCGGGCGGTTGAGAATGGAGCGGCCTTGGGCCGGGAGGTGCTGCACGCGCTGGAGGTGCACGCGCCGCTCGATCTCGTCAACGATGCCATCCGCCCGGGCCGCCCCTTCGCCCAGCGCAGCATCGCCTCCCCTTGATGTGATCGGTGTCGCCGAACTCCCCGACAACGGGCCAAGACGTGCGGCTTGCGGCGCGTCCCGCCTCGTCCCTGCCATCTCACGGACTGCATGGCGTGCCGTTCGCTCATGCTAGCCTGGCGAGGAAATCTTCGATCCCGAACAGGAAGATGCCCGTCCCGCCGATCAGGAAGTGCGAGAGCGAGGCGGCCAGCAGCGACCGGGTGCGGGCGAAGATCCAGCCCCAGAAGATGCCTGGAATGAAGGCGGCGAGTGCGAATTCGAGGCTGATGTGCACATGGGCGGCGGCAAAGACCAGGTTCGAAACAAGAATGGAGAGCACCTGCCGTTTCATTTCGCTCCCCTGCAGAAAGGCATGGAGCGGCGCCTGCACGCCGCAGCGCGCGACGAACTCCTGCACCGGCGTCAGCACGAGATAGAGCGCAACCGCCGCCCAGTAAACGTGAGACAGCATCACGGTCTCGCTGCCCACCCGGATGTCGGCGAAATCGATGAGCGGCACCGCCTCGACCGCCGGGATTGTGTTGATCGCAAGCCATTTGAGGGCAAGCCCGATGGCGATGAACGCCAAGGATGCGGTCAACGAGAAGGAGACGGCGCTGCGCCAGTTGTCGAGCCGCATGCCGAAAAACGACATGGGTAAGCCGCTGCGCAGGATGACAGGGAAGAAGATGAGCGCAAACAGCGTGATGATGAACGGCGTGATCGCGAAATTCACGTTCGGGTAAGCCTCGAAACCGGGCAGCAGGTTCAAGGCAAGCGTGTAGAACGACAGCAGCGACAGCGTCGCCACGATGATGTTGCCGACGGCATTCCGATAGGCGGCGTATTCGGCATCGCGCCTCAGGCTGTCCATCTTGGTATCGAACGATTTGCGAAAATGATCCGCCACATAACGCTTGAGGTCGGCAACGACCGAATTTCTGATCCGCGGGCCGAGCCGGTTGCGGCGGCGCTTGCACAGGTCGAGCACGGCGATGGTCACCGCCGTTTTGGCAACGACCGTGTAGGGCAGCGGCTTGTCGTCCAGCACCGAGGCGGCGTTGAAGATGTCGCTGGGGCCGCGCACCTCGATCTCGAAATCGAAATCGCGGCCATCAAGCGGAGAGCGCCCGCGCTTGCACACCGACACCTCGCCCTCGAGCACGATGAAGATGCGGTTCTCGTAGGCCACGCCTTCCTCGAGGATCAGCTGGCCGCGCTGGAACGCGATGAGCTGCATCAGGGCGCGCACGCTGTCGAGCTGGCGCCGCGAGAGCGGGGCGAACAGCGGTATGGCGCGAAGGTCGATGGCCGAAATATTCATTCCGTCATTGTATCTCGTTGAACGTTTCCATCCCTTTTCCGATTTCGCTGCAAATCGCCCAGCGGTTGCGGATAAGCGGCGCCGCGTGGCTTCAAACCCTGTCATATGGCGGTGGACGCTCCGCGTGCTCAGCCTCGTTGCCGCGAGATTGCAGGCGGCGCTTGCTTCGGCCGGCCACGATCCGCTAGAGGTGGATGGTGGTATTGCGGGCGGATTGCGGCGATGAAGGAAATCCTGAACGAATTGGAAAAGCGGCGGGCGAACGCCCGGCTCGGCGGCGGCCTGAAGCGGATCGAGGCGCAGCACGCCCGCGGCAAGCTCACTGCGCGCGAGCGCATCGAACTGCTGCTCGACGAGAATTCCTTCGAGGAATACGACATGTTCGTCGAGCACCGCTGCACCGATTTCGGCATGGCCGAGACGAAAATCCCCGGCGATGGCGTGGTGACCGGCTGGGGCACCATCAACGGGCGAACGGTTTATGTGTTCGCCAAGGATTTCACCGTGTTCGGCGGCTCGCTGTCGGAGGAGCATGCGCGCAAGATCACCAAGATCCAGGACATGGCTCTGAGGAACCGCGCGCCGGTCATCGGCCTGTTCGATGCGGGCGGCGCGCGCATCCAGGAGGGCGTCGCGGCGCTTGGCGGCTATGGCGAGGTGTTCCTGCGCAACGTGCTCGCCTCCGGCGTCATTCCGCAGATTTCGGTCATCATGGGGCCATGCGCGGGCGGCGATGTTTATTCGCCGGCCATGACGGATTTCATCTTCATGGTGCGCGATACGTCCTACATGTTCGTCACCGGCCCTGATGTGGTGAAGACGGTGACCAATGAAACGGTGACGGCCGAGGAACTGGGCGGAGCCAGCGTGCACACCACCAAATCCTCCATCGCCGACAGGGCTTACGACAACGATGTGGAGTGCCTGTTGCAGATGCGCCGGCTGATGGATTTCCTGCCCGGCAACAACACCTCCGGCGTGCCGGTTCTGCCCACGCGGGACGATCCGCGCCGGGTGGAGCCCTCGCTTGATACCCTCATCCCCGACAACCCGAACACGCCCTACGATATGAAGGAACTCATCCTCAAGGTGGCGGACGAGGGCGATTTCTTCGAACTGCAGGAGACGTTCGCGCGCAACATCGTCATCGGTTTTGCGCGCATCGCGGGTGAGACGGTTGGCGTGGTTGCCAACCAACCAATGGTGCTTGCTGGCGTGCTCGACAGCGACGCTTCGCGCAAGGCGGCCCGCTTCGTGCGCTTCTGCGATTGCTTCGGCATTCCGCTTCTCACCTTCGTCGATGTGCCCGGGTTCCTGCCCGGCACAGCGCAGGAATATGGCGGCCTCATCAAGCACGGCGCGAAACTGCTGTTCGCCTACACCGAGGCCACCGTGCCGAAAGTCACCGTCATCACGCGCAAGGCCTATGGCGGCGCCTATGACGTGATGTCCTCCAAGCACATCCGCGGCGATGTGAATTATGCCTGGCCGACGGCGGAAATCGCGGTGATGGGGCCGAAGGGCGCGGCCGAAATCCTCTACCGCGCCGAACTGAGCGATCCGGTCAAGATTGCCGCCCGCATCAAGGACTATCAGGACCGTTTCGCCAACCCGTTCGTGGCCGCCGAGCGCGGCTTCATCGACGAGGTGATCATGCCGCGCAACACCCGCGGCCGCATCGCCAGGGCGCTCAACATGCTGAAGGGCAAGACGGTCGAGAACCCTTGGAAGAAGCACGACAACATCCCGCTCTAGCGGCCGCTATCCGTTTGCGCGCCTCGCCATAATGCCGTTTAAACCGAGCCATGATCCTCTCGCATAAGCACCGCTTTCTGTTCTTGAAGACGCGCAAGACCGCCGGCACCAGCGTCGAATGCGTACTCAGCGCCATCTGCGGGCCGGACGACGTGGTGACGCCCCTCAACAAGGAGGGGGAAGCGCTGCGGCTCGGCGGCGGGCCGCGGAACTACTTGCTCCGCCCCGCGCCGCTGCATATCCGCGCCCTGCGAGTGCTCGGTGTCATGAAGCGTCGTTACCCCGGCGAGATCTTCCTCAAAGATCACGAGCCATACGATGGCATCGTCGCCAAACTGGGCAGCGGCGCCTTCGCAGGCTACCGCAAGGTAACAATTGAGCGCAATCCGTGGGACCGGCAGGTTTCCTTCTATCACTGGCGCAAGCGGGTGCGCGGGTGCGAAGCGATGACATTCGAGGATTTTTTGCGCGACGAGGCTCTGGCGCGGATCGACAATTTCGAGATCTATTCCTCGAACGGGACGATTGTGGCAGATACGATCATGCGATACGAAAGCCTGGAGGACGACCTGCGCGCGTTTCTGCGCAGCTTCGGCATCGAGCGGGATTTCGTATTGCCGAAAGCGAAGCAGAAATATCGCGGCTCCAACAGAACACCCTACCGCGATTACTACACGGCGCGCACCAAAGCGCTGGTGGGCGAATGGTATCGCCGCGAGATCGAGGCCTTGGGCTATACGTTCTGACCGGCATCCCTTTGATTTGGGATACAATCAGTGCCGTTATGCGCACCGGTTGGCTGACGTTGCGCACGGCTCGAAGAATTTCCCCATATCGCCCGGCAATGACTCGCCAATGCGGCGATACGCCTGCGGAGCAGGGCGCAGCCATTCAGAAATATGTTTGGAATTTTTCCTGCAAGGCGTCATCGACAGAGTGCATCGCCACCGGCCGTCCAAGCGCTGCGAGGCTTGTGACGCCGTAATCCTTAAGCCCGCACGGCACGATGCCGGAATAATGCTCGAGGTCCGGCGCGACATTCAGGCTGACGCCGTGCCAGGTCACCCAGCGGCTCACGCGGATGCCGATGGCGGCGATTTTCTCCTCCACGGTGCGCCCATCCACACCGCGCTTGACCCATACGCCGACGCGCCCGGCGCGGCACTCGCCCTTGACCCCGAATTCCGCAAGCGTGGCAATGATCCAGCGCTGCAGCGCATCGACATAGGCGCGCAGGTCCTGTCGGCGCCGCGTCAGATCGAGCATCAAGTAGACAACGCGCTGGCCGGGCCCGTGATAGGTGAATTCGCCGCCACGCCCGCTGCGATGCACGGGGAACCGCCCGGGATCGACAAGATCGCCGTAACGGGCGCTGGTGCCGGCCGTGTATATGGGTGGATGCTCCAGCAGCCAGACAAGTTCGGGCGCGCGGCCTGCCCGGATGTCGGCAATGCGGTCTTGCATCGCGCTTACCGCCTCGTCATAGGCGACGGGCACCTTGCTCAGGCGCCATTCCGGCTGTGCTCCGTCCCCCCGTTTCATGCGATTTCACCCTCATCGGTCATGCGCTTTACCGAATTGTAACGACGGGATGACTAAATCAATAGGTATTGCGTCGAACGGCCGTATCGGACTGTTTCCGCGTAAGAAACGAACGGCAGTTCTGTCTCGCGAACGGCGCGCTGCGGCTTTGTCGCGGCGCGCTCTTTTTTTTAAAAATAACCTCTTGAGCAGCGGATACGGATCATGTCGTTATGGGTGGGGCTGACCATTGATGTTGCAATGCGCCTTGAGCTTTGCTACATCCCAGCCACGCCGGATGTGAAGGGCAATACGCAATCTCATGCGTTGTCAGCCGGCTGTGCCGGGCGATGCAGTCGTGGCGGAACTGGTAGACGCGCAGCGTTGAGGTCGCTGTGGGGAGACCCGTGGAGGTTCGAGTCCTCTCGACCGCACCAATCCTGAGATCGCCAAGGCTGCGTCTTGCTGATCAAGTTACAGATCAATATGTCTGTGACACCCCGTCTTGCTTCCGGATTGGACCATGCGCAGTGGCTTTGCTTGCCATGGCCTGTGTGCTATCCATAGAGATTATATGCGTCGTGCGGGTATGATGTAATGGTAGCCTGTCAGCTTCCCAAGCTGATCGCGCGGGTTCGATTCCCGCTACCCGCTCCAGGACGCCCGGTATGGGCTGACGGTTAGCCGTTCTACACCTGCAATATTCGTGCCAAGTCCTCCAACGAAAAAGAGGCAGCGCAGGAGCGCCGCCTCCCATTGTTTTGATGATGACCACAAGGGGCGGGGCTCAGCGCCGTATGCCATAGCCCCTGCCGTAATAACGCTCGCTTTCGGCCCGATCGTCGCCGTAATCGTCCTCGCCGATGTCGTCATCGCGCCCATAGCGGCCTCCTGTGCGATCGTCGCCACGTCTTCTGTCGTCCAAATCGTTGTCTTGGCCTTGCGAGAGCAGCGGCTTGATGCGGCGGATGGTGACGCGGCGGTTGGCCCGCTCCGGTAGCTGTGTATTGATCTTCAGAAACTGTTCGCCGTAACCTTGCGTCACCAGGTTTTCGCCGGGCACACCGAATTCCTCCGTCAGCACCCTGGCAACGGCCTCCGCGCGGCGGTCCGACAGCGTTAGATTATCCACCTCCGAACCGACAGCATCGGTATGCCCTTCGAGCAAGAAAACCTCGTCGGGGTTGCGGCGGATGATGCGTTTGAGCACTTCCGCGATTACCTCGAGGCGATCGTATTGGTCCGGCGCGATCTCCCACGAGCCGAAATCGAAGTTGATGGTGTTGAGATCGACACTGCGCATGCGCTCACGCAGTCTGATGCTGTTGCGAACCTCATCCAGTGAGTAGCCCCTGGGCAATCGCTCGACCGGACCGGCCGTCAGCGCATCGTAGATGTCTTCCTCCGAAGCATCTTCTGCTTCGAGAATGTATACGTTGCGCGGGATGCGGATCCGCGGCGGCGGCAGATCGACGATGTAATCCTCGAAATAGACTGGCCCCCTGCCACCACGATAGATGGGCCTGTTGTCGAACAGCACGAAATTGCGGCCGTTGGGAAGGCGTCGGATGCGGCGAATGATGCGACCGTCGCGATCGGTGACGGTGATGATGACCACCCCGTTGGGACGGCGCACCTCGGTATAGATTTCCCCTCCAATGCGGCGGACCCTGAAGTCGCTGGCGCGCCGCCGCAGGCGATCGAGATCGTTGTGGCGGATCACATATCTGTCGCCGCGCCGTATGATGATGCGGCGGTCAGGTTCCTCGATCACAAGGCGGCGACCGTCGTCCTCGCGGCGTTCGCGGCGGCGCTCGCGGAGCCAGCGAAGGCGCTCTTCCTCACGCCGCAGACGCTCCTGAAGGCGGTCCTGCCGACGTTCTTCGCGGGCCGCCTCCCGTTCGCGCCTCAATGTCTCTTTCAGCGTTCTGCGGCGTTCCTCACGGGCCTGGCGAAGCTCGCGCTCTAACCGTTCGCGCTCCTCCCGTGCCCGGCGACGCTCTTCGCGATCCTCCCGCCTTTCGAAGCGCGGGTCACGCCGTTCGGGGCGATTGCGCTCGGCCTCGTCGCGCTGGCGGCGTTCTTCTCCGGCGAGCTGACGATCCTCCTCGTCGCGGGCTCGTTGCTCCTGCTGGGGGCGATTGCGCTCGGCCTCGTCGCGCTGGCGGCGTTCTTCTCCGGCGCGCTGACGATCATTCTCCTCGCGGGCTCGTTGCTCCTGCTGGGGGCGATTGCGCTCGGCCTCATCGCGCTGGCGGCCTTCTTCTCTGGCGCGCTGACGATCCTCCTCGCGGGCTCTTTGCTCCTGCTGGGGGCGATTGCGCTCGGCCTCATCGCGCTGGCGGCGTTCTTCTCTGGCGCGCTGACGATCCTCCTCCTCGCGGGCTCTTTGCTCCTGCTGGGCGCGATTGCGCTCGGCCTCGTCGCGCTGGCGGCGCTCTTCTCTGGCGCGCTGACGATCCTCCTCCTCGCGGGCTCTTTGCTCCTGCTGGGGGCGATTGCGCTC
>Ga0129299_1002008_pt1 | contig 13554 bp, 12 predicted proteins | sample ConPoolayeCmetaG_FD_94477 | JGI IMG/M metagenome (GOLD analysis project Ga0129299, IMG submission 94477) | Hot spring microbial mat communities from California, USA to study Microbial Dark Matter (Phase II) - Cone Pool mat layer C metaG ... | reverse complement strand
GTACAGCACCGACCACGCCAGGGGCTGCCAATCATCGTAGGTGATGTCGCCGGCCGGCCCGAGGAAGTAGAGTTGCCGGAAGAGCGGCGCGCCGGCAAAGGGGAAGAGCGGATCGCCGCGGGAGATGTAGCCGCGGAAGGAACTCTTGCCATGCACGGTCTGGTCGAGCATCCAGTGGGTGTAGTACCACTGGCTGGTCGGTTTCTGCAGGGGCACCTCTAGCAAGGCATAGGGATCGGGGTCCTGGGCCAGTCGCTGGTAAAAGGGCGAAACCTGGGCCGGGGTGATCGGGTAGGGGATGGGCAGGTATTCCACGATGATCAGCCCCACGAGGAACAGGGCCACCATCACCTGGCGCAGCATACTTACGTTTGCCGGCAGAGGGCGCCGATAGCCTGCACGGCTGCGGCCGGCCAGTAGGGCGGCCGCGCCCAGGCCGGCCAGCACGGCCACGGCCAGTTGCACCAGCACCTCGTAGCGCGCGGGCACCCGCGTGAAGCGGACGATGGGCAGGCGCGCGAGCAGCAGGTAGGGCAGCGGGATGCCGGTATTGTGGTGCAGCACCTTCAGGTAGGGGCCCAGGGAGAGGAGGGCAAAAAGGCCGGCCGCAGCGCCCCAGAGCGCGCCTGCCCGCCGCTCCCGCCACAGGCCCAGGCCGGCCAGCGCCAACGCCACAAAGCCGATGTAGACGATGCCTTCGGCGGTATTGCCCTCGGCCAGAGGGTCGGTCAGCGGGGCGAAGGCGCGCCCCCAGAGCGGGTGCAGCGGCGAGGGCAGGAAGAAGGCGGCCAGGTCCGCGCCGTAGGCGGTGCTGAACTCCAGCGGCTCCTCCAGGTAGGCGGCGCGGCGCGATTCGCGCAGCGTGGGGATGAGCAGGGGGGAAAGCGCCACGGCGGCGGCCAGCAGCCCAGAGGCCATCGTCGCTGCGGCCTTGAGCAGGCTGCGCCAGGCGCGTCGCCTGAGGAGCGTTTCGCCAAGGCCCCAGGCCAGGAAGAAGCCGGCCAGGAGGAGCATGTAGAGGGGGTAGTACCAATCGATCAGCAGCGCCGCGAGCCAGGAGAGCCCCAGCCCCAGGGCCGGCTTCCAGCCCGGCCGGCGCAGCGACTGCAGGGCAAAGAGGGCGAAGAAAGGCAGCGTTTCCGTCGAGACCAGGCTGAGGTGCCCCAGCAGGTGCACGGAGCGATAGGGAGAAAGCATAAAGATACAGCCAGCCAGGAAGGAAGCGAAGGAGACCCCCGTGCCCTCGGCGCGGAGGGCGCGTGCCATCCGCCCCACGATCCGCGAGGGCCATCGTTCCGGAGCGGCGCTATCTGCAAGCGGCGCGTCTTCGGCGGCATCTGCCGCCAGTCTGGCGGAAGCCCTTTCCCCCAATACCTCCCGCGTGAGCAAAAAGGTGCCGTACCCCGAAAGGACGGCTGAGAGGAGCACGATCCAATTGTAGGCGGCCACATATCCGCCCAGAAAGCGCGCCGGCAGGCCGAGCAGGCTGTTCAGGGGGCTGAGGGTATGGAAGAGGAGCGAGGTCCCCAGCGGGTAGTACTGGGCCTGGGTGAAGTAGAGCGAGTGCCCGTGGAAAAGGGCCTGGTCGAACCACCAGAAGTTCCACAGGTACTGCCAGGAATCGGTACCTTCCCCGGGCAGGGCCGTGGAGAAATGCGGCACCAGCGGCCAGGTGAACAGGACGGCCAGCAACGCGTAGCCGAGCAGCACCGCCAGGTGGGTGCGCCAGGTTGCCCTGAACACTCCGGACGTCGTCACGCCTTGTAGCCAATCTTGCGCAGGAAATCCTTGCGCCAGCGAATGTCTTCCTCGCCCTCGACGCCCTGGGTGCGGATGCCGTCGATGACGCCGAGGATGCCGCGGCCCTGTTCGGTCTCGGCCAGGATGACCTCGGCAGGGTTGGCCGTGGCGCAGTAGATGCCGCACACCTCGGGGACGTTCTGCACGGCCTTCAGGACGTTGATGGGGTAAAAGCCGGGGCCGAGGAAGAGGATGAAGGTGTGGCCGGCCGAAAGGGCCAGGGCGTTCTTCACGGCCAGGTCGATCAGGGCATCGTCGTTGCCGCTCCAGCGCACCAGCGCCTTGCCGGAGGATTCGCAGAAGGCCAGGCCGAAGCGGATGCCCGGCACTGCCGTGACCAGGGCCTCGTGGATATCCTCCACGGTCTTGATAAAGTGGCTCTGCCCCAGGATCAAGTTGATCTCGTCGGGTTTCTCGATCTTGACGACACGCAGCTCCATAGCCGCCTCCTCGGTGGATGGTAGACTGGCCGGGGTGTACCTGATGCGGGCCTTGTGCCACCGCAAGAGTACCACAAGTCGGGATTGTTGGCAAGTCGCTTGACTTTGCATTCCCGGCCACTATGCGGTATAATATGGCGTACCGGAAGCCCGGCGTGTACCGGGCTTTTATGTGGTTTGGCGGTGTAAGGCGAAAGGAACTGGCATGCCCAAGGCACTGATCACCGGCATCACGGGTCAGGACGGCTCCTACCTGGCCGATTTCCTCCTGGAAAAGGGCTATGAAGTGATCGGCATGGTGCGGCGGTCCAGCACAACTTTGACCGTATCCGCCATATCCAGGACCGCCTGACCCTGGTCCAGGGCGATCTCCTGGACCAGGCTTCCCTGCTCGACATTCTGCAGGAGCACTGCCCGGACGAGGTCTATAACTTGGCCGCGCAGTCGTTTGTCCCGACCTCCTGGAAGCAGCCGGTCTTCACCGGTGAAGTCACCGCTCTGGGGGTCACGCGCCTGCTCGATGCGATCCGCCTGGTGGATCCCAAGATCAGGTTCTACCAGGCTTCCAGCAGCGAGATGTTCGGCAAAGTACGGGCCGTCCCTCAGGACGAACAGACCCCCTTTTACCCGCGCAGTCCCTACGGCGTAGCCAAGGTCTATGGGCACTGGATCACGGTGAACTACCGGGAGAGCTACGGCCTCTTTGCCTGCTCCGGCATCTTGTTCAACCACGGTTCGCCGCGGCGTGGGCTCGAGTTCGTCGAGCGCAAGGTTTCCTACGGCGTGGCCCGCATCCGCCTGGGGCTGGCCCGGGAACTTCGCCTGGGCAACCTGGACGCGCGCCGCGACTGGGGCTTTGCCGGGGATTACGTCCGAGCGATGTGGCTCATGCTGCAGCAGGAGCGGCCGGATGATTACGTCGTCGGCAGCGCGGAGACGCATTCGATCCGCGAACTGTGCGAGATCGCCTTTGGCTATGTCGGGCTCGACTGGCGCGACTATGTCGTGGTCGATCCCAAGTACTACCGGCCGGCCGAGGTGGACCTGCTGGTCAGCAACCCCAGCAAGGCGCGCCGTGTGCTGGGCTGGGAACCGACGGTGAATTTCGAGCAACTGGTCAAGATGATGGTCGATGCCGACCTGGAGATGTTGCGGTCCCAGTCGAACCAACGCGGAGAGCCGGTGCACTGAGGCGCTCGGCTCTGTGTGGGCAATGGGCCTGAACCACCACAAGGAGGTGTTTGTTGCAGCAGGTACTTCAGCAGTTGAGCGAATTGTACGGACCCTCGGGCCGTGAGGATGCGGTGGTCTCCTTCCTGCGCCAGGAAGTGGCCGACTATGCTGCTGACATCCGCAGCGATGCCCTGGGCAACCTGATCGTCCGGGCCAAGGCCGGCACGGAGGGCGGCAAACGGGTCATGCTGGCAGCGCACATGGACGAGATCGGCCTGATCGTCAACCACATCGACGAAAAGGGATTCCTGCGCTTTGGGCCTGTCGGTGGGATCTTTCCCCTGACCCTGACTGGCCAGCGGGTGCGTTTCGCCTCGGGGCTGACCGGGGTGATCGGGCTGGAACCGGTCGAATCCCCGAGCGATGCCAAGATGCCCAAGATGTACATCGATGTCGGCGCGCGCAACCGCGAAGAGGCCGAGCAACTGGTCCGTGTCGGCGACATCGCCTGTATGGACCGGCACTTTGTCGCCCAGAACGGGCGCGCCATCGGCAAGGCCATGGACGATCGTGCCGGCTGCGCTGTCCTTGTGGAAGTGCTGCGGGCTTTGCAGCATAGCCCGCACGATGTCTATGCGGTCTTTACCTCGCAGGAGGAAGTCGGCCTGCGCGGAGCGACGACCTCGGCCTACGGCCTTGCGCCGGAACTGGCCATCGCCGTGGACGTGACCGGCACCGGCGACACGCCGGAAGCCCGGCCCATGGCCGTGGCTCTGGGCAAGGGGCCAGCCATCAAGATCATGGATGGCGGTATGCTGGCCCACGTCGGGGTCAAAGAACTGCTCATCCGCGTGGCCGAATCCCACCAGATTCCCTACCAGCGCGAGGTGCTGTTGGGCGGCACGACGGACGCCCGCGCCATCCAGACTTCGCGCAGCGGCGTGCCGGCCGGCACCGTCTCCATCCCCACGCGCTACGTTCACACGGCCTCCGAGATGGTGGACCTGGACGACGTCGTCCACGCGGTGCGCCTGCTCGTGGCCCTGCTGGAAGGGCCCATCGACCTGTAGCCCGAAAGGAGAGTGTCATGGACGAACGCGAACTGCTGCTCAAGGAGTTGACCGAAGCGGTCGGCGTGCCGGGCTACGAGGAAGAGGTCCGGGCCATCATGCGCCGCTACCTGCAGGATGTCGCCGAGATCGCTCAGGATCAACTGGGCAGCTTTGTGGCCCGGCTGCCGGGCCCCGAAGGGAGCCCGCGGGTGATGCTGGCCGGCCACATGGACGAAATCGGCTTCATGGTCCGCCACATCACCGACGATGGCTTCCTGCGCTTCCTGCCGCTGGGCGGCTGGTGGGACCAGGTCATCCTGGGGCAGCGCATGCAGGTCATCACCAGCAAGGGGCGCGTCCTGGGGGTCACCGGTGCCAAGCCGCCGCACCTCATGGATCAGGACGAGCGCTCCAAGATGGTCCAGAAGAAGGACATGTACCTGGACGTGGGTGTCTCTAGCAAGGACGAAGTCGCCGCCCTGGGCATCCGCCTGGGCGATCCCATCGTCCCGGTCAGCGATTTCACGGTGCTGAACAACGGCCAATCGTACCTGGCCAAGGCCTTCGACAACCGTGTGGGCTGCGCCCTGGCTATGGAAGCGCTGCGGGAGATGGCTGGGTCCTCGCGGGTCAACAACCTCTACGCCGTCGGCACCGTGCAGGAAGAGGTCGGCACGCGCGGGGCCAAGACCTCCGCCCATATCGTCGACCCCCATGTTGCCATCATCCTCGAGGTGGACATCGCCGGCGATGTCCCGGGGATCAAGCCAGAAGAGTGTGCGGTGAAACTCGGAAAGGGGCCGTCGCTGCTTCTGTACGATGCCCGCATGATTCCCAACCTGCGCCTGCGCGACCTCGTGGCGCAGGTGGCCGAAGCCGAGGGCATCCCCCTGCAGTTCGGCGCCATGCCGGGCGGGGCTACCGACGGAGCCATGATCCACATGCACGCAGCCGGCGTGCCCTGCGTGGTGATCGGTGTGCCGGCCCGCCATATCCACAGCCATACGAGCATCATCCGCCGCGACGATTACGACAATGCCCTGAAGCTGCTTGTGGCGCTGGTCAAGAGGCTGGACGCGGGGACGGTGCAGGGGCTGACGAGGTAGTGTAGGCCGGCCGAGGTGGTTTCCCGTTGTGCCTGTCTGGATAGGGATATGGGGGAAAGGACGGGGGCAAGGGCCACAGCGAGGAGCACATGGGCGCGGCTGTGCGGACTTGCGAAGTCGTCATCGAGAATCCCCTGGGCAGCACGGTACGGACGCTCTTGCGGCCCGGGACGGGATGGGTGGAAGCAGGGCCGGCCTGGACGCCGTTTCCGGCCGAGTATGGCTTCCTGCCGGGGACGCTCAACCCGGCCGACGGGGAGCCGGTGGACGTGCTCGTGATCGGCGCCGGGCCGACCTTCCCTGGCAGCCGCTACCGCGTTCGGCCCATCGGGCTGCTGTTGCGCCAAGACGGCGACCACAAGGTCCTGGCCGTGCCGCATACGTCCGAGTATGTCTCACCCCTGCAGGACGTGGCCGAGGTAGACCCGGAAGTGCGGCAGAGGATCGAGGCCTACTTCAGCCCGCATTTCGAACTGCTCGGCTGGCGCGGTGCGCGCTGGGCCGAGGAGTGGATCGCGGTGTGCCAGGTGTGGGGAGAGGGGTAGAGTTAGAGGTTGGATGTTGGAGGTTGGAGGTTGGAGGTAGCCGATTCGGGGGGCGCCTGGCTACCCTCTGGATTCGCTGGCAAGTGAGCACTTATGATTGACCACCGACGACTGACGGCTGGCAACCGGTGATTTACGAAGGACAACCGATGCAGGAGGAAGCGATGTGTGGGCGGCTTGAAGGCAAGGTCGCGCTGGTGACCGGCGCGGCACGGGGCATCGGCAGGGCCATCGCCATGCGGCTGGCGGCGATGGGCGCGAGGGTGGTGGTGAACGACCTGGCCGCGGAAGAAGCCATCGCCGCAGCGGTGGCCGAGATCGAGGCCGCCGGTGGACGGGCCATGGGACTGCGGGCCAACGTCACCGTCGCTGCCGAGGTCGCAGCAATGGTGGACCGCGTGGTCGGAGAACTGGGCGGGCTGGACATCCTGGTCAACAATGCCGGCATTGCCCGAGACATGCTGCTATTGCGTCTGTCGGAGGAGGACTGGGACGCGGTCCTGTCGACCAACCTGAAGGGGGCCTACCTCTGTGCCAGGGCCGCGGCGCGCCCGATGATCAAGGCCCGCTGGGGGCGCATCGTCAACATCTCCTCGGTGGTGGGCATTGCCGGCAACGCCGGCCAGGCCAACTATGCCGCCGCTAAGGCCGGTCTGATCGGGTTGACCCGCTCGCTGGCCAAGGAACTGGGCTCGCGGGGCATCACCGTCAATGCTGTTGCTCCCGGCTTTATCCTCACGGCGATGACGGCCAATCTGCCGGATAAAGTGCGCGAAGAGGCCATCGCCCGCACGCCCGTCGGCAGGCTGGGGCAGCCCGAGGATGTCGCCGCAGCCGTGGGGTTCCTCTGCTCGGAGGAAGCCTCCTTCATCACCGGCCAGGTCCTGGCGGTGGATGGGGGCATGGTGTTGATGTAGCCGCGAGGCTGTCGCTGCGGTTCGGCGATTCGCCTGCCGGCTCTGGCCACGGTTCGCGCACAGCCATCCCCAGCGCCTCGCGCACCTCGGCCACGACAAAGAACGATCCCCCGGCGCAGACCCAACCATCGGGACCGGCCCACTCCCGCGCCCGCAGCAGCGCCTTTTCCACCGGAGGGACGATTTCCACCGGAACGCCGTGGCCCCGCCACAGCGCGGCCAGCGCCGCCGGATCTGCCGCACGGTGGTGGTGGGCCTGCACCACGATTGCCCCATCGGCCAGCGTGGCTAGAGGAGCGACGATCGAAGGCAGGTCCTTATCGGCGGAACAGCCCAGCAGGAAGATGAGTTTTCTGGGGGAACAGGTGCGCTGGCGAGCGCGCAGCGCCGCCGCCAGTGCCTGGGCCGAGGAGGGATTGCGCGCGCCGTCGACCACCGTCAGCGGCTGGCCGGCGACGGTCTCGAGCCGGCCGGGCCAGGTGACGTCCCGTAGCCCGGCAGACACCGCCTCCGGCGGCACCGCCCATCCCTGTGCCCGCAGCACCTCCACAGCGGCCCGCACCACCCCGGCGTTGACGGCCTGGTGCGGGCCGTCCAGCCCCAGGAGCGTTTCCCCGGCCGGCTCGGCCGCTATCAACCTGGCTCCGACCTCCCGGCAGCGCCGGCCGATCGTTTCCCAGGCCTCCTCCGGCTGAGGAGCGCTCACGACCACCCCGCCGGGTGGGATGGCCCCGGCTTTTTCGGCAGCAATGGCTGCGAGCGTCTCTCCCAGATAGGCCTGATGGTCTAGGGCGAACGGGGTCAGCACGGTGAGTAGCGCAGGCAGGGACTGCGTAGCGTCGTGCTGACCGCCCATGCCAGCCTCGACCACGGCGATCTCGACGCCGCAGCGGGCAAAGTGGGCTATGGCGGTGGCCGTCAGCCCCTCGAACAGGGTAGCCGGGCCAAGGTCGTCCCAGGCCAGGCTACCCTCCAGCAAGGGGTGCAGTGCCCGCAAGGCCGCAGCAAAGGCTGCCCGGCCGATCCATTCGCCCTGCACCCGGATACGCTCGCGCGGGCTGTGCAGATGGGGAGAGGTGTACAGCCCGGTGCGGTAGCCAGCAGCGCGCAGCACGGCCTCCAGCATGGCCGCCGTGGAGCCCTTGCCCTTGGTGCCGATGACCCGCACGATTGCTATCTCCCGCCCCGGCCGGCCCAGCAGATCGAGCAGCCGGCCGGCCCGCCGTGGGCTGTCCTGGGCGTGCCGGGAAAAGGCCGGCTTGCGCCGGACGTAGCGGTAGAGGTAGTCCGTGAGGCGTTCGATGGCTTCTTCCAGGGAAAGAGGGGCCACGCCGCTCATCGTTGCCGGTAGGGGATGAGTTCCTGGTAGTGCTCGCGTATGTAGCGTGCCCCGCCCGGCCAGTCTCCGTACTCGGCTGCGCTGCTCAGCGCCGGGCCGATGGGCTGATCCTTCTTCAGGACACAGTAGGGCACGTTGAGGGCCTGCAGTTCTGTCTCGACCTGGCTTATGGAGTGCCAGCCCTCGAAAGAGAAGCCGTCGACGAGGACAACCGCAGCGTAGATGCCGCGGTAGAGCAGGTCGCGCAGGCCGGCCCGTACCCAGTCGGGGTCGGGCGAACTGCTGATCACGATGGCGCTGGTCTGGCGCCCGAAGCGGTTGCCCTCGGCGGCCAGCACTTCGGCCAGCGGTGTGGTGCCTTGGGCCCGCAGGATGGCCAGGCTCTCCAGGATATTGTAGAACTGACGCGGCTCGCGTTCCGGGGGGATGACCTCGCGGTGTTGTCCCCAGCCGATCAACCCGGTGTTGCGCCGCTGGCGCAGGATGAAGTGGCGGGCGAGCGAGGCAGCGGCAGTGACGATGTACTCCTCGGTGGAATCGGGTGTGCGCACCTCATCGGGAGGGGGAGGTCCTTCGGCCGGCCGCCTGCGCCGGCCGGCTGTGGCCTGAACCCGGTAGTCCATATCCAGCACGATCCATATGTCGGCGGTCGGATCTTGTTCGAACTCCTTGACGATCAGCCGGCCCAGCCGGGCGCTCGAGGGCCAGTGGATGCGATTGAAGCGGTCGCCGGGGGCATATTCGCGTACGCTTGAGACGTTGGTGGTGGTGTGGTGGGTGCGCTGGCGCGTGGCCGTGCCGCCCGGCAGTTCAGCCGGGGGCAGCGGAAAGGAAAGGATATCCTCGGTGGCCGGGTAGACGAGGATTTCATCGCTGACGGGGATCCGTTTTCGGAATTGAAAGAGCCCCAGAGGGTCGCTGCTGCGTAGCACGATCGGGCCCAAGGTGTATTTGCCGCGCAGCTGGCAGGGCGTTCGCACCCGCAGGTGCCGGGACGAACGTGGAGGCAGGCCGGTCACGAAGCGCGGCCAGTGGCCGGGCAAGTTGGAACGGTCTTCGGCCTCCACCCATAGTTTGGGCCAGCGACTGCGGTTCTCGATGACCAGGTGCTCGTCGACCGCTTTGCCCACCTGCGTGCGGCTGTTGAGCAGCTCACGCCGCGCATCCAGCCCGCGCATGTTGAGCCAGGCCCACAGGTACGAGGATATCAGCGCAGCGGCCATGATGTAAAAGAGGTGGAACAGGTAGACGTTGCCCGTGCCTTGGGCGAGGATAAAGGTGGCCGTCGTCAGGACAAGAGCCAGGAATGCGCGCATCGTTAGCCTGTCACTGGTGCTACCGGTGGAAACAATCCCCGGCGGTGGGATCGCTTGGGCGCCGGCAAAGCCAGGGTCTAGCCTCGCTCCAGCGGCACGCTGATGACCACCATGCTGCCCTTGCCCGGCGCCGAGTAGATCTCTGTGTGTCCGCCGATCAGTTGGGCCCGTTCCTTCATATTGAGCAGGCCGAAGCTGCCGCGCCGCTCGTAGGAAGCCTGGACGGCCGCAGGGTCAAAGCCTACGCCGTCATCCTGCACCGAGGCGATCAGGTTGCCGTCCTTTTCCTGGAGTCGCAGCCAGAGGTTTTTGGCCTGAGCATGTTTGCGGGCGTTGTTGACCGCTTCCTGCATGATCATGAAGATGGTCGTCTCGACCTTGGGGTCGAGGCGCCGGTTGAACCCGCCCGTATCCAGGTGTACCTGCAGGCCCTCAGAGGCCGGGAAGCGCTGGACATACTGTTCGAGCGTTGCCACCAGCCCCTGCGTTTCCAATATGATCGGGCGCAGTTCAAAGAGCATGGTGCGGATGTCCCAGGAGGTCTTGCGGGCCAGTTTCTCCAGGTTGTCCAGTTCCTCGAAAGCCTTGGCGCGGTCCTCGTGTAGCAGGCGTTTGATGAACTCGGCGCTCATGGCAATGGCTGCCAGCGACTGGGCCGGCCCGTCGTGCAGGTCGCGGGAGAGTTCCTTGCGCACGTTATCCTCGGCACTGATGATCTTGTCCCGTTCCTCGCGCAAGTCCTGATACAACTGGGCGTTCTGGATGGCGATGGTGGCAAAGTGGGCCAGGGCCGCCAGTTGGGAAAGGTGGATCTGGGTATAGGCCCCTTCATTGATCGAGCCAACGACGATGACGCCATAGTTGCGCAGGCCAGCCCGCAGAGGCACGCACATCCCCGAACGACAGCGCTGCAGGGCCACGATCTGGCCTGTCTCGGGATCACGTCCCAGGTGTTCCAGCAGCAGGGGCTCGGCCGTCGTCAGGCTCCTGCTGAGCGTTCCGCCCGCGACGAGGTGAACGCCCTTGCTGGCGTCGCCGACCCGCAGGCCGGTCGAGGCGGCTACTTGCAGGTCTTCCTCGCCGGAGGAAAGCAACACCACACCGACGGAGAAATCGAGCAGGCGATGGCAGATTTGCAGGATGCCCTCGAGGACCTTCTGGTAACTCATGGTCACGCTGAGGGTCGAGGCCATCTCGTAGAAGGCCCGGGCGCGGCTATTGGCAGCGACGTACTGGGACTGCAACTTCTTGATCTGGGCGTCGAACTGGCGCTTTTGTTCCCAGGTCGATTGCCCCATCTGTTCGGCGGTCAGGCCGCCAAAGATGGCGATCAGGGCGATCGAGCCGGCAAAGATGCCGGCCTGAATGGCGATCTGCCGGCCGTCCGGCGTGGCCCCGGTCAGGTAGTCGCGCATGGCCAGCAGGGCATAGCCCGCCAGTGTGGCCAGGTTCAGCCCCAGGCCGGCCGAGAAGCCCAGGCGGATGCTGATGCCCGCGACGGGCAGGAGGAGCAGAGGCAATAACGGACTGCCGGAGCCCCGGTCGAGGAAGAGCAAGGCCAATAGGAGGGCAATGTCCAGGGCAAAGGTGGTGTGCGGCCAGGCCGACAGGGACCATCTGCGCCACAGGAAAAGGGCTTCCAGCAAGGTGACGAGCAGATACGCCGTTGTCAGGAGCAGGGACAACTCGCGGCCGGCGGAGTTCAGGACGTTCAGGCCGAATAGCGCGAGCAGCAGCAGCGCCAGTGCCCAGCGCGCGCCCAACACCACCCAGTCGGCGCGGGTGGGTAGAGGTTTCTGTTCCCCGGGTGCAAAGATCTCTTCTTCGTTCATGGTGCCGTTTCGGGATGGGCAACAGCCCAGCGGCGTAGCAGCATCTGGCGAATGGTGGCCACTGCCCCGGCCTGTTCCTGCCATTGCAGGGCGCGGGTCAGCGGCTCGGTGGCGCCGGCCGCCTTCAGCAGCCGGGCGTGCAGCGCAGTTTCTTCGCGGGCCTGGCGGGCGATTTCGGCGATATCCTCCAGCGTAGCCCCGCGCGAAAGGAGGCGGCCCACAGAACGGGCCAGAGGCAGGTCTTCCGCTGCCAGCAGCCCCTCGCTCGATCCGATCAATCCCAGCGTTTCCAGGTGAGAGACCTGTTCCGGTGTCAGGCCGGCTTCCTCGGCAAAGCGCGAGCGAAACAGGCCCGCGCGTGGCACCGGCGGGGTGACCGTGGTTGGCGATGCCTCCTTTTCCTCGGATGGAAAGAGCGGCAGGCGTGCGACTTGCGGCGCCGGAGCCAGCCCCATTTCCGCCAAACGGGCGCGGATGGCCGGCAGCGAGAGGCGTTCGGCCTTCAGTTGCTGGATCAGGCGCAGCCGTTGGATGTACGAATCGTCGAACTCTCCGTACTTGCCGCGCCGGGGTGGTTCGGGAAGCAGGCCTTCTTCGATGTAGTAGTGCACGGTGCGGACCGTCACTCCCGACCGCCGGGCCAGTTCACCGATGCGCATACGCTTCTCCTTCCTTGGTTTCCGCTTCAGGCACTTCCTGGGCGACGATCTCGCCGTCGAGAAGGTGAATTCGGTGCGAAGCCGCTGCGGCCAGCCGATCGTCGTGCGTGACCATGACGACCGTTTTGCCCCGTTGGTGAGCTGCCCGCAACAGGCTGAGGACTTGCTCCCCGGCCACGCTGTCCAGGTTGCCGGTGGGTTCGTCGGCCGCCAGCAAGAGGGGATCGTGGGCCAGGGCGCGAGCCAGGGCCACCCGTTGTTGCTCGCCGCCCGAAAGTTGGGCCGGCAGATGTTGGGCCCGCGCAGCCAACCCGACCTCCTGCAATGCCTGCCAGGCCCGCTCGCGGCGCTTCCGGGCCGGCAAGTCCGGATGCAGTTCCAAGGGCAGTTGCACGTTTTCCAGGGCGGTCAGGGTTGGAAAGAGCTGGAAGAACTGGAAGACGATGCCCGCGTAGCGTCCGCGCCAGCGGGCCAATCCTTCCTCGTCCATTTGATCGAGGCGGTAGCATCCGACCCAAACCTGGCCGGCCGTGGGACGGTCGATTCCGGTGATCAGGTTGAGCAGTGTCGTCTTGCCACTGCCCGAAGGGCCAATGATGGCCGCAAAGGCACCTTGCGGCAGGTCCAGGGTGATGTTCCGCAGCGCTGTACAGCGTGTTTCTCCCTGCCGGAAGGTTTTGCTGACCTGTTCCAATCGCACCCATGCCCGTTCCACAGAAATGGCTCCACGGTCGGCCCATCGCTTGCCTCTGCATTATAGCCCAAAGCGTGGGCAGAGTCAAACGGCGCGGAGCGTGGGGCGCCCGCCATTTTTGTAGGGGGATGTCCGGCCCATTGGCCCGGAGTAGGGGCGACCCGGCGGGTCGCCCCGGCGGGTGGCCCTGGTCCTTCGGCAATCTCACCTACAAAAATGGCGCGCGCCCGGCGCGTGGGTGTCCACCAATCCTGTAGGGAGCTCGCCCGGCCAGCGGGAGATTGATTCGCCACCTGGGATGCATCCACGCGCTGGCGCGCCTCGGCCCCTCGGACCGGCCGGCGCACTCCAACGGACCCGCGCCAGCGGTTTGGGCAGATAGCCGCCGAATTCAATCCCGCGGCGTACTCGATGCAGCTCGCCCGGGGTTCCCCAGCAGCAGGAGCGCGCCCCTGCGAGCGCGGGAGCATGACACTTTCGTAGCGGCGGTTGAAACCGCTCCTAGAGGGCCTTCGGCCCGCCGCCCGCCTGCGCGGGCGGTGGGGCGTCCCCGCAGGGGGACGCCCGGCTGAAAGCCCTCCAGGGGCCGACTTCAGTCGCCCGGGGAGACAAGGCGGAAGCAGCACCGGGCCAAGGCTTCCTCGCTCTGACTCGCCACAAAACGGTCATGGTCCCCCGCCC
>Ga0129299_1002007_pt1 | contig 13563 bp, 8 predicted proteins | sample ConPoolayeCmetaG_FD_94477 | JGI IMG/M metagenome (GOLD analysis project Ga0129299, IMG submission 94477) | Hot spring microbial mat communities from California, USA to study Microbial Dark Matter (Phase II) - Cone Pool mat layer C metaG ... | reverse complement strand
TGGTCGAGGAGACCCGCGAGATCATCCGTCGGATTCGTTGGGAATACAGCCTGACATCGCAGGAGATGCTGGAGAAGCTCCGCCGCTGGATTCCGGATGTTTCCGCGGCGGAGCTGGAGGGCTGGCGGCAGGCCGGCGAGCTTCAGTACCGGACGCTGGACGGCGAGATCCGCTTCTTTCGCCGTGAACCCTCGAACCTGTGGCGTTTCTGCCCGGAGGCCCGCCGGCGGCGCGACCATGCGGCCGGCGGAACGGCGACCTCGGCGCCGGCGGACGGCGATGCGGCGCTGGACGCTCACGTGGCCGAGGTGTTGGCCGCGGCCCGGGCTTCGGGCAAGGCGGAGGTGCTGCCGGTGCGGCACGTGGTGAAGTACGCCCTGACGGTCAGGCCGGACCGTCCGGGGGCCGGGCCGGAGTCGGTGGTGCGGTGCTGGCTGCCTTTCCCTCAGGTCTACGGGCGCCAGCGGGAGGTGCGGCTGCTGTCGGCGGATCCGTCGCCGGAGTTGATCGCGCCGTCGGGAACCGAGCCGGGCGGGGCGGTGCATCGGACGGTCTTCTTCGAGCGCCGGGTGGGGGATCCGGCCGCACCCCTCCGTTTCGCGGTGGAATTCGAGTTTCTGACCTGGGCGTATTGCCCGGAGCTGGACGAGGAGCGGGCCCGGGTGAGTTCCGACGGGGCGGTCCGGTGCTACCTGGCGGAGCGCCGTCCGCACCTGGCCTTCACGCCGGAAGTCATGGCCGCGGTGGCGGAGGCCGTGGGCGGGGAAACCAATCCGCTGCGGAAGGTGCGGCGCATCTTCGAGTACATCGACAGCCGCATCCGCTACTGCGCGGAGGAGGAATACTCCATCATCCCGGGCCTGGCGGCGCACGCGATCTCACGGCGCCGGGGCGACTGCGGCGTGCAGGCGGCGCTGTTCATCAGCATGTGCCGGGCCGCGGGGATTCCGGCGCGGTGGCAGTCGGGCTTCTTCACCCAGCCGGGGCACTGGAACATGCATGACTGGGCGGAGTTCCACCTGGAGCCCTGGGGCTGGCTGCCGGCGGATCCGTCGTTCGGCCGGCGGAAGTCCGGGGATCCGGCGGTGAGGGATTTCTACCTCGGCCACATGGACGCCTACCGGATGATCGTCAACCTCGACTACGGGGCCCCGCTGCATCCCCCGAAAACGAGCCTGCGCAGCGAGCCGGCGGACTTTCAGCGCGGCGAGGTGGAGATCGACGGGCGCAATCTCTACTTCGACGAGTGGGACTGGGAGCTCGAACTGAACCACCAGCCCGGCTGAGTGCCGCGGCCTGCCCTGCCCCTGCGGAGCCTTTGAACCGTGATCAACAACGAGCCGATTCTCCAGAACGACCGTTTCCGGGTCCGCGAGCGCATTCCCACGACGATCTGCGACCGTCCCGCCGACGTGGCCGACTACGTGGCCGGCATCATCGCCCGCACGATCGCGGAGCACAACCGGGCGGGCCGGCCGACGGTGCTCGGGCTGGCGACCGGGCACACCCCGATCGGGGTGTACCGCGAGCTGATCCGGCGGCACCGGGAGGAGGGGCTGGATTTCTCGCGGGTGGTGACCTTCAACCTCGACGAGTACTACCCGATGCCGCCGGACAGCCTTCAGAGCTACCGGCGCTGGATGCGCGAGAACTTCTTCGACCACGTGAATATCCCTCAGGCCTCGATTCACATCCCCGACGGCACCGTGCCGGAGCGGGACATGGAGGCCTGGTGCCAGGACTACGAGCGGCGGATCCACGATGCCGGGGGCATCGACATCCAGATTCTGGGGATCGGGCGCACCGGGCACATCGGCTTCAACGAGCCGGGTTCGTCGCCGGATTCACGGACGCGGCTGATCAGCCTGGACCCGGTCACGCGGCGCGACGCGGCGGCGGACTTCTTCGGGGAGGCCAACGTGCCGCGGCGGGCGGTGACCATGGGCGTGGGCACGATCCTGCGGGCGCGTCGCGTGCTGCTGATGGCCCTGGGCGAGCAGAAGGCCGGCATTCTCGCGCGGGCGGTGGAGGGCCCGGTGACGGACGAGGTGGCGGCCAGTTTCCTGCAGGGGCACCCCGGCGCCGAGGTGGTCTGCGACCGGGCGGCGGCCGCGGGGCTGACCCGCATGGCCAGCCCGTGGCTGCTGGGCGAGATCGACTGGACGGACCTCGCCCAGTACCGCGCGGTGATCTGGCTGAGCCTCAGGACCGGCAAGAGCATCCTGAAGCTCGACCCGGAGGACTACGACCAGCACCACCTGGCTTCGCTGGCCCGGATTCACGAGTCCATCGATGTGCTCAACCGCCGGGTCTTCGAGCGACTCTCGGCGACGATCCTGACCAAGGAGCGCACGCCGGCCGGGCAGCGGGTTCTGTGCTTCAGCCCGCACCCCGACGACGACGTCATCAGCATGGGCGCGACACTGGCCCGGCTGGCCGAGTTCGGCAACGAGGTGCACGTCGCGTACATGACCAGCGGCAACATCGCCGTGTTCGACGATCATGCCCTGCAGATGCTGGAGTTCTGGGGCGACCTCTGCGACGCGTTTCAGCACAACGGCCGGGTGGTCGGCTCGCTGCTGGAGTCGGTGCGGCAGTTTCTGGGCACCAAGCGTCCCGGGCAGGTGGACAGCCAGGAGGTGCAGACGGTCAAGTCGCGGATCCGGCGTTCCGAGGCCCTGGCCGCCTGCCGCTGGATGGGCATCCCGTCGCACCGGGCCCACTTCCTGGACCTGCCGTTCTACCAGACCGGCGAGGTCCGCAAGCGGCCGGTGGGCGAGGAGGACGTCGCCATCGTCCTGGACCTGATGCGTCGCGTGCGGCCGGGGACGCTCTTCGTGGCCGGCGAACTGTCGGACCCGCACGGCACGCACCGGCTGTGCGCGGAGGCGATCTTCCGGGCTCTGGAGCGGCTCGGGCCCGCGGAGCGTCCGCGCGAGGTATGGCTGTACCGCGGCGCCTGGCAGGAATGGGAGCCCGAGGTGATCGACCTGGCGATCCCGTTCACCCGCACCGAGCTGATGCACAAGGTGTTCGGCATCTTCAAGCACCAGTCGCAGAAGGACAAGGCCCTGTTTCCCGGCCCCTACGACGACCGCGAGTTCTGGCAGCGGGCCCAGGCCCGCAACACCGAGACGGCGGCCCTGTACAACCGGCTCGGGCTGCCGGAGTACTACGCGATGGAGGCCATGGTTCGCTATCCGCTGGAAGGGGCGCCGGGGTGACGGCGCGTCCGGCGGCCGGGCGCGATGCCCGCGCGGCGGGGGCCGTGCGGGGGTCAGAAGCGCATGACCAGCTGCACCCAGAGGATGTTGGACTTCCAGACGCGCGAATAGGTGCTTTCCCACCTGGCGGACACGCCGAAGTGGTGGCAGATGTCCCAGCCGGCCTCGGCGTCGTAGCCGATCCCGCCCATGCCCTCGGAGTCGAGCGACCCGGTCATGCCCACCTCGTAGTACAGCTGCTTCTGCTCGACGTACTGGTCGTTGTTGAGGTAGTGGCGCCAGGCCAGCCGCCAGTAGTGGGTGATGAAGTCGTCGGGCGAGAAGTAGGTCGGCACCTGCTCGTCGAACCACCAGGCCACGCCGCGGTACTGGGTGTAGAGGATCCGGGGAAACAGCGTGAACCGCCAGGTGGCCCCCCAGATCAGCTCGTTCATCTCGTTGTGCCGGGTGATCAGGCGGTCCAGGCCGTCCACCGGGGCCTCCCGGTCGGGCGGGGTGTAGGGGTCCGGCAGGTCGCGGCGGCGGTCGGTCGGTCCGGGCTTGAACCGCCCGCCCTCGATCCACGAGTGACCGTACTCGGTCCAGAGGTCCAGCCAGGGGTTCACGTCGCTGAACAGCCGGACGTAGAGGCGGTTTTCGTCGATGCCCTGCTCCATGGTGGCCCGGTTCTTGCGCCAGGGCCGGCGGGTCGCGCCCACGGTCAGTTCCAGGCAGTCGGTCAGGTGGTGAGCCAGCTCGGCTTCGGCCACCCAGCGGGTCGGGTCGTCACTGGAGCCCACCCTGGTCCAGCCGGACATGATGTGCCCGCGGGTGTTCATGTCGAACTGGTGGTCCAGCCGGAAGGCGGTGAGGTTCTCCCAGATCCTGCCGCCGCCGAAGAACTCGAAGGAATGCCAGAACTGGGTGTTGATCACCGAGAAGTCCGTCCGCCGGGCGATTTCCTGCTTGAGCCACTCGGTGAGGCTGAGGGTTTCGATGTCCGCCAGCTCGCCGCGGCCGGATTCTTTGGACCAGACGAAGCGGGTGGTCAGCTCCGGGTGGTGGTAGACCGCGTTCTTGTAGAGGGCGTCGCGGGCCCGGCGGTGGCGGGCGTCGATGTCGAGGATTTCGTTGTACTGTCCGGCCGCCTCCTCCCAGTGCCGGTTCGCCGCGTAGACCTGGGCGAGGTCGAAGCGGGCCTCCATGTCCGCCGGCTCCTGATCGACGAGTTCCCTGTAGGTCTTCAGGGCCTTGCGGGTGCGGGTCCACCACCAGGCCTGTTTGGCGTCGTGCTCCAGGGACAGCCGGCGCGACCACTGCGTCTCCGGCGGAGCGTCCCCGAGCCGGTCGGAGGCTGCCTTGTAGCCCTTCAGGCTGGCGTCGATCCGCTTGTCCCAGCCGAGGCTGCGGGCGGCCTCCAGGCGGATGATGTTGTCGGAGGGATCCAGGTCGATCAGCTCGCGGTAGATCCTGTCGGCGCGGTCGAAATCGCGGGCCCAGCTGCAGGTGCGGGCCAGGCCCCGGCGGGCCTTGGTGCAGATCGGGAGCGCATCCAGCACCGCCTGATAGGCCTGGACGGCGTCCTCATAGGTCGCGGTGACCGCCAGGGCCTCGGCGCGGAACAGGCCGGCGGCGATGTCCCCGGGGCTCTGCTCGAGCATCGCGTCGCAAAGCTTCACCAGCTGGGGTCCGGCGTAGAGCGCCAGGAGCAGGTCCGCGCTTTCCAGGACGGCGCCACGCGGAACCCGGCCGGCGCGAACCTCCTCGACCAGAGCATCAACGTCGGGTTCGACTCCCGCGGGACCCCGCTGGGCATACCCGTCCAGCGCGGCGGCGGCCAGCCTTCCGGCGGGCGTGTCCAGTTCTGCGGCCAGGCGCTCGAGGGACCGGGCGAGCCGCACGCGGTCGTCGGTCTTCGGCCGGGCGACGAGATCGCCGATGACCGGCCAGAGCCATTCGCGGGCGTCGGAGCGACGGGCGGTCCGGCGGCGCACGTCGTCGCGGTCGATCGCCGCCAGGCAGGCGTCCAGATCCACCTGCAGATGCGCAGCGTCCAGGAGCCAGGCGTCCAGCAGCCCGAACCACGCCCGGGGCTCGGACGGGTCCTCGCCGGCGATCTGCTCGAGCAGTTCCACCGCCCGCTCGAAGCGCCGGGCCTTCAACTCACAGCGGGCCGCGATCAGGCGGGCCCGGGCACCGGCGGCGGTGCTCTGCCGGACGTAGGGGGCGCACAGGGCGACAGCCTCGACGTACCGGTCGGCGGTGAACAGGGCGTGGGCCAGATCCAGGGCGGTTTCGGCGTCGTCCGGAAAGCGGTCGTGCAACTCCCGCAGCGTGACGATAGCCGGCCCGAAGCAGCCGAAGTCCACCTGCATGCCCGCCTGCCGGCGGAGCAGGCCGGGGTCGTCGGGGCGGGCCTCGATGGTCCGGGCCATGGCCTTCAAGGCCTCGACGGGCTCGCCGGAGGCCGCCAGGATCTCCCGCCACAGCTCCAGGACCGATGGGTCGGACGTGCCGGCCACCGCCGGCTCCAGGGCCCGCATGGCGTCGTTCGTGCGGCCGCTCCAGAACAGCGCCCGGGCCAGACCGGCACGCGCGCGGGTATTCCCGGGATCGGCGGCCGTGACTTTTTCGAACTCGGTCACGGCCTGGTCGTATCGATGGGCGTAAAGCAGCGACTCGGCCAGCGTCAGACGCGTGGCCAGCCGGGCATCGGCGGGCATCGTGCCGGCGGATGCCGGGGCCGAGGTCGCGGCCGCGGAGGACAGGTCGGCCGCCTGGCAGGTGACGGCCGCCAGTGCCGCGGCCAGCAGAATGCGTGGGCCGTAGAGCCGGGGCTTCATTCCTTGTCCTCTCCCAGAGCCCGTCGCAGGTGTTCGGCGGCCTCGTCGAAGCGTCCCGCCCAGCTGAGCGTTTCTCCGATCTTCGCGTGCAGGCGGCGATCGTCCGGATCGCTCTTCAGCAGTTCGCGGTACACTTCCACCGCCTGGTCGTATTTCTGCGTCCAGCTGAGGAGTTCAGCCATCCGCATCCGCAGATCCCTGTTTCCCGGGTGCTTCTCCAGGGCTGCGGTCACCAGTGCGATGGCCGGCTCGTACTGCCTGGCCGAGGCGAGCATGTCGGTCCGCAGCAGCGCGGCCTTGACCGACGCGGCGCCCCGCGGCGTGAGCCCGCGGAGGGTCTCCTCGGCTTCATCCTGACGGTGCGACAGCCACAGGGCCCGGCCCAGGTCGATCCGCAGATCGTCGTCCTCGGGAGACTTTTCCAGGGCCTGCCTGAGCTTGGGCACCGCCTCGGCCGCCCGCCCGCTCCAGGCGAGGATCTGTCCTTCGACCTTGGCGACTTCGGCAGCCATCTTCTCGCGGTTCCGCAGCGGTGCCAGTTCGGTCATGGCCTTGTCGAACTGCCCGTCCCAGGCCAGGGTCTCGACGTAGTTCAGGCGGAAGTCATCGCCCAGCCCGCCGCCGGCTTTCAAGTCCTCGTAGAGTCGGACGGCCTCCTTGAAGCGTCCACGGGCGGCCAGGATGCGGGCCCGGCCGGCGGAGGCCGCGGCGTACTGCGGTCCGCCCGCGGCCACGCGGCCGAACTCGGCCTCGGCGGCGTCCAGATCGCCCTTGCGTTCCAGGGCCAGGGCCAGTCCCAGGCGGGCCTCGTCCTGCGCGGGATCCGCGGCCAGCACCTTGCGGAACTCGGCGCAGGCGGCGTCGAAGTCGCGCTTCCACAGCAGCACATAGGCCAGCTGGCTGCGGCGCTGCAGGATGTTCTCCTCGCCGGGCCGTGTGGCCGGCTGAGCCCTCAGGCCGGACACGGGGATGAGGATCGCCGGCAGCGTCAGGATCGCGACCAGAAACCGGATGCGGGTCGGGTTCATGGGCGTGTCTCCGGTTGAGAGCCGGGTGAAGCGGCGTCGATCGCCATGCGATACTGGGCCTCGGAATCGTCGAAGCGGCCGGCCCAGGCCAGGACCTCGGCCAGGGCGAAGCGCACCGGGGGGCTGTTGTCCTCGGCCAGCAGGGTCTCCAGTGCCTGGACGGCCTGGTCCGTGCGCCCCAGTCCGGCCAGACACTTGGCGCGATGGATGCCGGCCTCGCGGCGCCGGGCGTCGTTGCCGGGCAGCCCCTGGAGCACGCGGTCCCAGGCCGGCTCGGCCTCTGCGAAACGCTCGGCCCACTGCAGGCACTGGGCCAGTTCCATCCACCACAGGACGTTCTGCGGCTGGAGGGCGGTGGCCCGGGCGAAGGCTTCGGCGGCCTCGGCGGAGCGTCCCTGATTTTTGCGGCTCAGACCCAGCCAGTACCAGGCCCCGGCGTTCCGCGGGTTGTGGGTCACGGAGCGTTCGAAGGCCTTCTCGGCCAGATCGAAGCGACCGGCGTCATAGGCCCGTCGTCCCTCCGCCAGCTGGATGTCCCCGGCGCGGAATCGCTGATAGGCCAGCGTGCCGGCGACCGCCATCGCGGCGAACAGAAAGGCAATGAACCAGAGCTGGCCTCTGGACCTGGGCATGGCTCACCGTCCCTGGCTGAGCGTCACCGCCGGTTCCCGCCGCAGCCCGCAGCCTCCGGCCTGATCCTGCCGGCCGGCCTGGCGACCACCGGTCAGGCCAGGACGCGGGCGGACGGTCGGCTGCAAACCCGTCGGGGTGGCCCGGCGTCCGCCGACCGCAGCGCCATGCGGAGGGCGGCCGTGAAAGGCCTGTTTCATTATCGGACGGAAACGGCGCCGGCGTCAAGGGCAAATGCCGGATCGCCCGGGCGAAACCCGGTGGGGGCGGGCGGGCCGCAGCACGCCGATGATCGGCTGTCTCAGCCCGATCGGGCCGGCGGGGTGACGGTCGTCCTGCCGAGGTCGGCGTGCAGCGCCGATATGACTCCGGCCTCGGCCTGAAGTTCCCTCAGGAACGCCCGGGCGGTGTTGCGGACCTCTTCGTCGCCGGCGTGTTCGGCCAGCTGCCCGTAGAGGGCGGCCAGCTTCTCGTGCGTGGCGTTGATTTCGAAGAGATATCGCCGAAAGGTGCCTTCAGAGAACATCGCCGCGCTCCTTTCCCTCCCGCAGGGCCAGCAGCCGGCCCAGGCGGGCGGCCCGCCGGGCGGCCCCGTCGGCCAGGGCACCGAGGCGTTCGGCGGTTTCGGCCCGTCGCTCGTCCGACAGCCCGCTCCAGCCCAGCGTGCTGATGGTATTGCGCACGAAGACGGCGGCCGCTCCCTCGGTCCGGAAGGCGGTTCGCAGACTTTCCATCCATTCGCCGTGGGTCATGTCCATGCTACCTCCAGCCGGTCCGGAGTCTCCTGCAGCGCGCGGGCCGGCCGGGGTTCGGCCTCGCGGAAGTAGAATACGGACCAGAGAATCGCGAAATGCGCGCCCGCCCAGAAGGCATTGATGCCCGCCGCCAGATCGTTCTCGAAGACGCACTTGCTGACCCCCCAGATCAGGGCCGCGTAGTTCAGCACGCACAGGCCCACCTGCGGCCACAGGGCCCGCAGCGGCACGAAGCCGGAGGTGCCCTTGGGGGTGATCCCGAAGACGCTGGCCCGGCCGGTCAGAGCCGCCAGCGACGCCAGGATGTGGACCGGGGCGGCCAGCACCACCAGGAGCTGCCCCTGGAGGATCTGCCAGAGGGTGTAATGACGCTGCCGCAGGCCGCCCAGGAAGGCTCCCACCGCAAAGAGCAGGTACGGCAGGAAGGCGGCGGTATAGACCTCCGGCCGGACCAGATAGCTGGGTATGCCCAGGAAGATGTACAGAATCGGGCAGAGCATGAGCACCAGGTAGGCCCAGCCCACCAGATAGAAGGTCCCCGACAGCAGATAGTCGACCCACTGCCAGAAGCCCAGGCTCCGCGGGCGGGTCAGCAGCAGGCCCAGCAGCCTCAGCCCCACGCCCAGGGTGCCCCGGGCCCAGCGGAACTGCTGGCGGAAGTAGGCGGTCAGCGACTCCGGCCCCCGGCCCATGGTGTAGGCCTGGCCGTAATAGGCCGACCGCCAGCCGGCGGCGTGGAGCCGGACGGAGGTGGCGAAGTCCTCGGTGACGGAGGACTCGTCCAGCCCGCCGACCTTCTGGAGAGCCTCGCGGCGGAACACGACGTTGGTGCCGCAGCAGAAGGCGGCCCCGCCGGCCCCCTTGGCCTCGCAGATGAACTCGTAGAACACCGCCTGCTGGGCGCCGGCCGCCCGGGCCACGCGGTTGTCGGTGATGTTGGCATAAAACTGCGGCGTCTGGACGAAGGCCATGCGCTCATCGGCCTCCAGCAGCGGTACGATGCGGTTCAGGAAGAAGGGCATGGGGTTCTGGTCGGCGTCGAAGATGGCCACGTAGCGTCCCTGCAGCTGCCCGAGACAGTCGTTGATGATGCCGGCCTTGGCCCCGTGCCGCCTGTCGCGGCGGAACAGCCGGACGCCGAACTCCCGGGCCAGTGCGGCGGCCTCCGCGACGAAGCGCGGGTCGGAGGAGTCGTCCAGCAGCCAGATGGTCTTGTGAGGATACGTCAGGCCGACCAGGGAGGTCAGCGTCTGATGAAGGATCTCGCGCGGCTCGTGCCGGGCGGCCACGAGGATGTCCACGTGGGGCCAGTCGCGGTCCCCGTTGAGCACCGCGGCCTGCAGAGGAGGGTGCCGGCGCAGGGCCCGCACGATGCTGAGCATGTAACCGGCGGCATGGGCGAGGATGAAGCCTTCGGCCAGCAGCAGGGCCAGGGTGACCGGCACCTCGATGCCGCGGTATCCGCCCTCGACGACCAGGGCGACGCGAACGACCAGGTAGACGCCCATGGCCGCGATCGCCAGCAGGCCCAGTCCGATGAGCAGGCCGGCCAGCCTGGCGGTGATCGAGCGATGCAGCAGTGTGCCGTCCGGGCGCGTGTTCATCAGTTCTCCCTCCCCCCCTGGAGGTGAAGCCGGCCGGGGGCCGATGGACGCCCGGGGCAGGGTTCACCGGTATTCATTCGTTCCGGGCCGCTACCGGCCTTGCCCGCCGGTCGTGTGTGAAGCGATCGCTTGCGGCCGGCGGGCAACCGTGATCACGGAATGGACTTCCTTCAGCCCGCTCGGCGTGTGCCCCCCGTCATGCAACCAATTATTCAACCCGCCGGGTTCGCAGGCAAGCGGGATTCCTTTTTTTGCCGGTGGTTACAGGACGACGGGGTATTTCCCCGCATCAGGTCCCATATGAAACCCCGGCGACCCCTCGCGCAGGGCACGCCGCGCTGAGCCGGCGGGCCGCGGACAGGGTCCGCCGGGCGGCAGCCGCCGGCCGGATGGCGTCCGCCGGACAATCGATGCGATTTCCGGGAAAGCCCCGATTGACCCGGCGCGGGGGGAGGGCTAAGAATCCATTGGGGGGACAGACCTACCGCGCAGTTTTCCGGCAAAAGGCCGGACGACGGGCCTGACAGGGCCCGCGTCATGACCGGGGGGATCGGACCGGCACCTTCCGCCAGTGGAGTCACAGTGATGGCAGGCATTCGGCGCGTTTTCCCGGTCGCGGTGATCGGCTGCATCGCCGCCGCGATCATTCCCGGGCCGGTCGTGGCGGGGACGATCTACGGCGACAAGGCCGGCTGGATCAACAACGTCCGCGACAAGCTGCTCTCCGGGCAGTTCAACCAGATCGACGCCTTCATGTGGTTCAATTACGACAACACCGCCACTGACGGCATCGACTGGCGGCTGAGCACGGCGGACGGCAGCGCCCAGGCCTTCTATGCCGACTGGGGTCGTATCCAGCTGGGGGCCTACATCGAGGGCTTCCCGCCCTCGACCGGGGCGATCAACGACTACGAGACCCTGACCGATCACCGCCAGTCGCGGGTGGGCTGGTACGAGTCGCTTTCCAGCGCCTTTCCGACGACCACGGTCCAGGCCGTTTTCGGCCGTCATGCCGGCAGCGGCTTCGACACCACGCCGTTCATCGTGTGGCAGCTGTACGCCCCGGATCTCGGCGACGACATCGTGACCGGCCCCAGCCGTCTGCAGGACATCATCAGCGGCGGCTTCAACGTCCGGATCGACGAGTGGATCGCCGGAGCCCAGGCCATGGCCGCGGCCTATCCCGGCAGGCGGATCGAGATCTCGATCGGCCACGAGATGAACGGGGACTGGTACTCCTGGGGTTTCCTGAACAACTACAACGGCAATACCCCGCAGATGTTCGCGGACGCCTTCCGGCACATCGTGGACCGGTTCGAGGCCGCCGGCGTGACCAACGTCGACTGGGTCTGGTGCCCGAACGCCTCCTGGCAGGACGATTTCAGCGCCGCGTTTCCCGGCGTCGAATACGTCGATCGGATGGGGCTCAACGGCTTCAACTGGGGCCGGCGTCCGAGGCCTTCGGATCCGGACCTGTGGGCCTGGGACGACTGGCGCGACTTCGAATACATCTTCGGCGCCTGGAAGGACGGCGAGTTCAACAACTACCTGCGGCTGACGGAGCTTTCCGAGGTGCCGATCATCATCGGCGAGTTCTCCTGCAACATCCCGGAGCCGGCCACGGCAGGCCTCCTGCTTGCGGGAGTGGCCATGCTGGCGCGGCCTCGACGTTCCGGCCCCGGCCGGTGCTGATGCGGGCGAGACAAGCCGCGGCATCTTCCTCTGTTCATTTCCGCGCGCCGGCGAGCGCGGCCTGAACCTCCGACCGGAGGGCGTCGAAGTCGGCCCGCCGGTCGGGGTGCATGGCGGCGGCCTCGATGAGCCAGGTCTGAAAGTCCTCCGCGGCCTGCCGGGCCGGCTTCGAGGCGGCCTCCTCGGAGGCGGCGGCCAGCCGGGCGCGCACCAGCGCCGCCCGGCACCGTGCGGCCTGGAGGCTGTGGGGCTCGCACATCCGTTCGGCCCTGCCGAGCATGGTGATGGCCCGTTCGATCCGACCGGCCCGCAGACAGGCCAGGCCGACAAAGTAGTGCGGCGGGGCCAGGTCCGGTTTCTTCAGCCACTCGCCGTAACCGGCGGCGGCGGTCGGGTCGAGGCCGGCGTGCCAGGCGCCCAGTTTCTCGTCCAGGCGCGATGCCAGGATCGCGTTGGGTGTGCCGGCAAAGGGGAAGTTCATGGCCAGCGAGCGGATCTTGATCAGCGCGACCGCCTCGCTCAGATCGTCGTTGCCCAGTTCCTCGGCCAGCGACTGAAATCCCGGCAGACGCCCGGTTTCCAGGGGCGGCCAGCGGTCGCCGGCGGCCGCGGCCAGGGTTTCGAGGATGGTGCGGGCGATCAGGTAGTGCCCGAAGACCGTGGGATGCAGGTGGTCGGTCATCAGGTTCCAGCCGATCAGTCCCTGGGGGCTGGCGGATTCGAAGGCCGGCCGCACGTCGGCGAACAGGGCCCCATGCCGTGCGGCCACATCGCGGATGACTTCGCTGAACTCGGCCGTCGCCCGGAACCGCAGGGCATCCAGGTCCCGGGCCCGGCGGTAGAGGGTCTGGGCCTGAGGGGCGTCGCCCAGGCGGTCGTGCGCCTGGGCGAGGTAGTAGGGGATCTCGGCGTAGCGATCATCGATGCCCGCGGCCGCCGAGAAGGCCGCAAGGGCCGCGTTCCAGTCGCCGGTCCGGACGGCGGCCAGGCCGGCGTCGTGATGCGCCTGCCAGGCGGCCAGCGACTCCGGGGCCAGGCCCGGCCGATGAAGCGAGGCCATCGGCACCAGGTCCCGTTCGTTGCTGACCAGGCTGCACAGCAGCAGCGGCACGCCGGCGGAACGGGCGGCACGGGCGATGTCTTCGAGGTTGACCCGGAAGTTCTCCCGGCAGCCGGCATACAGCGGTCCGTCGAGAGGCACGTGCCGGCCGCGGGCCAGCTGCTCCATGATCGGCCCGCGTGCCGGATCGCGGCCGGAGCCCACGGCCCCGACGACATCCTCCAGCAGGCGCGCCAGCTTCAGGTCGCGCAGCCAGATGTGGCTGCGCACACGCAGACGGCTGGTGGGGGCCAGCCGCAGGGAGGCGGCTCCGTAACCTCCGTAGAACTCGTTGTGGCCGGCGTAGATGACCAGGAGGTCGGGTTCGCAGCGCAATAGCTCCCGGGCCCAGGCCCGCAGGCTCCAGCTGTTGATGGCCGTGACGCCGCAGTTGATCACCTCGACGGGGCGGTCGGGCCAGACCCGCTGCAGCATGGCCTGCAGGAAGGCGGGCGCGGCCCCGTTGGGCTCGTGGGGATAGCCCTCCACCGTGCTTTCGCCCATGAACATCACCCGGAACGTGCCGGGGGGCTTGGGGTCGATGAACTCCCGCCAGGGGGCGAAGCGGACCGGCTGGCGGGTCCGTCCGATGACCGGGTGGAAGCGCCGCCAGGCCTGGGGATTGATGCCCATGATGCGCCGGGCTCCACGGTCCAGCCGCGGCACGACGAAATCCAGCACCGGCCCGTAGCCGACGAGGCGCAGCACC
>Ga0129299_1002006_pt1 | contig 13572 bp, 11 predicted proteins | sample ConPoolayeCmetaG_FD_94477 | JGI IMG/M metagenome (GOLD analysis project Ga0129299, IMG submission 94477) | Hot spring microbial mat communities from California, USA to study Microbial Dark Matter (Phase II) - Cone Pool mat layer C metaG ... | reverse complement strand
TGGCCGAGATCGTCAACGGCGAGTTCGCCCGCGAGTGGATGCTCGAGAACCAGGCCGGCCGGCCGGTGTTCAACGCCCTCTACAAGCGCGACCTCAGCCACCCGGTCGAGACCGTCGGGCGCGAGCTGCGCCGGATGATGAAGTGGATCGACGCCAAGGAAGTGCAGTGAGCCCCCGGTGAGCCCCGGAACGCCGCCGGGCCGGACGCCCGGCTACCGGACCCCCAGCAGGCCCTTCTCCTGCCACTGCACGATGAGCACCTTCAGCTCGTTGGCGGCGTCGCCCAGCCGCTGAACGGTGAGCATCAGCTCGTCGTGGAACTTCGGGTCGCGCAGCAGCAGCCCGACGGTCCCCTGGCCCTCGGCCATGTCCCGGCCGATCGCCACCCCGTAGTCCAGGACCCTGGCCAGCCGGTCGCTGTTCTCGATCAGCTTGCGGCCCAGCACGTCCACGTGGGCGTGGGTCGTGTCCACCGCCTTGTCGAGCTTGCCGATCAGCGCCTGCGCCTGGACGCCGGTGGTCCGCGCGTCCTCGGCGAACGCCCGCAGGCTCTCCACGGCCGCCCTGGCGTTCTCGCTGGCCGCCCGGAAGTTCTCCAGCGTCAGCTTCAGGTTGCTGCGGACCGCCGGATCCCCGATCACCGCGTCGATGTGCTCCAGCACGCTGTGCAGTCGCTCGATGGCCGTGGAGAGGTTGGCCGGCAGGTCTTCCCGGGCCGCGCGGGCGCGTTCGAGGTCCGCGATCGTCCGGCGCTTGAGGAGGTCCTCCACGGCGTGCGCCGCGGGCGTCAGCGCCTCGGCCAGGTTGCCGATCTGGGCGGCGGATTTCTCCAGCGTGGCGATGACCCGCGGGTCGATCACCGTCTCCAGCGGGTTGGTCACCGAGCCCGCGATCTCCGCGCTGCCGTCGCGGGAAACGGGGGGCTCGGGCCGGTCGCCGGCCGGCGGCGGGATGATGTTGACGCTGGGCTGACCCATCAGCGGCGTCACCACCGTGGCCCGCGAACTGCGGGGAATGCTGATATCCTCGTTGATCTCCAGCCGGGCGAAGACCCCCTTGCCCGGATCGGCCCTGTCCGCCAGGCTCACCTCGGCCACGCTGCCGGCCCAGACGCCGGCGATGGTGACGTCCGCCCCCGGACGCAGGTTCGGCACGTCCTCGGTGCGGAACTTCACGTTCACGAAGTAGCGCTGGCGGAACAGGCCCTGGGATTCGCCGAACAGCACGATCAGCACGCCCAGGGCCACCAGCGCCCCCAGCACGAACAGCCCGATCAGGGCGTTACGGTTGCGGTCGGTCATGACTGGCCTCCTCGACCCGGTCGGCCCCGGCCCCGAGGCTGGCGTCGCCGCTGACGAACTGGCGCACGCGCGGGTCGGTCGATTGTCGGAAGCTCGCGGGGTCGCCGTCGGCGATGAACCGGCCCTGGTGCAGCATCAGGATCCGGTCGGCCACCTTGAAGGCGCTGGTCATGTCGTGCGTGACCACCACGCTGGTGACCGACAGCTCCCGCTTGAGCTTGATGATCAGATCGTTGATCGTGTCCGAGCGGATCGGGTCCAGCCCCGTCGTCGGCTCGTCGTACAGGATGATGTCCGGGTTCATGGCGATCGCCCGGGCCAGGGCGACGCGCTTGCGCTGCCCCCCGGAAAGCTGCGCCGGGGCCTTGTCCTGGATGCCGTCCAGCCCCACCAGGGCCAGCTTTTCGGCCACCAGCCGCTCGATCTCGGCATCCGTCAGGTCGGTGTGTTCGTGCAGCGGAAACGCCACGTTCTGACCGGCGGTCATCGAGTCGAACAGCGCTCCCATCTGGAAGAGGTAGCCGAAACGCCGCCGCACGGCCACCAGCTGCCGCTCGCTCATGGTGTCGATCCGCTGCCCGTCGATGAACACCGCTCCGCGATCCGGCCGCAGCAGCCCCATCATGGTCTTCAGCAGCACGCTCTTGCCCGTCCCGGATTCGCCGATGATCACCGTCGTCCGGCCGCGCTCCAGACGCAGGTCCACCCCGCGCAGCACCTCCAGCCGGCCGAAGCGCTTCTCCACCCCGCGAAACTCCACGATGCAGTCGGTGACCGTGCTCATGCCGCCGCCGGCACCCCGGGCCGGAATACCCTCAGAAGATGATCTTGAACCCCCAGATCGCCTCGTACAGCCCCTTGAGGAACAGCGAAATGAAGAAATCCAGCACCAGGATGGCCACGAAGCCGCTGACGAAGGCCTCCGTGCACGCCCGCCCCACGCCCTCGGCCCCCTGCCGGCAGGTGAAACCCTTGTAGCAGGCCAGCAGGCCGATGGTCGCGCCGAAAAAGACGCTCTTGAACAGCCCGCAGCCGATGTCCCAGCTCTGCAGGGCCAGACGCGTGTACTGCCAGTAGGGCCAGTTGGGAACCCCGAAAACCGGCACGCTGATCAGCCAGCCGCCGAACACGCCCATCACGTCGCAGTACAGCGTCAGCAGCGGCGTCAGCAGCACGCAGGCCAGCAGCCGCGGCACCACCAGCACCCGGATCGGGTCCGAACCCATCGCCCGCAGGGCGTCCAGCTGCTCCGTCACGTTCATCGTGCCCAGCTCGGCGGTCAGCGCCCCGCCGACCCGCCCGGCCAGCATCACCCCGGCCAGCACCGGCGCCAGCTCCCGGACCACCGACAGGCTCACGATCACGCCCATGCGGTTGGCCAGCCCCACCGCCTGGAACTGCTCCACACTCTGGACCGCCAGCACCATGCCCACGAACACGCCGGTCACCAGGATCACCGGCACGCTGGAGGCGCCCACCACGTGGAACTGCGGCAGCAGCCGCCGAAGATCCCGGCGACGACCCAGCGCAGGCACCGAACGCACCGTCGCCGCCGCGGCAAACGACCAGAAGTCGCCGAAGCCGGTCAGCACCGCCAGGGCAAACCGCCCGGTGCCCGCAAGCCAGTTGGTGATCGCCAGGTCGAAGGCCAAGGGTTCATCCCGTGGGGGCTGCGTTCCCGCCCCAGGCTGATCCGACCCGCGGAGCAGAGGCGGCGGGGCGCCGCCGGCTGCGGTCCCCCACAAACGCGAGCCCGCAAACCGCCGGCCGGCCTCTGGCCCTCGGACGAAACGACCTATTGGTGTAGCTGTCGCCTCCGAGCCTGTCAAATCGCCTCTGGACCGGCCACAGCACGTCACTGTCGCCGGGTCAATGTCCCCGGGGCGATTATTCCGGCACTTCCGCCGCGCCTGAGACGCTGCTGAACCACCCTGGAACCGGGAGGCACGATCTTCGGCTGGCGGCGCCGACATCCTCGGCCGACCGCCCCAAAGCCGCCCCGCCAGTCAAAACCTCACCCCAAGCCCGGCCTCGCCCCGGCAGCCGGCCCAATCCCTCCCGGTCTGGCCCAGCGACCCCCCTGGCAGGGCAACGCAGGCCGTAAAAAGCGAGGGAGCGGCCACTTGGGCCGCTCCCATAGCTCGCCGACACACGCGGTGTCTCAGTACCCCCAAGGGGATTTGAACCCCTGTCTCCAGGATGAGAACCTGATATCCTAGGCCACTAGACGATGGGGGCTTCTAGTGATCTTCGACCCGCATAAGATAGCGGCATTCGATCGCGTTTGCAAATCTCGGCGTAAACCACGGCGGCAAAACAACTTGGCGCCACCGACCGGCTGATGCCCCCGGGCCGGCGGAGACCCCCGGGCGGGGAAGGTGACCGACCAGCTGAGGCCGCCGAGCGGATGAGGCCAGGTACCGGTTGCGGCCAGCGACCAGTTGGCGCCCGAGCCTTCGTGACCCCCGTCTTTCCGGCTCCGTGGTCGCCCGGCCCCCCTCTAACTTCTGCCCGCAGCCGCGCCGACCCCATGCCCTGCCCCCGGCGCCGGAGTCAGGCCGGACGCGGGCTACCCGGAGCCTACTGCGACTCGGGCACGGGCCTGGCCCGGTCCCAGTGACGCTCCAGAGCCTCCAGAAGCCGATCAATATCCTCCCGGGTGTGATCCGCAGAGACGCTGATCCGCAGCCTGGCCGTGCCTCGCGGTACCGTAGGGGGGCGGATCGCGGGGACCAGAAAGCCTTCTGCTTCAAGTGCGGCTGAAAAATCAGTCGCTGTTCGAGCGTCGCCGACGATCAGCGGCACGATCGGCGTTTCAGCCCGGCCGGGCTCGACCCCCAGGCGTTCGCGCAGGCCGGCACGCAGGCGGCCGGCCAGATCGGCGACCTTCTCGCGTCGCCAGGGCTCGCTTACGACCAGATCCAGGGCCGCCATGGCCGCCGCGCACGCTGCCGGCGGCAGGGCGGTGGTGTAGATGAAAGGGCGGGCGGCGTGGAGCAGCCACTCGATCATCGTCCCCGAGGCCGACACGAAGCCCCCGATGCCGCCCAGAGCCTTGCTCAGCGTGCCGACGGTGATGTCGATCCGGCTCTCGACGCCCGCCTGTGCCGCCAGCCCCCGCCCGTTCGGGCCGAGCACGCCGGTGGCGTGGGCTTCGTCCACGCACAGCATCGCCCGGTGACGCTCCTTGATCTCCACCAGCCGCTCCAGGTCGGCGGTGTCCCCGTCCATGCTGAAGACCGATTCGGTCACGATCAGGCGCCTTCCCGCGCCGGCATACCGCGTCAGAAGCTCCTCCAGGCGGGCGTAATCGAGATGGCCGAAGACCCGCACCTGGGCTCCGCTGGACCGGGCGGCGTCGATGATGCTGGCGTGGTCGAGCTTGTCCAGCAGCACCACGTCGCCCCGGCCGACCAGGCCGGCGACGGCCGCCAGGTTGGCCTGGTAGCCGGTCGAAAAGACCAGCGCCGCCTCGGCGTTCTTGAATGCCGCCAGCCGCCGCTCGAGGGCCTCGTGCAGCGCGGTGTTCCCGCAAACCAGTCGCGACCCGCCGGCTCCCCAGCCCCACTGCTCCAGGGCCCGCCGGGCGGCGGACACCACCGCCGGGTGGCCGGCGAGTCCCAGGTAGTTGTTGCTGCACAGGCAGCAGAGTGTCCGGCCGTTCAGGCTGACCCGGCCGGCGTTTGCGCTGTCGATGCGGCGAAGCTGCCGCCGAAGTCCCTGTGCGGCCAGATCATCGAGCCTGGCCCGCAGATCCCCGGCGGCCTGGGGCCCAGCCGCGTGACTCACGTCGGTATCATCCGGTCTGGTGATGGGATCGGTCGGCATCGTTGCGGTGGTCTTCAGGTCGCGCTTCAGGTCGCGGCGCAGCCGGCCGATCGGCACGTTGACGGGCCAGGCGTGCAAGATCCTCGGCGGGCACGAACGGCCGGGGCTTCGCCCCCGCGCGCGGCGCGGTCGGGCGTCCGCAGGAGCAGCCTCCTGTTCCGCAGGCATCCTCGCCGCGGGCGGTCCGGCGAAACCAGACGGCCAGATAGCCGCAGGCCGCCAGGACCATCGCCGCCACGGCCACCCATTGTGCGGTTTGCGGGTCCACCGATCCATTGTGGGCCTGAGGGAGCCCGAAAGCCAGTCGGCCTCCCGCGCCTGCCCGCAGGCCCCGGGAAGATCGGTTCGGCGCCCGCGTTCCCCGGCGGGTTTTTGCAGAAGGTTACGGTGGCCAGGTCGTCGGCCCGGCGGAGACCGGCGATGCGTACCCCGGGCCCGGCGGTGTCCGGCTTGCCGGCGGCACCCGTGGCGGGGCGGCTCAGCCCAGATGCGCTCTGAGGAACTTGAGCCCCTTGCGTGCCAGGTCATCGCCGTCCTTGGCCAGGGGCCGCCAGATGCTGGCCGCCCGGGCCAGTTCCTTGATCGCCGGCACGAAGCTCTCGATGGTCACCCAGCGGTCGTAGCGCATCTGCTTGAGGGCCCGGAAGAAGCCTTCCCAGGGCACGTGTCCGCTGCCGGGGATGCCGCGGTCGTTCTCGCAGGCGTGCACGTGCACCAGCTGGCTGGGGCCGATCTTGCGGAGCGCGGCCACGGGGTCCTTTTCCTCGATGTTGGCGTGGAAGGTGTCGTAGTGCACGCCGACGCAGGGGCTGCCGATCTCCCGGCACAGCCGCGTGGCATCCTGGCAGGTGTTGAGGAAGTAGGTTTCGAAGCGGTTGAGCGGCTCGATGCCCACGGTGATGCCGATCTTCTCGGCCGCGTCGGCGATCTTGCGCAGGCTGCCGACGGCGTGCTTCCACTCAGCGGCGTTCGGCCCGCGGCCGACCAGATGCCCCACGGGCGAATACAGCGGGCCGGCGACGACATCCGCGCCGATGGCCTTGCCGACCTCCAGCACCGCCACGACGTGATCCACCGCCGCCGCGCGGTCCGACGGGCTTGAGCTGATCGGCGAACCCTTGACGATGACCGTGCACACGGTGGCGCCCAGCCCGTGGTCCTGAAGGGCCTTGCGCGTGCCGGCGACGTCCACGGCCCTGGGATCGAAGATCGGGAACTCCACGCCGTCGAAGCCCAGGCGGGCCACCTTGTCGATCAGCGGCAGCCCCTTGCGGTTGAAGCAGCCCGTCCACAGCATCAGATCGCAGCCGATCTTCATTCGCGTCACTCCTGAACAGCCGTCCGGCCGGCGTTGTCGTGCGGGGACCGCGCCCGGCGGTGAAAGTCTAACGGCAGGACCGGCGCCGGCAAAGCCCCGACCTTTCGGGAGGCGTGTCAGCGCGAAGCGCCCCTGGCCGGAGCGGTGGACGATGAAGACATCGCCTCCCTGGCCCAGCGGATGAACTCCGCCTTGGGCACGAAGCCCTGCCGGGTGCGGTAGCTTCCGTCGGGACGGACGATCACCGCCGCCGGCGGCGTGGTGACGTTGTAGCGGCTCATGTATTCGGCGTACTGGGGACCGAAGTCCTTTTCGACCAGCAGGTTGATGGAGTCCTGGAACAGGGCGGTCACCTCGGGATCCGAGAGCACCTCGCTGCTGAGCATGCGGTTGGAATCCGAGTCCAGCCAGTACTTGTAGAACAGGAACATCGGCCGGCCGGACCGGCGGGCCTCCTGCTCGGCGGCCTGGTACTGAGCGAACTCGGTCTTCCACTCGTACTGGGCGCAACCGGTCAGGGCCGCGATCGACATGCATACCGCCAGGGGGTACCTTGAAAACCGCTGCATCATGAAGACCCCTTTCCGGCGGGGGTTGAGCAATCCGGACGATGCGGTCAGGCGGCCGCCGTGCGGCGGGGCTCGACCCTGGGCCGGTTGGTCATGAACACCGTCTGAAACAGATCCACCTGGTCGAGCTTGTACCGGAAATCCACGTCCAGCCCGGTCTGCGCGAGCAGATCCTCGAGGCGAAGGTCGCTGCGCCAGCCGAGGTGCTGGCACAGCGGACAGAGCCACTGCTCGATCCGGCCGATCAGCCGGTTGGCCGAGCGGAAGTGGTTGATGATCACAATCTGCCCGCCGGGCCGGGCCACGCGTTGCGTCTCGCGGATCAGTCGGACCGGGTCGCTGACCACCGTGACCACGTGGCTCAGCAGAACGTGGTCGAAGGCTGCGTCCGGGAAAGGAAGCTCCAGGGCGTTGCCCAGCACCAGCCGGGTGTTGGGCAGAGGCGTGGTCCGGACCCGCTGCAACGCCCGCCGCAGCATGCCCTCGCTCAGGTCGATGCCCACCACCGAAGCGAACGACGGATAGGAGGGCAGGGCCAGGCCGGTCCCCACGCCGATGTCCAGGATCCGCTCCCCGGGCCCGATGCGCATCTGCTGAATCGCCCGCGTCGTCCGACGATGCACGATCGCCGGCCAGAGGACATCGTAGAAATGAGCCCAGACGTTGTAGATCCTGCGGGTGGTCTGTTCCTGCATGGTTCTGCTTCCTGCAAGGCCGACCGGCCGGAGGATAATGTATCGCAGGCCGGCATCGGCCGCAAGATCATGCAGGCCATGGCGTTCCGCGTCGCTGAGGATCCGACGGGCGGTGTCACCAGCCGGAGAGGCGCTCGGATCGGGCTGACGGCAAGCCGTCACCCGGTGGACAGGCGGGACTCAAGGAGCCGGGAGCCAGCCATAGGGTCGGGCCGCCGGATCGCTTCTGGGACCCAGCCGGGCCTGCGGCAACCGGTGCAGCCGCAGACTATCGCGGCCATGGACCGCTTCGACCCGCCGGGCGAACCCCTTCAGCCGGGAAGGCAGGTCAATCGGCGTACTTCACGCTGCAGCCGTAGGGCTGGGTCCTGGACTTGGCCACCGGCTTGCCGGCCAGGAGGTCCTCGACCGCCGCGGTGACGTAGTTGGTCTTGCCCCGGTCGTCGATGGCCCCGTCGTACACCAGGATCCCCTCGGCATTGATCACGAACATGTGCGGGGTGGTCTTGGCCTGGTAGCTCTTGCCCACCTTGCCGTCGGGATCATGCAGAATCGGATACGGCAGCCCCGTCCTGGCGGCGTACACCCGGTTGCGGTCCGGATCGGCGCCCCGCGTCGAGTCTACGGCCAGCCAGACGATCTTCTCGGCGTGTCTGGCGTAGGTTTCCTGCATCTGGCGGGACTCGTGGGCCTTGCGGCTCACCGGGCAATCCTGATTGATCCACTCCAGGATCACGATGCGTCCCTTGAATTCCTTGAGCGTGTAGGTCTTGCCGTACACGTCCTTGAGGGCGAAATCGGGAGCCGGCCTGGACAGCTCGGCCTTCCCGGGGGCTTCGCCCTGTTCGGGGGCCGCGATGGTGACGGCATATCCCAGAACGGCGATGAGTACGACGGCGGCGATCTTGCGCAGGCTGCTCATCAGTGTCTCCTTCCTTGCAGGGACCGCCCCGCATCGGCGGCCCGACCGAACCGGCGTTTTGAACGCCTGGCGCCGACCGGCCAGGACGACCCGGATCAGTAGGGTTTCGCCCCATCGGCGGGCCGGTTGCGGGCTTGAGCCGGACCGCGACGGAGTCCGGCGAACCTCACAAGAGGTTAGGTTCGCGGCGCCGGCCGGACAAGCGGACCGGCCCTGGAACCCGGACCCCCGGCCAGGCACCCGGCGGTGTGGCTCGAGCGGCCCCGATCGACTATCATGTCGATAGAGAGGGGCGGCGATCCCGGCAACCACAGGCGTGCAGACAGGGGGGGCCGCACAAGGGCGGTTACAACACCATGGGCAAGGACCTTTCACCCATCCTGCAAGACTGGCCCTACGAGCCCGGTCGGATCAACGTCCGCAAGATCCGCGGCGCCGACAACCGGATCAAGATCCAGATGCGCGTCAACCTCGGTCTGCTGCAGATGGAGGCCGAGGGGCGCCCGGACGGCTGCCGGCCTCACAACTGCGAATCGCTGCTGGCCTACCACGAGGCCCGCATCGAGAACTACCGCCTCCGCAACGGCACCGACCTGGGCTTCCTGCTGAACCAGGAAGAATGCCGCGAGATCCGCGAGGAGGCCCTCCAGTATTACCACCGCTACCTGGCCAACTTCGTCCTCGAGGAGTACGAGGCCGTCGCCCGCGACACCCAGCGCAACCTGCGGGCCCTGGACCTCTGCCAGCGTTTCGCCGAGGACGATGAGGACCGCTTCGCCCTCGAGCAGTACCGGCCCTACATCCTGATGATGAACGCCCGCAGCCGGGCCCTTTCGGCCATGCAGCAGGGCATGTACCGGACCGCGCTGGCGGCCGTGAACGCGGCGCTCAAGGCCATCCGCGACTTCTTCCGGCGCTACGGCGAACCCGGCGCGGCCCGCGAGTCCGCCGAGCTGCAGGTGCTGCGCGACCTGCGACGCGAGATCCACCGGCACATGCCCGAGGACCCCGTGCGCCGCGCCCGGCGTCTCCTGCGCCGCGCGATCAAGGAAGAGCGATACGAGGACGCCGCCCGCCTTCGCGATGAACTGGAGGCCCTGACCCGCATGCCGGACCCGGGTCCCTGATCCGGCGGCCCACCTCGCCCCGCCGGCAGGACCAGCCGGCTTCCCGCAACGGCCGGCGTCCCTGCCGGCCGCCGAACGCGATGTGGCGAGATTCCCGACCATGCCCGGCCGGTTGGTCACCCGGACGCTGTGTCGCCCCTGCGGGGCTCTTGTCTTGCCTGATGAATTTCAGCTGGCGTCCCTGCCCAGGGGCTGACGCCCCTGGCTGAAGACCGCCGCCCCTGCCGGGGCTGGTTGCCGGCGGCGCGAAGCGCTGTAGCGGCCGGCCTCTGTGCCGGCCGCCGAGGGGGGTGGTGCGTGGCTTGGTGCTTGACCGTGTCGCAGCCGGGATCTGCGTCCATCCGCGTGATCTGCGGGCATCTGTTCTTCGCCGATCAGACAGCCTCCGGCGCTCACGCGTCGCGCAGCCCTCTTCTGGTCGGCGGCGCCGCCCTCACGGCCGGGCAAAGGGAGAAGCATCCTTCCGGCTGACGGCGACCCGGACCCCGCGCAGTGCCGCTCTGAGCCGCTCTGCCAGGACCGGCAGCACCGGCCGCTCGCTCTCCCAGTGTCCCAGGAGCACCGCCGACCGGCCGTTGCGCAGCAGCGCCAGCGCGTCGTGATGCCGCATTTCGCCCGTGACCACCACGTCGCAGTCCGCCGAGCGGGGCTTCTCGAACGGCAGTCGGCCCGCCGAACCCGCGCACACCGCCGCCCGCCGCACCGCCGTATCCGGCCGGCCCACGATCTCCACCCGACTGTTACCGCAGGCCCGCCTGAGCCGCCGGGCCAGCCCCGCCAGCGTGGTGCCGGCCGGCAGCATGCCCACCCGTCCGATGCCGAACCCCGGCGGCGGCCTCAGCGGGTAGATGTCATAGGCCGGCTCCTCGTAGGGATGGGCCGAGAACAGGGCATTGATCACCTCCGGCAGGCGGCTGTCGGGGGTCACGACCTCCAGGCGCGTTTCCTCGACCTGCTCCAGCCGGCCCTTCCGGCCGACCCTGGGATCGGTGCCGGCCATGCCGAAGAACGTGCCCCGCCCGCGCAGGCGGTAGCTGCACATGGCGTAGTCGCCGATCCGCCCGGCGCCGGCGGCGAACATGGCCGCGGCCACCCGGTCCGCCTGTTCGTGGGGCACGAACGTGACCACCTTCGACTGCCCGGGTCCCGTCGCGGTGTACTCGAAGGGCTCGACCTCCGTCAGCCCGCACATCCCGGCCAGCACATCGTTGGTGCCGCCGGGCGCCGCGTCCAGCGCGGTGTGGGGGCAGTAGACCGCGAGATCCGCCGCCACCGCCCGGAAAAGGATCGACTCGGGACCCTCGGCACCGGCCGACAGCCGGCTGACCGGCTTGAACAGCAGCGGGTGGTAGGCGACGACCAGATCGCACGCCCCGGCCATGGCCTCGGCCAGCACCGGCGGCGTCAGGTCGATGCACAGCAGGATCCGGCGACAGGCGGCGGACGGATCGCCGGCCAGCAGCCCGGTGTTGTCCCAGGGCTGGGCGAGGTTCGCCGGGGCCACGGTTTCCATCGCTTCGACCAGGTCGGCCACCGTCGCGGCCGGTTTGGGGGAACGCTTCATGGTCATCCTCCGTCGGCCGGCAGCCGCTGGCTGCGGCCGGGGTTGGGTGATTCGCTTGCGACGAAGCTGATGTTACCCGCCCGGACGGGCCTGGACGAGTGGGTATTGCGCCGGTCGGGCGTTCAGGCGTATCCGTCGGGCCGATGAGCAACGGCGGCGGCCGGTCCAGCCGGCGGGCCGGGGGTTGGCGCCTTTTATGGGATGCTGGCGGTCAGCAGGCAGGCCGGGCAGTGGTCTGATTCGGAGAAAGCGGGGCTTTGGGGCCGGTGGCGCCGGTATGGCTCGGCTGGAGGTCCGCTGATTGCAAAAAGAGCGGGGCCCCGGGCGGATGCTGTTTCCGTCCGAGGCCCCGCGGTTGTCGGTCGCGGAGCCCGCGGCGAGCCGGGCCCCGCTGCCGCTGGATTCAGATCAGAGGATGCGGCGGCGTGCGATCCACAGCCCGGCCATGCCCAGGGCCATGAGCATCAGGCTGTGCACGCCGAGGATCCCGCAGCCGACGAACGGCACGGTGTTCCCGGTCTGCTTTTGGTCGTCTTGCGGCACCGCCTGTCCGGCGTCCAGGCAGTCGGCCAGGCCGTTGCCGTCGGCGTCCGCATCGGACACGCCGCAGCCGCAGACGCCCGGGAGCGTCTTGTTGGGATCATCGGGGCACAGGTCGATGCCGCCGTCGAGGCAGTCCGGCACGCCGTTGCCGTTAACGTCAGCGTCCGAGGCCCCGCAGCCGCAAATACCCGGCACAATCTTGCTGGGATCATTGGGGCACAGGTCGATCCTGGGATCCAGGCAGTCGGGCACGCCGTTGAGGTTGTTGTCGGCATCTGAAGCCCCGCAGCCGCAGATGCCTGCAACGACCTTGTTGGGGTCGTCCGGGCACAGGTCGATCGCCAGGTCGAGGCAGTCGGGCACACCGTTGCCGTTCGCGTCGGCGTCGCTGGTACCGCAGCCACAGGTGCCCGGCAGGATCTTGTTGGGATCGTTGGGGCACAGATCCACGGCATCCTCGAGGCAGTCGGGGATGCCGTTGCCGTTGGCGTCCGCGTCGCTGGTACCGCAGCCGCAAACGCCCGGCAGAATCTTGTTGGGATCGTTGGGGCACATGTCGATGTCATCGTCGAGGCAGTCGGGGATGCCGTTGCCGTTGGCGTCCTCATCCGACACGCCGCATCCGCAGATGCCCGGCAGCGTCTTTTCAGGGTCCTCCGGGCAGAAGTCAATGCCCGCATCCAGACAGTCGGGCACGCCGTTGCTGTTGGCGTCCTCATCCGACACGCCGCATCCGCAGACGCCCGGCTCAATCTTGCCCGGGTCGTCAGGGCAGAGGTCGGTGATGTCGTAGACCGGCGTAAGGATCACGTCATAAGTGATCACGCTGGTGTCGACGTAGAAGCAGGCCGTGGGCGTCGTGGGGTCCAGCCCCAGGCCCAGGAGGTCGTCGATCGCAAAGGCCGGGGAGGTGACCCACTCCACGAACGTTCCGATGCCGGGACGCTGGTCGGCGACCACGGCCAGGATATCGCCGTCCTGGAGTTCCGTGGGCGTGGCGATCGGTTCGCCCTCGGCCGGCGGAAGCGGATCCGCGCAGTCATCGACTTTGTAGAGAAGGGCACCGTTGCGCACTTCCAGGGTGGTGGAAGCCTGGGCCAGCGAGGCACAGGCCAGGGCGAGAATAGCCATCGTGGCGATCATCTTGTTACACATGCTGCTCTCCTCTGTTCAGCAAGGCCGGGGCCTTGGCTGGATCCGTGCCTGCAGGTTTAACGTCCTCTCCGGTTGCGATGACGACGACCGAGGCTCAGGGCCCCGGCGCCGGCCAGCAGCAGCAGCGTGCTGGCGGGGTCGGGCACCACGTAGCCCTGGGCATTGTCGATCCGCGGCCGCTTGGCCGGGTCGCTGTTCAGGCTGTTCATGTAAGCCGCGATGCCGATCCCGTTGCCCAGCTGGGCGACCGGCACGCCCGATCGCGAGGTCGTGAACTCCGGCGTCTCGTCGCCCGCCCAGTTCAGCGAAACCGTCACCGTGTCACCCTGCAGCTGGATGGTCACCTCCATGGAGGCAATCCCCGGGCTGGTCGAGAACTGGGTCGAAGGGCTCTGGCCCATGCCCGCCCAGGGCGACTCGTCCTCGTTATAGAAGAAAACGCTCGTGAATCCGGGCGTGGTGTTGGACGAGACCAGGCGGACTTGGATGAACTTGCCGGTCACGTCGTTGTAGCCGACGATGCCGCCGACCCACTGGGACGCATAAGTGC
>Ga0129299_1002005_pt1 | contig 13578 bp, 14 predicted proteins | sample ConPoolayeCmetaG_FD_94477 | JGI IMG/M metagenome (GOLD analysis project Ga0129299, IMG submission 94477) | Hot spring microbial mat communities from California, USA to study Microbial Dark Matter (Phase II) - Cone Pool mat layer C metaG ... | reverse complement strand
ATACTATATTGAGGCTGTTGACCAGGCCGGCCTCGCTTCAGAAACGCCATGGTATGTCGTGAAAGTGCAATCCGCGGCAGCGGACAGGCAGACGACTGTTTCCGGCGACAGCGGGAAATCTTCATGGAAGAAGGCCGCGCTTGTGGCCGGCGTTGTCGGCGCAGGAGTGGCGGGCGCTGTCGCCATTTCTCAATCAGGGGGCGGTGGATCGGGCAGCGGAAACAATCCGGATGCGGGGACTTATTCGGGGACTGCCACGACCTATGTCGAGATTCCCGGCCAGCCTCTCCAGTATGACACAAATCCCATCACGATTATCATTGATTCGAATGGGATAGTCAGCAGCGACAACCTTCTGGAGGGCGAACATCTGGAAGGGCTTCTGATAGGGAACGATTTCCTGCTGACCGCTCAGACCAAGGGGACGAACTATACCGGAGAAATCCGGTACAACGGCACCGTGGCCGGAGGCAGGATCACCGGAGCAATCCAGGGCACGCTCACGACCGACAACGGCGCAGCCGGCTCCTATTCAGGAACGTTTCATGCTGTGAGAGAATAGGACTGCGCTTCAGTCTCAGAGCACGGGCATCATGAGGTAGCAGAGATTTTCAATAATTCTCTGCTTGGCCGGCCGCGAGAGCCAGTCCTCGATGTTAACTTCGTCGCTGAGTTCCATTTCGGCTTCCGCCAGTGAGCGCATGCTCCTGTGGAATGTTTCGTCGTAAACGGCGAGGTTTGTTTCGTAGTTCAGCCTCAGGCTGCGCGCGTCCATGTTGGCAGTTCCGACGATGGCCACGGTGTCGTCCACGAGCAGGGCCTTCGCGTGCATGAAAGGGGGACGCCTTTCGAAAACCCGGACGCCCGCCTTGAGAAGATCGCCGTAAAGGGCGCGCGCAGCCAGTCCGGCATAAACGTGGTTGTTCCTGGCCGGGACAACAAGCCTGACATCAACGCCGCGCAAAGCCGCCGCCCTGAATGCGTGGAGCAGATCGCGCTGGGGAACGAAGTATGGGGTTACGGCGATGAGGCGCCTTTCCGCCAGCGCCAGTGCGAGAAAGAACACGTCGGCTATGATTTCCATCTCGGTGGCGGAAGGGCCGCTGTTTATCAACCTTATCATGGCCGAGCCATCTGGCTCTATGCGCGGGAAATACTGTTCGGTGAGAATGGCGTCCGGGTTCTCGTCGGTAATGAAGTGCCAGTCACGCAGAAAACTGTACTGAAGCTCCTGCACGATGGGGCCTCTGAGCGCGAAATGATAGTCCCTTATGGGAGGCGATCCGTTTACCGAGAGGTTCTCATCGTGGATGTTTATCCCCCCGCAGAACGCCTCCCTGCCGTCAACCACGAGCACCTTGCGATGGTTGCGCAAGTTTATCTGGAATTGCCGTTTAAGTACATTAGCCTGAGTCCAGCCGGCGATGGAGAAGTTCGGGATCCTGCGGTACCGGCGGAAGAGTCCGCTCCAGACGGCGTATGTGGAGCCGAATCTGTCATAGAGAAGCCTTACCCGCACGCCGGAACGTGCCCTTTCCGCCATGGCGTCAAGAAACTCGCGGCTGGACGAGTCGTTCTTGAACATGAAGGTCTGCAGGTGAATGTGATGGCGGGCGTTCCGGATGGCGTTCAACATGGCAGGAAACGCTTCGTCACCGGTGACCAGTGGCTTTATGCTGTTTCCACCGAGGAGCGGATATTCGGGGAGAATGAAGTCCATGGCCTTTTCCAGCCTTTGGGCCGCGCCGGATGGCGCGGTGGTCGCCAGAGCGTCATGAACGCTGCGCCAGTAAGCAAGGGGGAGCGAATGGCGTTCCCTGGCCTTGCGCTCAGCCAGCAGCTTCTGGTCGGCAAGGTGTTTCTCGAATCCCTTGTATGGAACCCTGTCAATTCCGAAAGCAAGGTATGCCAGCGGGCCTAGAACCGGAAACAACCACGCGACGAATATCCATGCCACGGTGGGCGCCGGTTCCTTGCGGTTGGCCAGGCAGTGAAAGACGACCATCAGGAACGCGGCCAGATGGAGAATCCACTTCATGGCCGTCCATGCCAGTTCGCCTGAGTTTGCCGTTGCGAAGGTCAGATCCATTTTTGGCAGTACTCTTACACTGCTGCCGGAACCGCGTCAAACACAACAAGCGGTCGCCGCCGGTGCGCCGGACGTTCGGATTTTGCTATTGAGAAAAAACGGTCTTTTGGTAGGCAGATTTCAGTCGCAATGAGATTTCTCGTTTACAACATACGGTACGGAACCGGCGGCAGAAGGCGTGCGCCCTGGAGCGGCTACCTTGGCAGGACCGTGGGCAACATGAAGGAGATTGCGGAATTCATCCGGCAGCTTGACCCGGACGTGATAGGCCTTCTTGAGGTGGATGCCGGCTCATACCGGACCAGAAGCACCAACCAGGCGCAGTTCATCGCGGATGAACTCGGCCACTACAATCTTTACAGGTCCAAGTACGACCGATTTTCGGTGGCGCATCTTCTGCCGGTTATCAACAAGCAGGGAAACGCTTTTCTGACGCGGGATACGATTCGCGGAGCGCAGTTCCACTATTTCGACAGGGGGGTGAAGAAGCTTGTCATAGAGCTTGAACTCGAGAACGTGACCATGTTTCTCGTTCATCTGGCCCTCAGTTTCAGAGCCAGGCATCATCAACTGGCTGAACTGTACGAAATGGTTCGAGGCTCCTCGAAACCGACCATGGTGGCCGGAGATTTCAATCTTTCGTGGGGCGACAAGGAGATCCGTTTGTTTCTGGCAGCTACCGGCCTTGCTGCGGCTGGTCCGGAAGGCGAGCCGACGTATCCAAGCTGGGAGCCGAAGCGGAGATTGGATTTTATTCTCCATTCGCGGGAGATAAGGATAACGCGGTTTGATGCGCCGCGGGTGACGTATTCGGATCATCTTCCGCTGGTTTGCGATTTTGAGATCGAAGGCGTCCGGCGTCAGTCATGAACCCGATTTTTGCTTCTGATAAACTGCCGGCCTGCATAACGAGGCCTGGCGTCCGGGCTCGACGCGGGCTGGACGAAAATGGCAGATGAAACGGCCGTGCTGCAAGGGAGTTCTGGTCGTTGCCGAACTGGGCCGGGTCGGATACGCGGATGCTTTGGCGATTCAGGAGACCATGCTTGCTGAGGTGCAGGAGGGCGGCGCGGACGACATGCTTCTTTTGTTGGAGCATCCGCCGGTGTTCACGCTGGGGCGAAACGCGGCTGAGTCGAATGTGCTTGTGAGCCCGGCCAGGGCGGCTGAGTTGGGCATCGGGATTGTGCGGACGAACAGAGGTGGCGATGTCACGTACCACGGTCCCGGACAGCTCGTGGGCTATCCGATTTTGCGTCTGAAAGAGCGAGGACTGACGGTCGTAGGATATGTTGACGCGCTTGAAAAAATGCTTATGGCGGCGCTCATGGATTTCGGGATCGCGACGAGTTCCGATTCGCGGCGCAGGGGTGTGTGGGTGGGACGCGACAAAATTGCGGCCATCGGCGTTCGGGTCTCGAGGGGGGTCTCCATGCATGGATTCGCCCTGAATGTGGGGGTGGACCTGACGCCATATTCGTACATAGTTCCCTGCGGCCTCCGGGACTGCGGCGTGACTTCGCTGCACCTCCTGAAACCGGACGTTGATCCTGCCCGGGTGCGCGAGGCTGTTGTCTCCCATTTCATCTCAGAGTTCGGGTATGAAAGAGCGCGGAAAACGGAATTGCGGATCTGATTCGGCTCCGCACTTCGATCCCCCCGCCGCGAAGCCGGCGTGGCTTCGAGCGCGGCTGGGCGGAGGCGCGGGGTATCGCCGGGTTCAGGCGGCGGTGGAGGAGTTGAGGCTCCACACGGTTTGCGAGGAGGCGATGTGCCCCAATCGCGGCTCCTGCTGGGAAAAGGGTCACGCCACAATCATGATACTCGGCGGAAAATGCACGCGCGGATGCCGATTCTGCGGAGTGGAGCCGGCTGTCCCGGATCTTCCCGACGCAGGCGAGCCTGACCGGGTCGCGACAGCAGTCGTCCGGCTCGGGCTGAGAAATGTCGTGATCACATCTGTGACGCGCGACGATCTGGATGACGGCGGGGCCGCGATCTGGGGCGCGACACTGGAAAAAATACGGCTGGCCGCTCCGACCGCCGTGCTGGAGGCTCTGATTCCGGACTTCAGAGGGCGCCGCGAATATCTGGATATGGTGCTGGCCGCGAGGCCTGATGTGCTGGGCCACAACCTTGAAACGGTTCCTTCTCTGTACCCGACCGTGCGGCGAGGCGCAGACTACGGGAGGTCTCTGGCGGTCCTCGACATGGCCGGGAGGGCCGGTCTGATCACCAAGACCGCGGTCATGGTCGGGTTGGGGGAAACCATCGGCGAATTGGCGCAGATGTTCAGGGATGCGCGGTCGGTCGGCGTGAAGATTCTGTTCATAGGGCAGTATCTGCAGCCGACGCGCCGGCACATTCCGGCCGCCAGGTACTTGGAGCCATTCGAGTTCCAGGAACTGAGGAAAATGGCTCTGGAAATGGGTTTTGACGTGGTTGTTGCCGGCCCGCTTGTCAGGAGTTCATATCACTCCCCTGAGCAGGCCGCGTTTCTTGAGCGGATGCGGGCCGGACCGAGGATGCCGGCTCCGGGCGGAGGATGACACAGAGATGATATCGGGAAGCAGGAGAATCGTCGTGATCGGGCGCGGGCAGTGGGACAGGGTCATCCGCCGCAGAATTCGCCCGTATCATGCCGGATTCTATGCCATGTATTCGAGCGTGTTCGGCGGCATTGTCAAGGATCCGGCCCTTATGCTTGTGCCGATTGACGACCACATGGTTCATCGCGGTGACGGAGTTTTTGAGGTTTTCAAATGTGTTGACGGAGCGATTTACAACCTGGACGCTCACCTGACGAGACTCAGGCATTCCGCTTCTGCGCTTGCTCTCGCCCCGCCCTGCGGATGGGATGGATTGCGCCGGATTGTGATTGCCGCTGTGCGCGCCGGCGGGAGGAGGGATTGCAACATCCACCTGTTTGTTTCGCGGGGCCCCGGCGGATTTACGGTCAACCCGTACGAAAGCGAAGGATGCCAGGTCTATGTGGCTGTCGTAAGAGCGAGGCCTCCTTTCATGGCCGAACATCCGGAGGGCGCTGCAGTGCTTTCAAGTTCGATACCGCCGAAACCTGCAAAGTGGGCGCGGATAAAGAGCTGCAACTATCTGCCGAATGTGCTCATGAAAAAAGAGGCGGTGGAACGGGGCGCCGATTTTGTCGCCGGATTTGATGAACGAGGCTGTCTGACAGAGGGCGCAAGCGAGAACATGGGGATAGTGACGCGGGCTGGGGACCTTGTGTTTCCGAGGTTGGAGCGCATCCTTGCCGGGACGACGATGCTGCGGGTAATCGCGCTCGCCCGTCGGCTCAAGGGTGGATTGCTGAGAGATGTTGGATTCGGCGATATTCGCAGGACGGATATAAGGAGAGCCGCCGAGATGATCATTGTGGGGACCAGCGTTCAGGTGGCGGCGGTGCGCAGCTTCGACGGCAGGCCGGTCGGATCGGGTGCGCCCGGCCCGGTCAGCATCCGGTTGAACCGTCTTCTCGAACAGGAGATGAGGGAAAACCGCAAACTGAGGACGCCTGTCTTCTGAAGCCGTCTCTCGCAAGGTAGTCTGCGCGCCGATCAGAACAATCAGTGCCGGAAGAGTGTTTGACAATTGTGTGTTCCGCTTCTACTGTACGCGCCTGTTACTCATGCAAAGGAGGGTGATTCCGGTGCCAACCTATGAGTACGAATGCGAAAAGTGCGGACATCATTTTGAACTCTTCCAGAAAATATCCGATCCGCCTGTTCGCAAGTGTCCAAAGTGCGAAGCTGGAAAAGTGAGGCGGCTTTTCGGAACAGGAGCCGGCATCATATTCAAGGGAAGCGGATTCTATCAGACTGATTATCGCAGCCGCGGTTACAAGGAGGCTGCAAAGAAGGACAGTGAATCGGCGGGCGCGTCTGATTCGAAGAAAAAAGAGGAAAAGAAGTCCTCTTCAGGCGCCAGTTCATGACAATTGAAGGCAGGTGGCATCATGCTGACATGCTCGAAATGCGGGACAGAGAATCCTCTCGGCCGGGTATTTTGCGTAAAATGCGGCGCAAAGCTGGACCTCGGCCGGGTGACGAAGGAATCCATTGATTCGCAAGTCAATAGAAACTGGTTTGCGGAACATGGCAAGACTCTGGCCTGGGTCATAATCGTCATCCTTCTGATCCCTGTGGCCCTGGCGCTCTGGCCGCAGACCAGGCCGCTTGCCGCAGCGGGACAAAAACAGGACGAACGGTATGTTGACGGTTGTCTGAAACAAATGGCCAGGTTGAAGCAGGGCCAGATAATGCCGAATGTTCAGTTCACCGACGCGCAAGTCAACGCGCTGTTTGCCGAGAGCCGTTCCAAAGAGTGGAAAGTGGACATGGTGAGCTTCGCGTTTGACAGGGGATACTTCTCCGTTCGCATGGTTTCTCCGCTGCTGGGCCCATGGACTGTAAAGGGCTACCAGATCGGATTGAAGATCTCCAGAGACATCACCTGCGTTCCAATGGGCGGTTCGCGCATCGAGGTGAGAAAAGGAGCGATAGGGCACCTGCCCCTTCCCGGGCCGATGGTCTCGCTCGCCCTGAATCCGATTCTTAAGAAAGCCAGGGCTGATGCCGATTGGGCCGGCATATCAAAGGCTTCCGAGATAAAATGCGAGCAGGGCAAGCTCACCGTGACCGTCAAACCCTGAATCTTGCAGGTCAGGGCCCCACGCTCCGAAGAATCTTCGCGGCGACCGGCGCGGCATACATGGCGCTGCAGATTTCCTGCTGCCTTTCCCTGGACCTCCCGGACGTTTCAGCGCCCAGGATGAGGAAGATTCGTTCCACTTCTGGCGCATGGGAGGTTTTCGGAACCAACGACATGGAGATGGCCGCAGCCCTGAGATGGGGCGAGGAAGCCGCGCGGAGCCTGGAGAGGCTGGTTGGGCCCTTCAATGACGAGCCGTCCGTCGGCAGGCTGGTCCTGCCGCCGGCATCCGTGGCAACCACATCCGCTGTCTGGAAAGTTGCAGTCACCAACGGCGTTGTGGTCCGGCGCCTCGACCTTCCATCTGCCGATCCTCCCGATCTTGGCAGAAGCCTTCCGAGCCTGTGCGGACTTCTTCTGGCGCAGCCCGGCGCACGCGGCAGAGATGCGGCGCGTTTTCCGCCGGCATGGTTGTGCGTGGGCCTGGCTCAGAACCTGCATGCCGCGAACAGGGAATGGAACGCCGGAGAACTGCTCAGAAGATGGAGGGAGGGCCGGGCAGGTACGCTGCGTTCTGCGTTCGATTCGGTTCAAACCGCGGCGCCCCCTGATCCGGTGGTTTGCGGAGCGCTGGTCACATGGATTCTTTCATGGGAGCATGGAACGCAGTGTATTCGCGCCATCATCTCGGGTCTGGATGAAGATGGCCTCGCTGTCTCGCCGGAATGGCTGCTTCAGTGGCGTGGCGGATGCGGCTCGGCGGCCGATTTGGACGAAAAATGGGACGAATGGATTCTTTCCCGGAGGACGATGGTTTATCAGGCCGGACTTGTCACGCCGGCGCTGGTGGTTGAACTGGAGACGGAAATGACATTCTGCGGACGCGACGGCCGGGTCCTGAGAGGGCGGGACCTGGCGTATGCCAGGAGTGTCGAGCCGTGGGTCAGGACGGTCGCAGCGTCCAGGAGCGCCGCCGTGAGGCTCATGGGCGCCGGCCGCGATGTCGTTTTTCAGGAAGCGGTTTCCGCCGTCGCAGATTTTCTTGATTCGGTGGCTGACGGGAGGTCTTCGGCAAGACGCCGCGGCGAAATGCTCCGCAGGGCGGAAGAAGCAGTTGAAACGGCTCGGCGTCGCGCGGAGGAACTCTGGCCGGAACTGCCCGCCGATTCAGGAATGGAGGGGCCGCCATGACTGTGGTGAACATCGGATCCCTGAATGTTGATTACGTTTACTCGGTGGACCACTTTGTCAGACCCGGCGAGACGCTCGCCTGCGCCGGATTCGAGAGATTCGCTGGAGGCAAGGGCCTGAACCAGTCGGTGGCGCTGGCCCGGGCCGGAGCGGCGGTTCGGCATGCCGGCAAGGTCGGCAGGGATGGGGAATGGCTGCGTGCTTTGCTGGCGGCGGAGGGTGTTGACGTCGGCCTTGTGGAGACCGTTGACGGGCCGACGGGACATGCAGTCATCCAGGTCAACAGAGAAGGACAGAACGCTATAGTGATTCACGGCGGAGCGAATCGCGCGATCACGCGAGACGACGCGGTCAGGATTGTCCGGGGCGCGAAACCGGGCGACTTTCTTCTGTTGCAGAACGAAGTGAGCTGCGTTGCGGATGCCATTGCGGCCGGCCGGGAGGCGGGGCTGCGCGTTGTTTTCAACCCGGCGCCGATGGATATGGAGGTTTTGCGCTATCCATTGTCGCTTGTGGATGTTTTCGTGATGAACGAGTTGGAGGGCGAGGCGTTGACTGGCGTCAGAGACCACGATCGAATCCTCGACGCGATGCGGTCGCGGTTTCCGGACGCGACTGTAGCGCTTACTCTGGGCAGCCGTGGCGCCGCTTATGCCGCGGCACACGCGAGGGGTTTTGTGCCCGCTGAGAAGGTTGAGGCTGTTGACACCACCGCGGCTGGCGACACATTTGTCGGTTATCTTGCGGCAGAGCTCGCCGCCGGGGCCGAGATGGAACGCGCGGTCCGGATAGCCTGCGCGGCAGCGGCAATCTGCGTGACTCGAAGGGGAGCGGCGCAGTCCATTCCGCGGCGTTCTGAATTGCGGTTGCTGTCAGGCGGCACAGGAGCGTCCGGCGCGCGTTGCTAGGCGGCGCCGGAAGGCTGCTGCTGCCCGAGGCGTTTCGCCAGATCTGCCTTGTCCACGGCTTTGGCGACTGCTTCTTCGGCGCTGATCACGCGCTGCTGAACAAGGCGGAAGAGCTCGTCGTTCAACAGGCAATTTCCGCGGCCCTTGCCCGTCTGCATGGCGCTCACAATCTGATGCGTCTTGCCGTCCCGGATCAGGCTTGCAATTGCGACATCGCAGACAAGTATCTCGAGAGCGGCGACCCGGCCCCCGCCTGTTTTCCTGCAAAGAGTCTGGGCGATGACCCCGCGAAGCGTGTCGGCCAGAACTGACCGTACCTGGTTCTGCTGTTCGGCCGGGAACATGTCTATGATTCTAGATATGGAACTGACTGCCGTGTTTGTGTGAAGTGTGGCAAGGACCAGATGTCCTGTGTTGGCAGTTTCAAGGGCCAGCGAGATGGTTTCAAGGTCCCTCATTTCGCCCACGAGCACGATGTCCGGATCCTCTCTGAGGGCGGCCTTCAGGGCGCGCGCAAATGAGGATGTGTGGGGACCGACTTCCCTCTGATTTATCAGACACATCTTGCTTTCGTGAACGAACTCTATCGGGTCTTCCATTGTGATCACGTGCGCCTTCCGGGTGCGGTTGATGTGATCAATCATCGCGGCCAGGGTAGTGGACTTTCCGCTTCCCGTCGGTCCTGTCACGAGGATGAGGCCCTTGGGATAATCGCACAGCGACCGGACTGTCGGCGGAAGCCCCAACTGTTCCACGGTGAGAATGGTATCCGGAATCTGCCTGAACACGGCTCCTGATCCGCGATGATCGCAGAACACATTGACGCGGAACCTGGCGACTCCTGGAATCGCGTAAGCGAAATCGGCGTCGTTTTCCGCCCTGTACTGCCTGGCGATTCTTTCCGGCATGATCGGCTCGACGAGTTCGAGCGTTTCCGATGAACCCAGTTCAGGACAGTCCTGGATAACGCGCATTTCTCCGTCAATCCGCCAGCGCGGCTTGTGCCCGGCGGAGAGATGGAGGTCGGAAGCGCCTTCGGCTACCATTCTTCGCAGCAGACGGTCCAGCCTGGGGGATTTTGACGCGGACTCCTGCTGTGCGGGCTGCGGGGGCTGCGCCTTCTTTTCGGACGCAAGAGACGCACCCTTCATGGCCTCGGCATAATCGGCTGCGTCGATGAGAAAGGAATTCAGTTCCATGCCGGGCAGGAGCTGGCGTATTGCGTTTACGGTCTCCGGCTCCGGATCCTCGACAAAGCCGAGCGATATGGTGTTTCCGACAAGGGCCAGCGGAAGTACCCTGTGCCGCTGGACGAATTCCGGGGGCAGCAGAGCGAGAAGCGACATATCCGGCTTCAGGCCCTTGTCTCTTGCGTGGCACAGCGGACTGCTTCTGGAGGCGGAGTCAAGCCTTTCGGCGAGAATCCTGCATGTTATCAGGCCGAACTCGGGGTAACGGCTGAACATCTCCGAGAAGAATGTCCTGTCGAATTTCAGCAGCGCCGCGTCAGGTCCGGCCACCACGGTTGCCGTGCGGGGTTTGTTCAACAGCAGCCCGATTTCGCCGATCGTCTGAAAAGGGCCTGTGCGCGCTATTTCGACCGGTTCGTCTCTTCCCGGCCGCGCGGTGCGAACGCTCATTTCTCCTGACACGATAAGGTAAAAACTGTCAGGGGCATCTCCCTGGCGCATGATTATTTCGCCGGGTTCATATTGCACGAGCGTTGCGTTTTGAGCTATGTGGCGCAGCACTTCCTGCGAGAGCCTTCCAAAAAAGGCGTTCTGTGAAAGCTCGGCGACCACGGCTTCAAGCATGTCGTTCGTGATGGCCGTTTGCTTCATGATTCACCTCCTGAAGAACTGCATAATGTTTTCCGAGAGGTTATGTAATCCGGCCATTTCCCGACCGTAGAATCCGGGTTTATGGGAGCCTGCCTCTCTCATGGTTTCTTCGGCTCACTGGAGCGGTTTGACAGGAGTGCGGCGGCTGCGCGGTGTCCGTTCATGCGCGCCATTTCAAGCGGGGTCAGTCCCTCCATCGTTGCGGCCTCCGCTTTGGCGCCTTTTTTCAGAAGAAGGGCGACGGCCTCGGTGTTTCCGTTCTGGGCCGCTCGATGGAGCGGCGTGTACCCGCGGCGGCTGGCGGCGTTGACATTGGCGCCCGAGGCTATGAGTTCCTCGATCAAAGCGACGTCGCCCCGCGCGGCGGCCCGGAACAGAGCGCCGTCGGCTCCGAAGATCCAGCTCGCAGGTTTCATCGTTCCTCCCGGCCGCGGACGAGGCGCCGCCAACACGTTGGAGATAGTAATAAACATGCTGAAGGTCTTCAACCCGTATTTGGCGCCAGAACCCTGAAACGCGGGTTGACTCCGGCGGATCGCCAAAATAGGCTGCGCTCAGTCCCGGCGCAACCGGGTGGAAGGCGGAAGGTGCGGAATGATTGTCATTGATGTTGAGACCCGGCAGAGAACCGAATTCGTGGACATTACCGGTCGCGTTCAGGAGGCGGCGGAGAAGATTGGACTGCGTGACGGCGTGCTGACCTTGTTTGCGCCGCATACTACCGCGGGCGTTACGATAAACGAGAACGCCGACCCGGACGTAGTCGCCGATATCTGCGCCGCGCTTGAACGGATGGTGCCGTGGCGGGGAGGATACCGCCATGCCGAGGGCAACTCGGCTGCGCATGTCAAGGCCGGACTGCTGGGCTCGTCCGCGCGCGTGATAGTGAGGGATGGCAGGCTGATGCTCGGAACCTGGCAGGCAATTTATCTGGCGGAATTCGACGGCCCGAGGAGGAGAAGCGTATGGGTGGCGTGATCGCCGCCGGCTCGGCCCCGGACGCTGTTGTGCTGCTGGGCCCCACAGGAGCCGGAAAAACACCGCTCGGCGAACTGCTGGAGAGAAAGGGCTTTGTCGGACGCAGGTGCGCCCATTTTGATTTCGGTGCGTGGCTCAGGCGGGCCGCGGGCGGGGAAGGGGCGGCGTTCGGCCTCTCCGAAGCTCAGGTAGCTCGCGTGAAACAGGTCCTTGCCGAGGGCGCCTTGCTGGAAGACAGCGAGTTTCCGATGGCTCTCGCTCTGCTTCGCGCGTTTGAGGCCCGGCTGGATCGTGGGGCGGACACCCTGCTCGTGTTGAACGGTTTGCCCCGCCACGCGGGCCAGGCGCGGGCGCTGGAGGGCATCGTGAATATCCGGCTTGTTCTTGTTCTGGACGCGGCGGACGATGTCCTGCTTGAGCGCATCCGGAGCAATGTTGGAGGCGATCGAACAGGCAGGAACGACGATGCGGAAAGCGCGGTCAGGGCGCGGGCCGCACGCTATCGCGCGAGGACAGCGCCCCTGCTTGACTATTACGGTTCGAGGGGTGTAAAAGTCATCAGATATGCCGTGGGACCGCGCGCAAAGCCCATGGATATGCTGGCTGAGATCGAACGGCGCGTCAGGGAAGAGGCTGGCGTGAAAGCCTGATCGGAGAGTCGAAAATGGCGTTGAGGGTGAATGGTGAAGTGGTGACTGATGAGGCCATCCAGTTTGAACTCGACCGGCTTGTCCGATTTTACAGCGAGCATATGCCGTGGGAACAGGTTCAGAGACAGATGGATGTTCTGCGAAAGAGAGCGCGCGAGCAGGCCATTGGAGCCAAGCTGTTGATGATGGAGGCGCGGAAAATGAACTTTGCCGTTCCTCCGGAGGAAGTGGACAAGCGTCTGAATGCAATCAGGCAGGAGGCAGGGGGCGAGGAGGCCTTCAGGGAGATGCTTGCCAGGGGCAACTACACGGAAGAAATGCTGCGGTACAGCATACTCATGGACCGTCAGCTTGACCGGCTGATCGCCCGGATAACCGCTGACGTGCGGGATCCAACCGAGGAGGAGATACGGGATTATTACGAGAAGAATCGGGCGGATTTTGTTCTGGAGGACAGGGTGCAGGTGCAGCACATACTGATAAGGCCCTCGTCAGTGTCCGAGGCGGACAGGGCCACAGCGAGGTCAAGACTTGAGGAAATCCGCCGCAGGATTCTGGACGGCGCAGATTTCTCGGACGAAGCTGCCGCGCATTCGGAGTGTCCAAGCGGCCGGCGGACGGGCGGCAGCCTCGGATGGCTGAGCCGGGGAACCATGGTGCCAGAGGTGGACTCCGTTATTTTCGCGCTCAAGGATGGAGAGGTGAGCGAAGTCGTGGAGACGCCGGTGGGGCTGCACATATTCAAGCGATTGGCGTTCGAAGCCGGCGGTCCGGCTGAATATGCGGATGTCGCGGAGAAGATAAGGAACCTGATAAGGCATCAGCGCCGTGGCGCGGCCATATCCGCGCATGTGGCCGAACTGAGGGCGAACGCTGTTGTGGAAGAGGGTTGATCCCGGATTTTGCGTTTGAGAAAAGGCCGGCTTGCATGACCTTCCGGCAGGCGTGGCGCTCAGGCGCGAATTGTTGCTGGAGTCCGGTTTCACCGGTTGACCAGGTGGGGCGGCGCTGATAGTATGAAACGCAAGTGGCAAGTATTCGTCTATTCCGCCAGTTTCAACAAACGGGGCGTAGCGCAGACTGGTAGCGCACTTGAATGGGGTTCAAGTGGTCACCGGTTCAAATCCGGTCGCCCCGACCATCTTTCAAAAACGGTCGTTCGGCGAGATAGTCGAACGGCGATCTCTTTGCCAATACGAGAGTTACGTCGTCCAGGGTACGGTTCAAACTGACGCAATCCACGATCTGGCGTT
>Ga0129299_1002003_pt1 | contig 13581 bp, 17 predicted proteins | sample ConPoolayeCmetaG_FD_94477 | JGI IMG/M metagenome (GOLD analysis project Ga0129299, IMG submission 94477) | Hot spring microbial mat communities from California, USA to study Microbial Dark Matter (Phase II) - Cone Pool mat layer C metaG ... | reverse complement strand
GAGAATTAATTGAAAATATTTATTTAATAATTTATTATTACATTAACAGATTAATTTATACAAAATTAAAAACAAAACAGGTTAACTTTAGAAAAAAATTTCAAAACTATTACACAAGTTAATCAAAAAAATTGGGCACAGTAAAAATAAATATAAATACAAATAATAAGTTAATGTTTGAAAATAGTTTTATTTAAATGAAGAAGTTAAATTATAAATTGGGGTAATTACTGACATAACTAAAAATCCTACTCCTAGTCCCAAAAATACCAAAATTGCCGGTTCAATTAAGGTCGTCATCGCCTTAACTGCCAACTCTGATTCCATTTCAAAATAACGAGAAATTCTTCCTAAGGTATCATCCAAATGCCCAGTTTGTTCACCAACCTGAGTCATCTGCACCAAAATTGGAGGGAAAATTTCTTCTTCTTTCATTGACATTCCTAAAGAAATTCCTTTTTCTACTTTTTTATAAATATTTTCAAATGCTTTTTGATAAACTAAATTATCACTTGTCTCACGAACAATATTTAAACTTTCCAAAATTGAAACACCAGCACTAATGAGAATTGATAAAGTTCTTGTAATATCGACTAAGCTAGAAATTTTAATAACATTACTTATCACTGGTAATTTAAGAATCATCGAATCATAAAATAATTTTCCTTCCTTAGTTTTTAAGTAATTTTTTATAATAATTCCTAATAAAAAAAGCCCTCCTAAAACTATTGGCCAAAATTTAGTCATAAAAGAGGAGATAAAAATTAAAAACTTTGTTGTAGTTGGTAAATCAACATTAAAATCTTTATATAAGTTAAGCAATCTTGGTAAAACAAAGGTAATCATAATAAACATTACTCCAAGCATCGCGATAATAATTATTACTGGATAAATTAATGCTCCTTTTATTTTACCCTTAAACTCTCTTTCTTTCTCCAAATTATCAGCTAATTTTAAGAGAATTTCAGCTAATTTACCAGAAGCCTCGCCAGAACGAACTAAAGAAATGTAAAGATTACTAAAATAATTTGAGTATTTTTTAAGAGCGGTCGATAAGGAATTTCCTGCTTTAATCTCTTGATCAATATCAATAATCATTTTTTTTAAACTTTCTTTTGTAGTTTGTTTTTTTAAAATATCTAAAGATTCAATTAAAGTTAAACCCGCATTAATCATAATCGCGATTTGACGAGTAAAATTTACAATATCAGAAAAATTTATTCGGTCAAAAAAAATATTAAATAATTGAATAGTACTTTTTTCCTCTTTTTTCAACTCAATTAAAAAAAGCCCCCTATTTTTTAAAAAAATAACTACTTCATCTTCTTTATTGGCTTCAATTTTACCCTTTATTATCTTATTATTTTTTAAGGCTTTGTAAAAAAAATTCATAATTTATCTAGAAATAAATTTTTCTAATTCTTTAGGTCTTATTGAATAAGAAAAAGCGTCATTTTTGCTGATTAATCCCTGTCGATAAAGATTTGCTAAATATTTCTCAAACAAGATTGACCCTTCTTTTTCCTCTGTTTCTAAAACACCGTTTAAAAAATGAGTTTTTCCTTCCCGAATTAAATTAGCAACTGAATTAGTATTCATTAAAATCTCCAATGCTGGTACACGACCAAGATCATCAGCTTTAGGTAATAATTTTTGATTAATAATTATTTTCAAAACCGAAGCTAGTTGAGTTCTAATTTGGTTTTGTTGATCTGAGGGAAAAGCATTAATTATTCGATCAATAGTTTCAGGAGCTGAGTTGGTATGTAAAGTTGAAAAAACTAAATGACCAGTTTCCGCCGCCGTTAAGGCTAGACTAATTGTTTCATAGTCTCTCATTTCACCAATAAGAATTACATTAGGATCTTCTCTTAAAGCTGACTTTAAAGCTTTATGCCAAGAAAAAGTATGAGAATAAAGTTCACGTTGACTAATAATTGATAATCCTTGTGGATAAACATATTCAATTGGATCCTCAATTGTTAAAATATGATAGGGATACTTTAAATTAATCGTGTTAATTAAAGAAGCAATAATAGTTGACTTTCCACAACCAGTTGGACCTGTTACCAAAACAAAACCTTGTTTAAGATCACATACTTTATAAAGATAATTGGGTAAATTTAATTCTTCCAATGTTTTTATTTTTTTAGGAATTAATCTAAATGAAGCGGCTAATCCATTTTTTGAATAATAGATATTCGTACGAAATCGATGACCTTCATAATCAAAAGATAAATCAATTTCTCGATTATTTATCAAAACTTGCTTTTGTTCCTCATTTAATAGAGAAAAAATTGCCTGTTCAAGCTGAGATGATTCTAATAATGGATAATTTGAAAAAAAATGAATATCACCTGCTATTCTTAATACTACATGATAACCAGGAATTAAATGTAAATCTGAACCATCTTTTTCAATCGCTAGTTTAAAAAAATTATTTATGTTTAACATATTTTTTTAAATCATAAATAATTGATAACTAACAGTATTTTCATCTCCGAATCTTTATTTATCTTTTTATTAATCTCAATTCTTAAGTTTATTTTAATTTACTACTTAAACAATATATTTACACAACCTTACACAATGTTTATACTACTTTTTTACAAACTTTTATATAATGTTTACAGAATTTTATTCTTTTTTTAAACTTCAGCTACACGCAAAACTTCTTCAACAGTTGTTATACCATCTAAAACTTTAAGATATCCATCCTGTTTCATAGTAATTAATCCCTCAGTCTTTGCTTGATTTTCTATTTCCTTAGCAGACTCTTGCTTTAAAATTAATTTCGTAATGTTACTTGAAACTTTTAATAATTCAAAGATAGCGATTCGACCTAAATAACCAGTATTATTACATTCCCGACAACCTTCACCTTTAGCTAAAATAATTTTTTTTCCCTCTTTATAAGGTCTAGGAATAAGATCTCCTAGAACATCAAAAATATTTTTTTTCAAAGTCTCATCTGGCTCATATTCTTTTTTACAAAATGGACAAATTCTACGACAAATTCTTTGAGCAACAATAGCATTTAAAACCGAAGCAATTAAAAATGATTCTGCACCTAAATCAATCAAGCGTGGTATTGCAGTTGCTGCATCATTGGTATGAAGAGTTGAAAAAACTAAATGACCAGTTAAAGCTGCTTGAATAGCTAACTGAGTAGTTTCTTTATCACGAATTTCACCAACTAAAATAATATTTGGATCCTGACGTAAAAAAGCGCGAAGACCAGAAGCAAATGTTAAACCAGCTTGAGGATTAATTTGAACTTGGTTAATACCAGAAATCTGATATTCCACTGGATCCTCCAAAGTCATAATATTAACTTTTGGAGTGTTTAAACGAGATAGAACTGAATATAAAGTTGTTGTTTTTCCTGAACCAGTTGGACCGGTAACTAAAATTATCCCATATGGTTTGGATATGGCTTCTTCTAAATCTTTAAACTGCGCCCCACGAAAACCTAACTCATGAAGTTGAGGTATACCACCGGTTTTTTTTAAAAGACGCATCACAACCTTCTCACCATATACAGTTGGTAAAGTAGAAACTCGAAGATCAACTTCATCATCATTTAGTCTATAAGAAAATCGTCCATCTTGAGGAATTCTTTTTTCATCAATCTTCATTCCGGAAAGAATTTTTATTCTTGAGATTACCCCATCTTGAATGACTTTTGGTAAAACTAATTTTTCATGCAAAATACCATCAATACGATATCTTACTCTAACTAATTTTTCCTGTGGCTCAATATGAATATCAGAGGCGCGTCCCCGAATTGAAAATTCAACAATAGTAGCAACAATTTTCGCAATTGGTGCTTCTTTAACTTTTGTTTCCTCAATCATTGATTCTGTTTTTGGTTGATATTCTTTTAATGCTTCTTTTACTTCAGGCGTCAATCCTTGTCCATATATAATTTCGATGTTTTTTTTTATTTCTATTGGATCAGCTAAAACAAAAACAATTCTTTTACCAGTTTTTTTTTCTAAAAAATCAGAAATAAAAGTGTTAAATGGATCAAAGCTAGCCAAATACAAAATGTTTTTTTCTGAGTCAAATTGATATGGAACAATTTGAAATCTTTTAGCAATTGATTCTGAAACTAAAGTAGTTGCTTGAGGATTATTAGGAACTAATTCTAAGCTGATATAGGGAATATTAAAAACTTGGGCAATTGCTTTAATAATCTCGTTGCGTTTTATATCAGTAAAATTAAATAAAAAATTATCGATGGTTAAATTTTTTCTTATTGACTCAATTTCGTATTTATCAGCTTGATCTTGAGTAATAACTTTGTTTTTTACTAATTGATTTAATAGCTGTTTTGGAATAATATTCATAATTTAACTATAAAAGGATTTAGGATAAAATGCAAGTTAAAAAAATCAAAAATCTGCTATATTTATCTTATGCAATCAATTATTCTTCTAACTAATGAAGAAAAACATGTTAAAGAATTTATTAAAAAAAATTTTTCACCAAAAGATATAATAACTGTACTTTACCCAGAAAAAACCTCATATCATATTGATCAAATTCGCGCACTTAAAAGAGAGGTAAAATATTTTAATCCAAAGCGCCGTATATACGTTCTTTATGATTTTCATCTTTCCTCATTAGAGGTGCAAAATGCTTTTTTAAAACTTTTAGAAGAACCTCCAGAAAATGTTAATTTTATTTTAGTCAGTCAGAATTTTTATCAACTAATACCAACAATTATTTCCCGAGTCAAAGTAATTAACCTTAAAAATAAAACAAAAAAAAATAATAATGAAAAAGTAGAGAAAATCATTTCCAAACTCAAAGAAAATCAACTTATTTTTATTGATATTTCTAACCGTGAAGAAGCAGCTAATTTAATACTTTTAATAATTTATTATTTTGCAGAACAAATTAAAAAAAGCTTCAAAAGTTATCAAATTCTTAAAGAATCAATCAAAAATCTTTATTTTTTAAAAAAAAATAATCTTAATCCTCAAATTACTTTAGATAATCTGTTGATTTTTATTCATAAGTGTTATAATGAAAATATAAATGAATAAAAAAGCATTTACTTTAATTGAGCTTTTAGTAGTTATTGGAATTATTGGGATGCTTTCAGCGCTTTTAGTACCCAATTTTATGGCTGCGCGTGAACGAGCACGCGATGCACAAAGAAAATCAGATTTAAAACAAATCCAAAAAGCTTTGGAAATGTATCGTCAAGACCAAAATCCACCTGCTTATCCAACAACAGCAAATAATCGGTTTGGATCATGCGAAAATTCTTTTACTTTTAATCAAAATACTTATATTAACAAAATTCCTTGTGACCCTTTAGGCCCAACACCATATTATTATTTTCCTAACAATAATAACTTAACATATACTTTATGTGCTTGTATTGAAAATAAAGCTGATTCTGATGCAACATTAGGTAATTGTTTAAACACTTGCCCAAGTAATATTAATAAAAATTACATTGTTACTCAACCATGAAAAAAAATTTTTACATTTATTACAACTTTAAATTCTTAACCAAACCAGCCTTTTCTCTTTTAGAGATGTTAGTTGTTATTGGTATAGTTGGAATATTAGTTAGTATAGGATTTGTATCTTATTCAACTGCGCAAAAAAAGGCTAGAGATGCTAAAAGAAAACAGGATTTAAAAGCAATTCAAAATAGTTTTGAGCAGTATTATTCAATTTGTAATTTTAAATATCCAAACTCTGTTCCAAATGGAGGAAGTCAACTTATAGCAACAACAGTTGACTGTCCTAATCTATCTCAAAATGTTATTATATTTACAATGCCAAAAGACCCTTTGGGAGGAGATTATTCCTGTAATGGAACATGTGATATAACTCAATATAGTATTTGTTCTCCAAAGGTAAATGGTATTTATAGACTCGAAACTCAAAACTGCACCAATGAAAATGAATGCTGTATTAATAATCAGCAGTAATTAATTAAAATTAACTTTATGAAAAAATTATTTACTTTAATCGAAATCTTAGTTGTTGCTACTATTATTGGGCTATTGGCGGGTGGAGCAGCAATTTCTTACTCCCAAATAAACAAACAATCACGCGATGCTAAAAGAAAAACAGACTTAGAACAAATAAGAGCAGCCCTTGAGATGTATAGAAGTAATAATGGTTATTATCCAGTATCTACGGCTATTAATACAACATGTGGTAATAATACTGGATTAACCGATGAAACATCAACTTATTTATCTAATATCCCTGATGATCCAAAATGCCCCATGTATAAATATTATTATAACGCTCTTTCTAATACTGGTGGTTCTTGTAATAATACCCTTACCTACTGCACAAATTATATTTTAGCTTCCCAATTAGAGACTAATTCAAGTTGTAGTAGTGTCCCTGGTGGTAATAGTTGTGGAACCGGTAATCCTTGTAATTACTGTTTGGGTCCTTATGGCCAAAAGTAATAAAAAAATTAAACATTAAAAAAATAAATAAAACAATTAAAATAAGTATAAATTGGTTAAATTCATTAAGATAATACAAATTATTTATAAAAAAAATTTAAAAATGATCTTTAGTAAAAATTCATCAAAAGTATTTTTAAAAATTTTAATTTTACATTGTTATTTTAATTTTCAATTTTTTTATTTATAAGATCTTATTTATTAATATTATATGTTAGAGATTTTAGATGTTAGATAACAAATGAGATCTTTTACTCTAATTGAACTTTTAGTAGCAACAACTGTAATTTTATTTTTTTCTGGTTTATCTTTCGCTTATTATAACAACTTTAACCAAGAAAAAAATTTAAAAAATGAAACTCAAAAATTAGTTAACACAATTGAGTTAGCAAAAAAAAAAGCAAATAGTGGGGAATCTCAAAATTGTCCTTCACTATGTGGATATCGATTATCAGTAAATTCTAATTCTTATTCTGTCGATGCTTGTTGTAGTTGTGATGAAGTTGGGAATTGCGTTAATCAAATCCCAATCATTAACTATCCTTTTCCATCAAATATAAACTCTTTAAATGCCTTCACAACAATATTTAAACCATTATCGCCTTTAATAACTTCTGGCTCCATTCAATTAAAAAATAATAATATAAATAAGTGTAAACAGATATCTATAAATAAAGCAGGTATTATTGAAACTCAAGATATTTCTTGCCCATAGCTTTATAGAAAATATTTCCTACAGTTTTGAAATATAAATAAAAAATTATAAAATTAATCTAATGAATAGTAACAAAAAAAGTTTTACTCTAATTGAGGTTTTAATTTTTATTTCGATATTATCAATCTTTTTTATTTTTGCTGCATCAATAACTATTACTTCTTTACTCAATTTAAAAATTCAGGAACAAAAAATCTTAGCTACTCGCTATGCTGAAGAACTTTTAGAGTGGCTTAGAGGCGAAAAAGAAGAAAATTGGGGAGGCGACGTTTATCAACTGGGAAATCAAGTTGATTCTTTTACTGAAAAAGTTACTCAATTTGGTATTAATCAACCAGTATGTTTCAATAATCTTAATTGGAACAAAAACTTTTCCTGCGAATACTCTTTACCACCATTTTTTAAACGAACTGCTTATTTCACCTGGAACTCCGGTAATTATCTTTATCAAGTAAATATTTCAATTTTAGTTGAATGGCAAGAATTAGGAAAAACTTATAAAGTTCCTATAAATTCGATTTTTACAATATGGGAATAATAAAAAGTCAAAAGTTAAATAAAAGCTTTACTTTAATTGAAATGATTGTGGTTATTGCAACAATTGGGTTAGTTTTACCATCTATTTTTGCTATTATTTTTTCTATTCTACAGCAACAAGTAAAAATTCAAAGGCTATCTCTTATTAAAAGAGAAGGCGATTACATTTTAAATATAATGGAAAATGTAATTAGAAACTATGCGGAAAGCATTCATTCTGCTATACCTCCGACTGAAAGTAATAAAATTTGCAAATCATATTCTTTAGAAACAGCTTTATATCTTAAAGATAAATTTGGTAATTGGTTTCGATTTTGCCTAAGCGACCAAACTGGGAATTGCAATGCTTCTTATAAAAACTATATCGCATCAAGCTCTTCTATTTTAAACAACGGCAATTCAGGAGTAATTACCTTAAACTCTTCTCAAACAAAAATCACAAACTTTAATATTAAATGTTATCAAACCTCTTTATATTCACCACCAGTTATTAATGTCAGTTTTATGATAGAATATAACACCAGTTCTTCTCGACCCGAAGAAAAAGTAACACCATTAACTTATCAAACAAAAATAAAGTTAAAAAGTTATTGAAACTTTATTTTTTTTAGTCTATCATAAATTTATGAGTAACACTTCTTTTTTTACTTTAGAAATAGGAGAAAAATCATTAAAAATTCTTGATGGTCAAATTACTAATCAACAAATTGAGGTAAGAAGTCTAAACTATGTTGACGTTCCTTTTTCATTGTTTACTGATCAAACTTTAAATATCTCAAATCAAATCAGTGAAATAATTAAAAAAACATTATCCGGTTTAAAAATAAATAAAAAAAAAGTTAACTTAATTATTCCGGATATATTTACTTTCAGCCAGATTCTATCGATGCCAATCCTTAATGAAAGAGAACTAATTTCGGCAATAAAATATCAAGCTGATCAATTTATTCCATTACCTATTGATGAAATTAATATCGATTTAGAAATTATTAATAAAAATGAAAAAGAAAAAAATCAGTTAATTCTTGTCGTTGCGGCTTCAAAAAAATTAGTTGAACAAATTGAAGAAATAACCCAGCTTTCTGGTTTAATTCCTAATATTTTAGAAAATCAACTAACAGCTTTTAACCGATTTTTAAATAAATTTTCTCTTCCTCTTCTTAAAAATACTGCATCAGAAAAAATTCTTTTTATTAATTTTGGATTAAATAGTACATCTATCTATGTTTTTGATAAAAAATTATCTTTAATAACTAAAATTCATAATTTTAATTTAGGTTATAATCTTTTTACTAAAGAAATTCAAATCAACACTTCTCTTGATAATGAAAAAATAAATCAATTATTAGCTTCTTATGAATTAGAAAATAAAAACCCTATTGAGGTTGAATCAATTATCTCACCAGCCATTAACCAACTTATTTTTGAAATACAAAAAATATTTATTCCGGAAATGGAATTATTTTTAATTGGAGATATTTTTCGTTTTCCCGCTTTATCAAGTATTCTTTCAAAAAAAATGAATTTAAAGATAGATATTTTTAATCCCAAAACAGTTTTAAAATCTAATCCACAAATAGAGAATTATAAAAATAAACTGTCCTTTTTTGTTACAACATTTGGCGGACAAATAGAATGAATAAAAAACGAATCAATCTTTTACAAAGTCGTTACGATTACCAAAAAATTGAAAAAATTTTTTTTTATATCCGTTATTTAACTTTTTTTTTAATATTTATTTTCATTATAATTTTCATCTTAGTTAATCTAACAAATATATCTTATAAAAAAGAAATTGATGGTTTATATTCTAAAAAAATAGAATTAATTAAAGAATTAAATAATTATATTAACGAAGAAGCTAAAATCAATATTTTTCAAAATAAATATCAAGCTTTTTCTGAATTTTTAAATGAAGATGCTCGGTTTTTACCTTATTATTATCTTTTAACTTCCTCATTAAAATCGGCTACTCCTGAACCAACTCTTGTTTCTTTTAAAATTAATAAAGAAAAATATACCGAATTTACTCTTTCTTTCTCCAATTTTGAACAGATAATAAATTTTTTTAATTTTATTGAAGACGAAAATTTTTTAGATAAATTTGAAAATATTAATCTTGATGGTTTTTCTAGTACTGAATCAAAAACAGAATTAACTTTTAAAGGAAAATTTATTTCTTTAAAAAATGAAAAATAAAATATTTGTATATTATTACATTCTAATAAAAGAAAATATTCTTTATATTTTAACCAACATCATCTTAACAATAGTTATTATATTTATACTTATTTCTTTTTTTGAAAAAAGTCTTGAAAATAATAATAAGATTGAACAATTAAAAAACGAGGTTAACTTATTAAATTTAAAAAAAAACAATCTTCGTTTATTTGCAAAAAATAGTTTTGATATTGAAAAAGCAATAAAAATTTTAAACTATCTTATACCTAATGAGGAAGACTATTTTTCCATTCTATACGCTTTGGAAAATTTATCAAAAAAAACCGGTTTTCAAATAACTTCATATGCCGTTAACCTTTCAGACAAAAATCCTAATCGCTTAAGATTAAGCATAAACGGGGTTGGTAGTATTGATACTTTTTTTAATTTTTTAAAGGAGTATAATTTTAGCGGAAAAAGATTAATCACATCTGATAATCTTTCTATTAATGCTAAACAGAAATCTGGATACAAGATTGATCTTATCTTTTATAATAAAGGATTAACTGATCAAAAAAACCTGTCAACCCCAGCAATAGATGACTCTTTTTTTAAAAAAATCAATGAATTATTAGCAAAAAGTGATTTTATTTTAAAAGAATCTTCAGAGGAAGCAATTTTAGATAATAATTATCCACGAAAAGAAAACCCTTTTTCAATAGAATAAAATAAAAAAAGGAATTAAATAAGCTTTCTCAATCCTTCGGAAATAATAGCACCTCGTTCCTGCCAAAACTTTAGTTTTTCTTGATTTATTTTAATTTCAGCTGGATTTTTTAAAGGATTATAAAATCCAATTACTTCAATATATTTTCCTTGTCTTTTTTTTCTTTTTTCTGTAGCTACAATCCTATAAAATGGTTGATTTTTTTTACCTTGACGAAAAAGTCTAATAGTTACTGCCATAATTATTATATTTTAAACTCTTTTTCCAATTTTTCAACTGCTTTTTTAGCAGCTTCTTCTTCAGCTTCTTTTTTTGATAAACCAAAACCTAATCCTAATAAATTATTTTTAAAATAAACCCCAACCTTAAAAATTCTTTTATGTGCTGGTCCTTTTTCTTCTAAAACTTTATATTGTGGTAATGTTTTATTTTTTTCTTGTAAAAATTCTTGAAGTTTGGTTTTTGCTGGTAAATAAAGTTTATTTTTAATAATAAAACTAACTTTTTCTTTAAATAAAAATTTAGAAACAAAATTATATGCCGTTTCAAAATTTTTATCAAGAAATATCGCGGCAATAAGAGCTTCAAAACAATCAGCTAAAATATTTTTATTTTCCCTACCACTATTTTTCTCTTCTCCATTTGATAAAAAAAGATAATCACCTAAAGATAGACTTTTAGCCGCCAAAGCTAAACTTTCCGTACAAACAATCGTCGATTTTATATCCGTGTATTCTCCTTCTTTTAGTTTAGGAAAGTTTTTAAAAAGATAAACCGAGGTAATAAGCGACAAAACGCTATCACCCAAAAATTCTAACCTTTCATTGGAAGATAGTTTTAAATATCGATTTTCATTGAGATAAGAACGATGAATAAAAACATTTTTTAATAAAAATTTATTTTTAAAAGTAATATTAATTTTTTTTTCTAATTCTGAGTGTTTATTTATCATATTTAAACTTTATTTTTTCCGATTTATCATATACTGTAAGATTTATTTGATGTAAAGTAGTAAACTTTTCCTAATATTGCATTAACAAAAGCATAGGATCTTTGACCACCAAATTCTTTTGCTAGTTCCACCGCTTCGTCAATAATTACTTTAGGTGGCTCTTTTTTTTCAATTAATAACTCGTAAATTGAGAGATACAAAATTGTCAAATCTATCTTTGATATTTTTTCAACTTTAAATTTAACACTAAATTTATTAATGTATTTATTTAATAATTCTTGGTAATTAATTATTTCAAGACTTTTTCTATCAAAATTTTTCTTTTGGTTTGGATAAAAAAGATAAGAATAAATCTGTTGAATAATTTCAATCCTTTTTTTATGTCTTGGATCCATTTTATTTTTTACAATATTTACAAACTCGATGAGGCAACTTTTTTTTACCACAAGAAGAACAATTTATCAACTTTGGTAATTTTTCTATTTTTGTTGCTATTCTTTTTCCCTTTCTTTGATAAGAGTGTTTTCTTTTAGGTAATGGAGCCATAATTTTAATAGTATAACATAATAATTTTAAAAAAACAAGAAAATATACAAGTCACCAACATTTTGCACTCTTGAGGGTAATTTTTAAAGTAATATTTAATAATAAAATCAATTGGTGATAAATTGTTTAAACCTTAATGCGGTCTTTGACAATTATACCAAATAAGATAATCAATTAATTTTTCGTTAAACTCGTCAATTGAAGAAAAAACTAAACTCTCATTTAAATCAATAAACTCATCCTGTAAGGTTCTGTTTTGTATTTCAATATAGGCGTTTATCTTTGGACATCTTGGGTAAATAAAAACATGTTTAATGTTTTTCTTTTTAAGATAAGAATCAAACTCACCTAAAAACTCCAATCAATTATCTGTCTGGATAACTTTAATACCATTTTCTATCGGATAAACCAACTCAAGTTTTTTTAAGAAATCTAAGGCATTATTACTTGTTAACCTAGTATAACCATAAGAAAAAGAAAATTTATTGTAAACATCTAAGGCATTTATAATGTAAAGCTTAACCCCACAAACAAATTTAACAATGGTATCAATCTCAATGTAGTCGTAATTTTTAATTTTGGGAGAGTGTTTTATTTTTGTTTTTTTATCTTTTATAGAGGTTTTGTATTTGTAGTTTGGATTATGGTATATTCTTTTTGGTTTTAAATAAAGATTGTTTTTTTATTATCTTTCCAATTGTTGATGAGGAAATTAATTTTAGATAGTTTTCAAGACAGTATTTATCAAGAACAACCTTTATCTTTTCCTTACCAATTGGTCCATATGCTTCTCTTAAAGTTTTAATATACTCTACTATTCTTTTATCAACTACATTACTCTTTTTCTTTTTGGATTTTTTATTTTGGGAATCAATGAGGTAAGACTAACGACTCCGCTTTTTAAAAGTTTTTTACAGTAAAATATCGTTCTTCTTTTAACTGAAAAAGAATCCATAGTAGTATAAGTTGCTATTTATTGTGAAATTCTATCACTTTTAATCTAAATTGAGCAATATCTTATTTATTAAAAGAAAAAATAGAGTTTATTGTTTCATATAGGCTTTATTATATATATGAGTACCATAAAATATATATTCAAGCCTAGATAAGATACCCACTCTTACTTTCATAAATCTTTACTTATTTTCATATCCTTTAGAGTGCAAAATGTTTCGTAACTCTTTCAGAAAAAAATTACTCATAAAATACCTCTTGACATTTTTAAAAATATTAATTATTCTAAATTTATAAGATTCATAAATATTAATATTTATAAAATTTTTGTAAGTTAAGGTATAAATTATGAAAAATATGAAAAAATATGCGTTTACTTTGATAGAGCTTTTAATTGTAATAGCTCTTCTTGGGGCTTTAGCTGTTGGTTTACTTGCTGCTTTAGATCCATTTGAGCAACTAAAAAAAGGAACTGATACTGGAGTAAGAAATACAGTATCTGAAGTTCACGGAGCAATTATTCGATATTATGCTGTAG
>Ga0129299_1001999_pt1 | contig 13600 bp, 15 predicted proteins | sample ConPoolayeCmetaG_FD_94477 | JGI IMG/M metagenome (GOLD analysis project Ga0129299, IMG submission 94477) | Hot spring microbial mat communities from California, USA to study Microbial Dark Matter (Phase II) - Cone Pool mat layer C metaG ... | reverse complement strand
TATCTGAACTATAAATATAAATCTTTTGATATATACTGTTGCACATTTTAATAAACTACCCAGTAGTAACAATATAAAGATTTAAAAACCCTTTTTTTTGTTTATATTCATGAGAAAAGTTAATGCCGATTTACACAACCACTTAAGAACTTTAAGCGATATGTCAAAACTTTCATTTAATGAAGTTATTGATATAGCAAAACAGAGGCTTGGAGCAGGAGGCATTTTAGGAATAGTCAATTTTAATGATGAAAGATATGAGCAATTTTCAAACCTTCCGGGTTATGAAAGACAAGATTTAGGAAACGGATTTTATGTTCCTGAGAAAGATATATTGGTTGTAAAAGGGCAGGAGATTCCAACAAAACAAGGGCATATTCTTGTTTTAGGAATTGAAAAAGGCAAACATCTGAAGCCAGGAAAAGATTTAGAAGAGACTATAAAAGAATCTCTTGATAATGACGGAATAATTATCATGGACCATCCTTTTTATCACGCAGGCGTTGGAGAGTACATCAAACAAGCGCCGATTCTTGCTGAATGTTTTGATGGAATAGAGGTTTATAATTCAGAAGCCGAGTTATACATTCCCAGGATATTGCCAAGAAATGCGAATGAAAAAGCCAGAAAACTGTACGAGGAAGTCAAAGAATTTTCAGAAATTGGCGCTCTTTTCAGTTCAGATGGGCACTCGCTTGCTGAAATTGGAAGAAGTTACACACAGCTGGAAATGCCAGAATACGGTTCAATAAGAGATTCTAACAATTTGACAAACCATTTGAGAAATGCAATTAGGTTAAGCAAAGCCCATTTTGGAAAGGCTGAAAGTTCAAAATTCAGGGCATCAATGCATGCAGGATTTATTTTCTTTCTGAATATTTTGAAGATGTTAAGAATTTACACGGGTTAAAATGATAGGCGGACTTACAGTTAAACATTTTTTCAATAGAAAAGTGAATGAAGACAGCTATGCTTTTGACAGCGAGAAAAAGATAATAGTTGTTGCCGATGGCATAACAAGAGACCCGAAAAGAATGCCTGTTCTTCCAGGAAGCAAAACTAACCCCTTTGAGCTGTTTAATTGGTGGAAATTCTTTAAAAATTATCCGAACCCAAGTCCGGCAAAGAAAGCAGCGGATTTGTTTTGCGAGACAGCACTTGATTATATGAGAGACTGCAATGATAGAGGCGCTCTTACAATCAAAAAGGCGTTTGAAGAAGGAAATAATGCTATTCATGAACTAAATAAAAATGAAAATCCTTGTGTTGATTTTCTTGAAAATGATTTTTATGGTTGCGTGGCTGCGGTTGCTTCCATACAGAACGGAAATTTGAGTCTTGGTTACATTGCTGATTGCGGTGTTGCTATCGCAGACCCAGAAGGGAATTTGGTATATAAAACCAAAGATGAGGGGCCAAGCAAAGAGATTAGTTATAAAATGAAAATGATGGCAGGATTTGAAACAAACTGCAATAACGATGAGAAAATCCGGAAAAGCGAATTTAGGTATCCTGAAGGAAGAAGAACAGTGAGAGGCATTTTTAGAAACAATCCTGCAGAAGAACTTGCATACGGAGCTTTAACAGGAGAAAGCACAGCGATGCATTATGTAAGGGCTGAGCAATTTGAATTAAATCCTAACGAAAGTGTTGCTGTTTATTCTGACGGACTTGTCCATATCTTAAATTTGGAAAAATTTAAATCAGGCATTGCAAACAGAAGCATAAGAGAACTGAGAAATGTATGCCGAAAACAAGTAAAAACAGAAGGAACACTTGTTGTTTATTTTCCTTAATTCTGAATTTTCACAATTATGAAACACAATAAAACCCGATTGCTCAGGAAAGGATTGACAGGTTTTGCATCTGCTGTTTTAACATTTTCAGCAGGATGCTTTTCTTATCCAAAAAATGCAAAAGCTGATTTCAGTAAAGATGTCAATGCTTTTAGCATATCAAATTATCTTAAACCATCCGAGAAGAAAGAACAATCTAGATGCGAAACAGGCAGAGGATTATGGGAGAGAGCCATTAACAGAGACGGAATTCTTATTACTCCAGAATTTCTTAAAAATTATCCTGCTTATGCTGATGTTGAGGAATTCAATAATTCAAGATTAAGCCAAGAAAAAATAACCCATCTTAATAATCTGCTTAAAATAATCTTTGAAGATTGCAAAAGATTCGGTGAAGAAGCCATTCCTCAAAATTACACAGAAATGATTTTCTTGGAAAGGTACGACGCGATTCAAAAATTCAGCGCATTTATACAGCCGTCAAAAACAGCCGAGATTATCGGACTAAATGAGAAAAATCCGCTTTATCTTGAATTAAAGGACAATCTTTTTGAAGATGATTACAAAAAAATTCCAGAAATCTTGTATTGTGCAAAACTTCTTGTTCATAAGAAACTGGAAGCAGAAGCTATGTTAAGCGATTTAGGTTCAGAAACTTTTTTTGAAAATTTAAGCGAAGGAAAAGGCGATTGTTCAGACTACTCTTTTGCAATTGCGAATACTTATTATAAATTATGCGAGATGCTTGACAGAAACGACTTGCTTGACAAAATAAGAGTCACTATCGGCATGTTTGTTTCACAGGGCAAACCAGGTTTAGGGCATGCGTGGATTGATTATGTATGGTATGAAAACGGCAAAAGCGAATGGAAATCGGCAGAAGTCACAAATTCTGATTTCATAAACAAAAACGATAATCCTAAACTATCTCCTATCTTATTTTATGTTTATGATTCTGAAGAGAAATTCTTAGTGCCATTAATATCAATGAGAAATTCATTTGAAGGAAGTTTTTATAAACATTCGTATTTTGCGCATGTTCTTCCTGTTGTAAGAGGCGATATAAAATGAGAAAAAGAAATGTTGCTCTTATTGTTTTGTATGATGATAAGAGAAGAATCCTGCTTCAGCATCGCAGCCAGGATGCTGGAAGATATCCGGGGTGCTGGGCTTTTTTCGGTGGCGGAATAGAAGGAAACGAGACTCCTGAACAGGCTGTTAGGCGGGAGTGTCTTGAAGAGCTTTGTTATAATCTCGACAATCCTCGTCTTGTAATAACTCGCTTTTTTACCAATACTTTATACTGCGGAGAAAAATATATTTTTATAGAGAGGTATAACCCAGAGAAAAAACTTGCTCAAAAAGAGGGCTCTGAAATGAAATGGGCAGACATTAATGAAATCAGTCAGTTAAAGACAATTGAGCATGACAAAGAGATTTACGATTTTCTTAAATTAATTCTCCCCATCCTATAAGGCGCCAGTGGCTAAATACATTTCTCGCTATGCCGACATTTTCTCCTTTGAACGGGACTATCGGAATTTTCAAACTCAATTCTACTTCATCTTTTTGAACTTTTGTAACAAGCCCTACGGTTATTGAGGTATTCGCGCTCAACAAAAGATATTCTGTTTTAATATTCTCAACCTTTGCCTCGTCTTTTACACCGATTATCCTGTCAAAAAGTTTAAACTTCAATTTAATCTTGGTTGTTATTTCTGGAATTGTTCCAACCAATCCTGCAACACATCCAGATAGATTGTCAGTTTTAGTTGTTATTGGATCTAGTTCTGTTTCTATCGCTATTGAACCGCCGGGCGTTGCTTCTTTTACTGGATATTTTCCTTTGTACAACGAAACAATTTTCGTCCTAATTGTTTGATAATGAGTTTGGTTTTCCTTTTTTATCGTAAGCCCGGGCTTGATTTCAATTTCGTCCCCGATTTTTAATTTTCCCCGTAATAACGCCCCGCCCAAAACACCGCCTTTTAAATCTTGAATCTTTGTTCCTGGTTTGTTTATATCAAAACTTCTTGCTATAATGAAGACTGGACTGCTTTCTGTGTCTCTTTTCGGGATGCTCAAAGAATATATTGCCTCTATAATTTTGTCAATATTAATGTCTTGTTGCGCTGAACACGGAATTATCGGAGCATTTTCAGCAATTGTTCCATTGACAAATTTTTTTATGTCTTGATAATTTTGCAAAGCTTGTTCTTTTGAAACCAAGTCTATTTTATTTTGAACTATTATTACTTGTTTGATATTTCGCGCTTCAAGTGCAATTAGATGCTCGCGTGTTTGCGGCTTAATCCCCTCATTCGCAGCTATGACAAGAATCGCAGCATCCATTAATGCAGCTCCTGACAGCATTGTAGCCATAAGCATTTCGTGTCCAGGGCAATCAACAAAACTCACATATCTGAGAGGTTTGCCATCTTTCGTGTTCAGTTTGCCGTTTGACTCGCGAATAATCATATCGGCATATCCAAGCTTGATTGTCATCCCTCTTTTTAGTTCTTCAGAATGTTGAGTGGTTAATTTTCCTGTGAGCTTGTACAATAGAGTAGTTTTGCCATGTTCAACATGCCCAACCATTCCAATGTTTATGCTTTCAAGATTTTCAATATCCTCATTGGCTTCCGTGTTCATAGCTAAATGATAGAAAATGGTTTTTTAAACTTATGTCAAGATGTTCGCTTTTGATAATCCATATATTAGATTATTAAAAAATTACAACGATTCAGCTCCTTCTTATTTGAGTATTATGCACCCAGAAACATCATTTTGATGCGGAGGGCGTATCTTTAAGAAATTTATCCCGCGGCAGGTTGCTGAGTTTGCTGTTGGGCTGACTTGAGTTTTGCCTGTCTCGCTTTTTTTGTTATTATTTCTGTCTCTTCCATGTCTTTTTTTGTGTTGTATATGAAAGCTTCAAGGGAAAACTCGTTAGAGCCATACTTTCCTTTTATCTTTTTTATGACAATAAGCTCTTTATCTGATTTTAACTGTTCGGAAAGCAGGGTTTTAGCATCTTCAAGACTCGGATTTTTATCAGAAGCGATTACTCCAGAAATCTCTTTTCTTCTTAATAGAGGGTTTTCTTTTTGAATAGTAATTTTTAATTCCATTTTATATTTTGATTGCAAATGAGCCTTTATTTTTAATTCCGAGATTTTTTGCTATTTCTGATTGTTCCGGGTTTAATATCACAACTCTTCCTTTAAAGCTTTCATTATACTCCTGGCTGCCGCAATTAGGGCATTTTTCGCCTTCATAAATCATCTTGCATTTTTTGCACACTTTCTTTGTCATTTTATTTTTTCTTTTCCTTGCCTGCTTTTATTTCTTTCTTTTCTTTTGCTTGGCTCTGTTTTGCTTTTCGTTTTTCGTCTTGTATCCATTCTAATTTTCCAAGCCCGGGTTGCCTCATTGTAAGCCCGATTTTAGGCTCGTTTTCCTTGTGAGATATCGCGATTATTCTCGCGAGGCATAAATCTCCTTTTTTCAAGCTTTTCTTTCCTGATTTTCCAACTAATGTTCCTGATTTTGAAAAGCTCACATAATCCTCCATTGTTTGCGAGATGTGAATCATGCCATTTAATGCCCCAAGATTAATGAAAGCGCCAAAGTTTGTTATTTCGCTTATTATCCCGAAACAAACCTCTTGTAATTCGGGTTTCCATGTCAATAACTTGAACCTTGATTTATAATATGCCGCACCATCTCCCGGAATAATTATGCCCTCTCCAACCTCAAGCACATCAATTACACTTATCACCGCGCCAAGTTCCTTGTCAACATGATTTGCATAACTCTCTTTAAGCTGCTGCTTAACTGCTTCTATCGTTTCTAAACCAAACAGTCTTGGTTCAACTCTTACATAGTCTTCGGCTTCTGTTAAGTAGAACATTTTACATCTATAAAAAGTAACTTTAAGAGAAAAAACACATTTTTAAAACTTACTATCCTTTGGTTACAAAGATTTATATACAACATTTTTTTGCTATTTTAATGGAGCAAAAAGATATTGAAAAAGAAATTAAAGAAGGGCCAGAGATTAAATACAAAGAAGCGAAGTTTTCAGAGGAGGAGATTAAAAAAGAAGTTGAGAAGACAAAAGAAAAACTTGAAAACCTAAAGACAAGATTACTCGAGAAATTTAACTTTATAATTTCTATCGGAATACTTCCCCCTCAATCAATTCCAAAATTTGAGGAAGAGGACAACATAGTTGAATTAATACCCAATGAAAAGGACAGGAAAAAGCTTATACACGTTGTTATAATCATTCCAGAAGAGCAGTTCAAAAATTTCTCTAAAATTAAGCCAGAGATTATAAAACTTTCAAAAGAAGTAGATTCAAACATATAGATTCATTTAAAGACTCCTGTTGATTTGTGGAATTATGGCTTAGACGGAAAATACGAGTATCTGTCTGCCGTGTCTCTTGCATTTCCTATTTTTGACAAAGGGCTTTTTGGCTCATTGCGAGTTGCTGAAATCCACAAGGGATTAGTTCTGCAAAAATTTGAGAGATATGTTGTAAGCTATGTTATTGCAGGAAGCATTGTAAGAGGGCAAGCCACAAAGACAAGCGATGTTGATGTGTTTATCGTGATAGACGATACCGATGTCAAGAGAATGCATCGCCTTGAACTTAAAGAGAAGTTAAGGAATATCATTTATAGTTATGTAATGGAAGCAGGCGAACTTGCTGGAGTCAAAAACAAATTAAGCCCTCAAGTTTATATACTGACGGAATTCTGGGAGTCTGTAAAAGACGCAAATCCGATAATGTTCACTTTCATCAGGGACGGAATTCCTCTTTATGACAGGCATACTTTTATGCCGTGGAAGTCCCTTCTGAAAATGGGAAAATTAAAACCTTCGCCAGAAGCAATTGAAATGTTCATGGCGGGAGCAGACAAAACCGAGGAATTTGTTGATAGAAAATTAATAGATGCTTTAGTGGATATGTATTGGGGGATTGTAACCCCGAGCCAGGCTCTGCTTATGCTTTATGGATTGCCGCCCCCAACAGGAAAACAGGAAGTAGTAGATGTTATGGAAGATATTTTTATTAGAAAAGAAAAAATGCTTGAACCAAAGTATCTTAATACTTTGAAGAAAATCGTTAAGCTATGGAGAGATTACGAACACGGCATATTGAAAAAAATTTCTGGAAAAGAGATTGATGAGTTGATGAAAGAATTCAAAGAATATACTAAAAGGTTGAAAGAATTGAAAGAACAAATTGAGAAAAAGGCAAACGAAAAAACAATAGAACAGTATTACAGCGAAATTTTGAACTTGCTCCAAGGAATTTTCGGCAAAAAATCAGAACAGGATTTGGCTAAAAGTTTTGAGACGGAAATGATAGACAAGGGCAAGATGCCGGAATTTTATTTAAGAATCCTGAAAGATGTTTTAGAAGCAAGGCATAAATTCAAGAAAGGAAAGATGCCACGACATGAAATAGAAGAAGCAAGGAAAAACGCCGCAATTCTTATCAATCATCTAATTGAGTATAACCAAAGATGCGAGCTTGTTCATTTGGACAAAAATAAGTTCAAAGTTAAATCTGGCCAGAAAACTTATGATTTGGTTCTTACAAGCGAGGCTGGTTTTTTAATTGACAAAGACGACATCAAGAAAATTTTGCCAGACGGAAAGGTTGAGAAATCAAACAGGAAAACTATGAATGAATTTATCTTAAAGACAGCAAAAACAGAGATAGCAATTTCTGGAAAGATTTTTGAGGCATTGAAAAAAGAATTCACGGATTTTGAGATTGTCCTATAATCAGGTTCTTACAACCAGGCGGTTTGTTATCGGAAGATTGAAGTAAAATTAATACCGCTTTTTAAATCGGTTTTTGAACAGCCTTTACTGACAAAAATCTTTAAAAACCTTCTTTGAATTAGCATGTTATGGAAGGAAAGGTTATCCAATTCAGGCGTGGAAGGAATACGGTGCACGAAAAACATTTTATATTAGATGTAGGCACGAAAAACAGGCAGGATGCTCTTAAAATGATTGGAAAGACTGTGGAGTGGAAATCTCCTTCAGGAAAACTCATTTCAGGCAAAATTTCAAATGCTCATGGAAACAGAGGGCTAGTCAGGGCAATCTTTGAAAAAGGGCTTCCAGGGCAGGCAATTGGAACTAAACTTACAATAAAGGAAAAATAGGAGAAATTTCAAATGGCATTAAGAAAAGCATCATCTTATTCAAAAAAACCCGCGCGTCCTTACACAAGAAAAAGCGCTGTTAAGAGCAAAAGCTATATTAAAACCGTGCCGCCTCAAAAAGTAGTCAAAATGAAAATGGGCGATTTGAAGGGCTATGAAAACGGAAAGTTCAAACTTTTTGTAAAGCTTTCTTCTGGAGAGAATATCTTAATCAGGGATAATGCATTAGAAGCAGCGAGACAGTATGTTCACAAAGTTCTTGACGAATCCCTTCCAGGGCAGTATTACTTTGAACTAAAGGTTTTTCCGCATCATATAATCAGGGAACACAGAGTAGCCACAGGAGCTGGGGCAGACAGAATGGCAATCGGAATGGCGCACTCTTTTGGAATGCCAATTGGAAGGGGCGCATTTGTTAAACAAAACCAGCCAGTTTTTGTTGTCGCAGTTTCTAATGAAAAAGCAAGAAAAATCGCAATTGACGCGCTAACAAAAGTAAAGGCAAAATTGCCTTGCCATTGCTTGATTTCTGTGGAGAATCTTGATTAGATGTTTGTATAAACTATAAGGTTAAATAACCTTAAACCCAGGTTCTTGTTTAGAAAAATTCATTTGCAGGGTTTTGATAAATTCTCTAATTTTCGCTTTGAATCAATTCATAACAACCTCGTTTTTATAGCACATTATATTCTCGTCCGCCGTTTCAAGTTGTCAATCTCAATTGCGAAAATCCTCTGTTGATTTTTTGAGCAAAGAAATATTTATTAATCTCTTTTCAATGGTTTATTTATGGCTGTAAAAGAGGCGGATTACAAAGATAAATATATAAAATGGTTTTCTGAAATAGGCAAAGATGATGTCAAACAGGTTGGGGGCAAATCCGCCAATCTGGGAGAGATGTACAATATCGGAATGCCTGTCCCACCAGGTTTTACAACAACCGCTGAAGCATACTTGTATTTTCTTGAAAAAACAGGATTAGGCGACAAAATTTACGGCATCCTTAATAAAATTGATGTAGAAAACACTACTGAGCTTGAAAGTGCTGCACGAAAAATACAAGAGATGATAATCTCTGCTGAATTGCCAGAAGAAATGGAGAAAGAGATTTTAGAGGCATACGAAATACTAAGTTCTGGAGATATAGATATGCAAGAAGCAGGGGATATTGCAAGGCAGATAATCCAAAAAGGAAGAGAGCCTGTTTTTGTTGCCGTGAGAAGCAGTGCTACAGCAGAAGATACATCAAGAGCGAGTTTTGCAGGGCAACAGGAAACTTTTCTTAATGTTAAGGGAAACGAAAATCTGATTTTGTCTATTAAAAAGTGTTTCGCAAGCTTATTCACCCCGAGAAGTATTTACTATCGCGTAAAAAAAGGATTTAAGCATGAAGAAGTTTATATTGCTGTTGTTGTTCAGATTATGATTAACTCTGATAAATCAGGGGTTATTTTTACCAAGGATCCTGTTGAATTTACAGATAATATTGTGATAGAATCGGTTTTTGGATTAGGCGAAGGAATCGTTTCTGGCAGAATAAAGCCCGACCACTATGTTGTTTCAAGAGATATGCGAATTATAAACAAAACAATTTCCGATAAAAAAACAGCATTGACAAGAGATTCTTCTGGAAACACGATAGAGGTTAAGCTCACTCCAGAAAAAAGCAACTCTCAGGTTTTGACTGATGCAGAAATAAAAAAACTCGCGAAATACGCTCTTGAATTGGAAGAACACTATCAGTTGCCGCAAGATATTGAATTCGCGGTCGATTCCGGCAAAATTTATATCGTTCAAACCAGGCCTGTCACAACATTAAAAGAAAAAAAGAAAGAAATTGAGATAAAAGGCAAGGAAATTCTTTCAGGGCAACCCGCTTCTCCTGGAATCGGGAGCGGGAAAGTTAAAGTCATTTATGATTTGAGAGATTTGAAAAAAATTGTGAAAGGCGACATTCTTGTTACTAAAATGACAAATCCAGATATGGTTGTTACAATGCAAAAATGCACTGCGATAGTCACTGATGAAGGAGGAGCTACTGCCCACGCTGCGATTGTTTCAAGAGAGATGGGTTTACCTGCTGTTGTCGGAACTGTTAATGCGACAAAAGTTTTGAAAGACGATATGATAATTACGGTAAACGGTTTCAACGGAAAAATCTACGAAGGAGAAGCCGAAAGCATTGAGGCAGAAGTCAAGCCAATAGTGGAAACAGAAACCAAAATCAAGGTTATTGTTGATTTGCCGAGCTTCGCGGAACGCGCTTCCAAAACAGGATGCAGAAGCATAGGCTTGACAAGAATAGAGGGCATTATAGCGGAAAGCGGGAAACATCCTTTAGGTTTTTTGAACGAAGGTAAAATTAAAGATTACGAGGAAGTTATTTTCAACGGAATTTCAAAAATTTCAGAATATTTTGACGAGATTTGGGTGAGGACAAGCGATATCAGAAGCGACGAATTCAGAAATCTTGAGGGTTCTCCGAAAGAGCAGGAAGTTAATCCCATGCTCGGAATGCACGGCATACGAGCCGGATTAAAATATCCGGAAATTTTGAAAGCAGAAATAAATGCTATAAAGAGGCTGGCAGACAAAGGAAAAAAAGTTGGAATTATGATGCCTCAAATAATCTCTGTTCAAGAAGTTAGGCAAGTAAAGAATATTCTTTCAGAATCAGGAATAAATAATGTGGTTTTAGGCGTGATGGTTGAGACCCCAGCAGCATGCCAGATTATTGAAGAATTATGCAAAGAAGGCATAAAATTCATAAGTTTTGGAACAAATGACTTAACGCAATATACTCTTGCTGTAGACAGGGGAAACGAGGCTGTGCAATATCTATACGATGAAATGCATCCTGCAGTCTTGAAGCAAATTGAGGAAGTAATTAAAGTATGCAAGAAATACGATGTTGAAACAAGCATTTGCGGGCAGGCTGGCTCAAATACAAGCATGGTTGAGTTTCTTGTAAAGCACGGAATTGACAGCATTTCTGTGAATGCGGACAAAGCATACGAGATAAGCGAATTTGTCCGCGGGCTTGAAAGTAAAGGTTTAAAAGCAAGCAGACTGAAATATTCTATGGAAAAAGAAACCACAAAAAAACCCGAAGAAGAGAAAGCTGTAGAGGATGTTAAGGAGATTCTTAAAGAGACGGTTGAGCAGCAGCCAGAACAAAAACAGCCATTAGAGGAACAGCAAGGAAGAGAATTTGATATTGATTTAGGGATTGACATATTCAGCCAGCAAGAAACACGAGCAAGCGAGCCTCAACAAACAGAACAAACAAACGAAGACACACAAATTGAAGGCTCTGAAGAAAAGAACGAGAAAAAGCCAGAGGACATTTTCAGTTAATCTGGATTTTTTCAAACTTGAGGTTGTGATTAATTCTCGGATTTTTGATAACACTTCAAATTAATAATCATAAACCGAAAGGTTTATATATAGTATTTACTACAAAATAGTAACAAAAATATTAATGAATTAAAATGGCAAAAAGAAAAAAGAATGGAAACGGAAAGGATAAAAAACCTTCGCCAGTTGACACTTTTAAAAACCTTTATTCTGATTATGTGTCTGCAAAATTAACCAAAATACGGTTGCAAAAAGGAGATGACCCAAAGAATGTTTATCAAACCATAGCCTCTGCTGGAGTGAAGAGGGATAAGGATTTGGAAGGAATAGAATTAAACTATCCTGTAATGATTAGAATCTTAAATGCGTGGTATAATGATTCTAGGGCAAACGTAGTTGATTTTATAACAAATTCAAAAAATCTTGAAAAAATAATTGCAAAAACATCAGTTGAAAAAATAAAACCCGGCGAGATACTTGGTGCCGAATATAAAGACGGAAAATTAAACTTAGCAGACACAATTTTGAGGGCTCCTGGCAGGGATGATAATACATTTGGAAAAGTTGCAGAAGCTCATAAAAGATTCTACATATTATCAAGCGCATTTCGCGAGCCAAATGCGAATAAGGAGGTAATAGAAAACGAAGTTAAATCTGGAATCCAAAAGACACTGGAAGAAGCAGAGGTTTCAAATCAGGACGAATGGGCCGAATTATTTGGCTACATAGCCAGTATTAATCCCGTGTATGCCACAAGAAAAATAGAGAGAATGCTTGTTGATGCTTATCAATGCTTTACAAAAGAATTTGGCAGTCTTAGTGAAAAAAGCACGAGAGAATATTTCGGAGAAATAGCAAAAGAAACACTTACTAAAGATAATTTGAATGGAAACGACAAAACAACAATAGCAGAAGGAGAGAGAGCAATGGAATTGCTCCATTCTTACACTTAAAAATTGTAATGCAAATATCAGATTGTTTGAGCCTCGGCGGTTTCACCTGAAATAAGATTAAAAATTTTGAAATAAATCCTTACATTAATTTTTTATTGTTCTGTTTTACAATCTAAGAACATCATTCACTAATCGGGTCATTTCTCTCACAAAAGCTTCTGTTTTTGCCTGCCATAAATCAATTTCTACTCCTTTTAAGTCAGAAACCTCTTTATGGACTATTTTCTTATGCAACTCATAAAGATTATTGAATGCTTCTACATACTCTTGCTTTAAATTTCCGGTTGATACAAATATGTCTCTTAACAATTCCGGAATCTTTTCAGGAGAAGGAGGCATTTGTTTCGCAGCCATTAATGCAGCGTGGCTTGAATCAACCATCGCCCAATACAATCCCTCAATAGCATTTAATTCAGAAGCTTTGCTTCTCCCTATATGGAACGGAGTTCTTTGCAAGCAGGCATAGATCGCTTCTGGACCTGGCTTTATTTTTCCCTGCTCCATCAAAATTTTTAATGGCTCGAAAAATCCTCCGAAGTCAATTAAGGGAACACCAAACCTTATTATGTTAAGCACCACAGGGTCGCCTCTAATCAAGTCATTCCACCAAGTAGTCAGTTTTGATGTATTGACATGAAGCTCTTTTCTATATGGATTAGCAGTTATCAATTTGCCAAGCTCTTCGCGATACCACGCAATAAGCTCTTCATCCCAATTAACAGAAGCATCATCTATAATTATAAACAAGTCAATATCAGAACCCGGTTTTGCTTGTTGCGGTTTTATCTGGCTTCCGAAAAGAATAATGCTTTTTATAAGCTTGTTGAATTTTTGGTATGCCTTTGTTGCAAAATCCATTGCAATTTCTTTTTCATCAGTAATCTCAAGTGTAGGAAGTTTTAATTTTTTTGATTTTTTCTTTGCCATTTCATCCTCTTTTTAATATTTATCCTTAGTGCTGCAGGTTTTTAAATTATTCCATTGGTGTGCCTGAAAATCTTGATGTTTTCTGTTGGATTTGCCCGCCAAGCTCTGCTGGAAGCTGCGAAAAACCTCCGCCGTATATTGAGTAGTGCTGTTCAGGAAAAACCGTTCCGTATCCTGCGAAATATCCTTGTTGCAGCTGTGCTGTCTGGCTCCAATAAGGAGGCATTCTCATTGTGTATACAGGAGCTCCTAATTCGCCGAGGGTTTCTCTAATAGGGATTGTTTTGAAATGTTCATACCAATTTCCAGCTTCTATAACTTTTTCAGGAGAAACTCCTGCTTTTTCAAGTTCTTTCAGTATTCTATCAATCGG